>Ga0182027_10002436_pt1 | contig 30206 bp, 26 predicted proteins | sample 712E1DmetaG_FD_121300 | JGI IMG/M metagenome (GOLD analysis project Ga0182027, IMG submission 121300) | Permafrost microbial communities from Stordalen Mire, Sweden - 712E1D metaG (Illumina Assembly) | ecosystem: Environmental > Terrestrial > Soil > Wetlands > Permafrost | place: Sweden...
AGTTATCGCGCGCGAGCCAGGACCGAACTACGGATCGTGACGCTCTGCGATGCCTTTACGGGCAGAACCGATTGGGACCGTGCGGTGCTGAGGTCCGTGCGGCCGGACGCCACTTACTACCACGACGATAGGGTGCTCAGACAAGCTTTCTACTCTCAGAGCTGGCGGGACCCCGGGCCCGAGGCGCCTATCTTCTGCACGAGCGGAACGTCGCCACTAAAGGGGCTGGAGACGCTGCTCGATGCTGTCCTTGTCCTGCATCGAGCACTGGACAGGCCAGTTCGTCTGAGGGTCGCTGGGGCGGTGCGCGACAGTGCTTTGTGGCCGGTGGTAGAGCGCAGGCTCGAGGATCCACGGCTACGGTCGGCCGTCGACTTCCTTGGCGTGCTCGACGCACCGGCGATCGCTCGGGAACTTCAGCAGTCAAGCCTCTATGTCCAGCCCTCCCATATCGACAACAACGCGAACGCGCTCTGTGAGGCGATGCTTGCTGGGCTTCCGTGCGTCGCTACCTTTGTGGGGGGCATTCCCTCGCTCATCAAGCACGGCGAGACGGGACTGCTCTGCCAGGATGGTGAACCGGCGATGCTTGCGGATGCCATCGATCGGCTGCTCAGTGACAGGGCAATGGCCGGTAGCCTGGGGAAGGCCGCCCGTGACGTCGCTCTGGTGCGTCACGACCCTGAGCGTATTGCTCACGGTGTCGTCGACATCTATCGAGACGTGATCCGCAGCGCCGCGGCGCACGACAGATGAGGTGAAGGTGTGAAGGCGTTAATCACAGGCGGCGCCGGCTTCATCGGCTCGAACATCGTCCGGCGGCTGCTCGACCTGGGGCACGCGCCGGTGGTGCTCGACGACTTGTCCAGCGGATATGCCGAGAACCTCGTGGCCGACGTGCCGTTCGTCGAGGCCGACGTGCGCGACGGTAAGGCCGTGCTCGACGCCGTCGAGGGCTGTGACGTGGTCGTCCACCTGGCCGCCAGCGTCGGCAACGCGCGCTCCATCGACGACCCCATCAAGGACGCGCAGATCAACGTCCTGGGCACCCTGAACGTGCTCCAGGCCGCCCGCCGGCGCGGGCTGCGCCGCATCGTCTTCTCGTCGTCGGCCGGCATCTTCGGCGAGCTCAAGACGCTGCCCATCGCCGAGGACCATCCCCAGGACCCCGACTCGCCCTACGGCGCCAGCAAGCTCGCCGCCGAGAAGATGTGCCTGGTCTTCAACAAGCTCTACGGCATGGACAACGTCTGCCTGCGCTACTTCAACGTCTACGGCGTCAACCAGCGCTACGACGCCTACGGGAACGTCATCCCCATCTTCGCCGACCGCATCCTGCGCGGCATGCCCCTGACGGTCTTCGGTGACGGCGAGCAGACGCGCGACTTCGTCAACGCCCGCGACGTGGCCGCCGCCAACATCGCCGCGGCCACCGCCGCCGCCGGCGTGCAGGGCGCCTTCAACATCGGCAGCGCCACGCGCGTCACGATCAACGATCTGGCGGCCATGATGCAGCGTCTGGGCGCTCGTGAGGTCGGCGTCGAGTTCGCCCCGCCACGTCCCGGCGACGTGCGCGACAGCCTCGCCGCCACGGCGGCGGCCCGGGCGGCCCTAGGCTTTGTGCCGAGCGTCGGGCTCGACGAGGGGCTCGCGCAGTACATGGCCTGGATAGCGCGCGACCCGGTCACGCTGCGGCGCCTCGCGGAGACGCCGGCATGAGGGTGCTCGTCCTGGGCGGCGAGGGGATGCTGGGCCACAAGGTCTTCGAGGTCCTGAGCCGGCGCTTCGACACCTTCGCCACGTTCCTCGAACCCGACGGCTTGTGGCGCGAGTTCCCGCAGTACGCCGGTCTGCCCGCGTCGCGGCTGCTGGGCGGCATCGACGCGCTGCGTTTCGAGACCGTCGCCGCGGCCTTCGAGCAGGCGCGTCCCGACGCCGTCGTCAACTGCGTGGGCATCATCAAACAGCTCAAAGAGGCGTCGGACCCGATCCTGACGATCACCCTGAACTCGCTGCTGCCGCACCGTCTGGCCAACCTCTGCACCGGCCGCGGCGCGGGCGGCGGCGCTCGCCTCGTGCACATGAGCACCGACTGCGTGTTCAGCGGGCGCAAGGGCGCCTACACCGAGGACGACCTGCCCGACCCCGACGACCTCTACGGGCGCAGCAAGCTCCTCGGCGAGGTCGACCGGCCCGGCTGCCTCACCATCCGCACCTCCATCTTGGGGCGCGACTTCCTCAAGCAGGACGCCTTCCTCGAGTGGTTCCTGAGCAACCGTGGCGGCCGCGTCAAAGGCTACGAGAACGCCGTCTACAGCGGCTTTCCCACTCAGGTCCTGGCGGGCATCATCGGCGACCTGCTGGCCGATCAGCCGGCGCTCGACGGCCTGGTACAGATAGCCAGCGCGCCCGTCAGCAAGTACGCTCTGCTGATGATGCTCAAAGACGCGATGGATCTCGACATCGAGATCGAGCCGTTCGCCGACCCACCCTGCGATCGCAGCCTCAGCGCCGCCCGCTTCGTGGCGGCCACCGGCTACCGCATCCCCTCCTGGGCGGAGATGGTGGCCGAGCTGGCCGCGGACCCGACCCCCTACGACGAGTGGAGGCTGGCCCATGTATCCGCTTAAGGGCAAGCGCGTGCTGATCACCGGCGGCACCGGCTCGCTGGGCCAGGTGCTGGTCCGCCGCCTGCTGAGCGGCGAGATGGGCCAGCCCGCCAAGATCGTCGTGTTCTCGCGCGACGAGGCCAAGCAGCACGCCATGCGCGTCGCCTACTTACACCAGCACGCCGTCACCGACGAGGTGATCTACCACAACTTCCGCGAGCTGCTCGAGTTCCGCATCGGCGACGTGCGCGACTTTCACAGCGTCGCCTCGGCCCTGCGCGGCGCCGACGTGGTCTTCAACGCCGCCGCGCTCAAGCAGGTGCCGACCTGCGAGTACTTCCCCTACGAGGCGGTCACCACCAACGTCGGCGGCCCCGAGAACATCGTGCGCGCCATCCAGGAGCACGAGATGCCGGTCGAAACGGTCATCGGCATCTCGACCGACAAGGCCTGCAAGCCGGTCAACGTCATGGGGATGACCAAGGCCATCCAGGAGCGCGTGTTCATCCAGGCCAACATGCGCTGCCCTAACACGCGTTTCGTCTGCGTGCGCTACGGCAACGTCCTGGCCTCGCGCGGCTCGGTGATCCCCCTGTTCCACGAGCAGATCCGCGGCGGCGGTCCGGTGACCATCACGACGACCGACATGACCCGCTTCCTGCTCAGCCTCGACCAGGCGGTCGACACGGTCTTCGCGGCGCTCTCCGAAGCGCGGCGCGGCGAGACCTACATCCCGCGGGTGCCGTCGGCCCTGGTCGTCGACATCGCCGAGAGCCTCATCGGCGAGCGCCCCATCAAGACCGAGGTCACCGGCATCCGCCCGGGTGAGAAGGTGCACGAGATCCTGGTCTCCGAAGAGGAATGCCACCGCACGGTCGACCGCGGCAAGCACTACGCCATCCTGCCCATGCTGCTCGAGCTGCGCGACGGCCAGGCGGCGCCCGAGGCACTGACCAGCGAATACAGCTCGGCCGACGACGTCATGAGCCGCGAGGCGCTCGACCAGCTCCTGACCGACCACCGGCTCACCCTCGACGACACGGCCCCAGACGAGGCGGAGCTGCTGCGGTGAAGGTCGTCACCGTCCTGGGGACGCGGCCCGAGATCATCCGTCTCAGCCGCGTCATCGAGAAGCTCGACGGTCTCTGCGAGCACGTGCTCGTGCACACGGGGCAGAACTTCGACCCCCGGCTGAAGGACGTCTTCTTCGACGAGCTCGGCGTGCGCGCGCCCGACCGCGAGCTCGGCATCACCGGCGCGAGCTTCGGTGAGCAGATCGGGCTCATGCTGGCCGCCATGGACGGCGTCCTGCGGCAGGAGCGCCCCGACGCGCTGCTCATCCTCGGCGACACCAACAGCGGCCTTTGCGCGATGCTCGCCAAGCGCATGGGCATCCCGGTGTTCCACATGGAGGCCGGCAACCGCTGCTACGACGACCGCGTGCCCGAGGAGGTCAACCGGCGTGTCATCGACCACTCGAGCACCGTGCTGATGCCCTACACCCAGCGCAGCAAGGAGAACCTGCTGCGCGAGGGCGTGCCCGGCGAGCGCATCTACGTCACCGGCAACCCGATCCACGAGGTGCTCGAGCACTACGCCGCCCAGATCGACGCCGCGCCGGTCTTCGAGCGGCTCGGCGTCGAGCCGCGGCGCTACTTCCTGGCCACCATGCACCGCGCCGAGAACGTCGACTCCGACGAGCGCTTGCGCGGCCTGGCGGCCGCGCTGGAACAGGTGAGCCGGCAGTACGACCTGCCGGTCATCTGCAGCCTGCACCCGCGTACGCAGCAGAAGATGAGACAGTTCGGCGTCGAGGTCAGCGACGAACGTGTCCGCTTTCTGGAACCGCTGGGCCTGTTCGACTTCGTCGCCTTGGAGCGGGCCGCGTTCTGCACGCTCTCCGACAGCGGCACGGTCCAGGAGGAGTGCTGCCTGTTCGGTGTGCCTACGGTGACCGTGCGCGACGTGACCGAGCGTCCCGAGACGGTGGAGTGCGGCAGCAACATGCTGGCCGGCGTCGAGCCCGCGACGGTGCTGCGCTGCGTGGCCGCCGTCACCGCCCTGCCGCCGGCCTGGTCGCCGCCACCCGAATACCTGGCCCCTGACGTTTCGAGCGCGGTCGCAAAGATCGTGCTGGGCTATCTGCGCGACGGGCATGCATCGTGATCGTCCGCGGTCAGGCGATCCGCAGGACCGACCCACCGGCTTGCCGGTGAGGGACCGCCAGCTGAGCATCCTCATCGTGGGCACGGGTTTCGATTTTCCTCACGGGGGCGGCGCCAGCTCGCGGGTCTTCTGGTATGCGAAGGGTCTTGCCGAGGCGGGCGACACCGTGCGGGTCGTGAGTCTTGCCCTGCCCTCGCGCGACAAGCGCCGCGAGGCTGTCGCTTCGGGCACCTACCAGGGCTTGCGCTACGAGTATGCGTGTGGGAGCGTCGTGCGCCCGGAGGCATTCTGGCGACGACGGTGGCTCGAGCTGCGGCGCGCGGTGCGCACCGTCGACCTCGTTCGTGACACCGTCGCCGATTCTGGAGACTGCGTCGTTCTCATCTACTCCGAAGTGACGTCGTGGATCGTCGGCTTGGCGTTGCTCGCGCGGGCTGCGGGAGCCGGAAGTGTCCTGGATCTCTGCGAGTTCCCGCTCGTGTGGCGCCGGCCAGGCTTGTGGACGTCCTTTCACAGGGCCGCGCGCATGAAGCTCGTGTGTCGGCTCGTCGACGGCGTGATCCCGATATCGACCTACCTCGAGAGCTACGTGCGCCAGTGCTCACGACGCACTCCTGCGATGCTGCGCGTGCCGGTCATGATCGATCCCGGGCTGTTTCCAGGAGAAGTGGCCAGGTTCCCGCGGCGCGTTCTCTACTGCGGGACTCTCTTTCACCTGAACGAGACAGAGCAGGCGATCCGGGTCTTCGCCCGAGCCGCTGCAGACATGAGAGACGTGCGCCTGTCGCTTGTCGGAGGCGGTCCGCAGCACCTGAGAGCCAGGGCCGAGTTGATCGCCCGATCGGTCGGGCTGACCGACCGCGTCGAGTTCGTGGATCGGCTGACCCGCGACGAGCTGGCGGCGAGGCTGGCCGCGGCCGACGTGCTCATTCTGCCGCGCGCGGACGGCGTGTTCTCGCGGGCCGGCTTGCCCAACAAGCTCGGCGAGTACCTCGCTTCCGGACGCCCCGTCGTCACGACGGGCACCGGCGACATTCCGCTCTATCTGCGAGATGGAATGGACGCGTACCTCGTTCCCCCGGGCGACGATGCCGCCTTCAGCGACCGGCTTCGGCAGGCGCTCACCCACTCAGAAGAAGCCTCGCAGGTAGGCGCTCGCGGTCGTGCGGTCGCGACTGCCCAGTTCGACTATCGGTCGCACGGCGTCCGGCTCCACGAGTTCCTCGAGGAGTGTGTCCGTGCCGGTCAGAGATCGGTGCGATCCGGGACCGGCTCGACGGCGGCGGGGGTCGGCTGAGTGTGTGGCATCGCCGGCATCTTCAACTTCGGTTCGCCCGAGGAGCCGGACCAGGAGCTGGTGCGGCGCATGACCGCGGTCCTCGCCCACAGGGGGCCAGACGACGAGGGCGTCTGGTCGGACCGCCGGGTGGTCCTCGGTCATCGGCGGCTCAGCATCATCGATCTGGCTGACGGACGACAGCCCCTCGGGAACGAGGACGAGACGGTCTGGGTCGCGTTCAACGGCGAGATCTACAACTACATGGACCTTCGCAGCGAGCTCCGGGCGAACGGCCACACGTTCGCGACGCACAGCGACACCGAGGTGCTCGTCCACGGATACGAGGATCACGGCGTGCACTTCGTCGAGCACCTGAGGGGCATGTTCGCGCTCGCGCTGTGGGACGAGCGCAACGGCAAGCTTGTGCTGGTTCGCGATCGCTTCGGCAAGAAGCCACTGTACGTTGCGGAAGGTCCCGACCGCATGGCCTTCGCCTCCGAGATGAAGGCGCTGCTCCTGCTTCCGTGGGTGGACCGCACATGGAATGCGAGCGCGCTCAAGGCGTACTTCGCCCTGGGCTATATCCCGGCGTCGCTCACCGCCTACAACGGCATTCGCAAGGTCCTGCCCGGGACGGTCGAGGTGTGGAGTGCAGGCGAGCATGGACCTCGTGGACTCACACAGTCGTGGCGCTACTGGCAGCCACAGGCGGGTCTCCAGGAGCCGCCGCCGACCTACGAAGAGGCGTGCCGTCAGCTTGCCTCGCGGTTGCGCGACAGCGTGGCGATCCGCCTGCGTAGCGATGTGCCGCTCGGCGCCTTCCTCAGTGGCGGGGTCGATTCCACCTGCATCGTCGCCCTGATGCGCGCGTGCGGCGCCGAGAACCTGAAGACGTTCTCGATCGGCTTCGAGGGTGAGCGGGAGAGCGATCTCCCCTTCGCCAGGGAGGCCGCGTCCGCCTTAGGGACCGATCACTACTCCCTGGTCCACACCGCGGCCGACGCGGAGTTGATCCCCAAGGTGCTGGAACTCTTCGACGAACCGTTCGCCGATAGCTCCGCCCTTCCCACCTACCTGGTGAGCAGGCTCGCGCGAGGCCACGTGACGGTGGCTCTGAGCGGCGACGGCGGAGACGAGCTCTTTGCCGGCTACTCTCAGTACACCCAGGCCGCACGATACGACGTGATCGACAGGATCCCGCATCCGGTGCAGCGGTTCCTCGGGCGTGTCGGCTCGCGCGTCATCCCGGAGGGAGCCAAGGGCGGCGGCTTTGTCCGCATGCTGGACTCGGCGCCCCAGGATCGGCTTGTGGGGCCGCAGAGGCTGAGACGGCGGGCCCTCTTCCAGGGCGTGCTCGGTGCCGAGGTGCGGCAGTTCGTCGCCGAGCACGGCTCAGACTCGGAGTGGCAGTGGGCGTTCGCCGGTTCTCCGTCGCCGACGGAGCTCCAGGTCCGGGACCAGCAGAGGTATCTGGTCGACGACATCCTCGTCAAGGTCGACAGGTGCTCGATGGCCGTGTCGCTCGAGGCGCGCGTGCCGTTGCTCGATCACCTCCTGGCCGACTGGGTCAACACGCTGCCGATCGGGTTCAAGCTTCGCGGGGGCGAATCCAAGGCGATGTTGCGCGACGCGATACGGGCGCACGTCCCCGGTGTGCCCGAGTCCGTGCTGCGCCGCAAGAAGAAGGGGTTCGGAGTGCCGCTGAAGTGGCTCATGGGCCCCCGTGCCGGGTTCGCGCGCGAGATCATCGCCGGGGCGCCCCGAGGGCTGTTCGACGAACGAGGGCTCAAGTGGCTGTTCGAGGCCGATCCACAGAGCAACGATCACGGGATCGTGCTCTGGTACGCGCTCAGTCTGGCGTCGTGGGCCCAGCGCCAGAGTGCCGTGCCCTGGTAGTGGCAGGAGACCGCCCGTGAAGATCTGTATCGTCGCCCATTCGGCCAAGGGCTTCGGCGAGCTCGTCGGCGGGTCCGAACGCCAGAGCGCCCTGCTTGCGCGCGCGCTCGCCGCGCGCGGCCACGACGTCGTCTACGTCGTCGCCGGCCTCGCCGGCGGCGATCGCTCGATCGACGGCGTGCGGTTGCGGGCCGCTTGGGATCCTCAGGCCGGCGTGCGTTTCTTGCGCGCCGCCACGCACCGCTACCCCCGTCTGCTGCGCCTGCTGCGCGGCGAACGGGCCAACGTCTACTACGCGCGCGGTGCCGGCTATTACACGCCGTTTGCCATGCGTGCCGCGCGGGATGTCGGCGCTGCGTCGGTCCTCGCCATGGCAAGCGACAAGGACCTCTACTCGACGTCCGGCAAGGTCCTGTTCAAGACACCGAGTGCGCGTCTGTCGGCACTGGTCGGCCCGATCGCCCATGCCGGGTTCCGACGCTGGGCCCTGCGGGCGGCCGATTGTGTGGCCGTGCAAAACGACGAGCAGGCGGCCGCGTGCGCGGCCCTCGGCCTGCGGCACGCAATCCTGCCCAGCATCGTCGAGTCGCCTCCCGCCGAGCTTCTGGAGACGACGCCCGTGCGAGATGTGGTCTGGGTGGGCAACGTTTTCGAGGGCCGCCGCTCCAAGGGCCTCGACGAGCTCGTCGTGTTGGCCGGACTGCTGCCGGCGGTCACGTTCACGGTGGTGGGCATCCTCAGCGGCCAGTCGGGCCGCGCGGCGTGCGCGGCTCTGGCGGCCATGGCCAACGTCGAGCTCGACGGACAGCTCGCGCACGACCAGACCCAGCGTCGGCTGGCGGAGCACCGCCTGGTGATCAACACCTCCCCGTCGGAGGGCTTCTCGAACGCGATGCTCGAGGGCTGGGCCCTCGGGCTTCCCTGCGTGACACTGGCGGTCAACCCCAGCGGCCTGCTGCTCGCAGACCGACTCGGCATCTGCGCTGCGGGCGATCCGCTCGTCATGGCGGCCGCGATCGTCGCGCTCCTCGAGGAGCGGACGGCGCGCGACGCCATGGGTTCGCGCTGTCGCGAGTACGTCACTCGGGCGCACGGTGCCCAGGGAGTGGTCGAGACCTTCGAGACGATCACGTCGCGAGTGCGTGCGCGGCCGTAGATGTCGCCGCCGGACCGTCGGCGAGCGCAGGTGTGGTGTGCCGCCAACGGCCACGCAGGTTCGTCTCTGTTACGATTGCGAGAGACAGCAGGCAATTCGACGTACGTTCCCGGGGGGTAGCCGTTCCAGCGCCGCCCCGGGTCTGGGAGGGGCCATGGAAGCCGCATCGAGCGTTCCCAACAGACCCAAGTCCGCCGAGATCAACCCGGGTCCTGGCTTTCGCGTGCAGATGTCCTTCCAGCGTCTCGACGCCGAGTTCATGGCGCAGTTCACCGCCTTCGACTCGCCCGACATCTCCGACCAGCTCAACCGTCTGTACGCGCTGACCTCGGCGATCCACTGCCTCACCGGCTCCGAGCACCGCGTCGTCGGGCCCGCCTGCACGGTCAAGGTCTATCCGGGCGACAACCTCATGGTGCACAAGTCCTTGGACATCGTCGAGCCCGGCGACGTCGTCGTCGTCGACGCCGGGGCCTCGCGCATGAACGCCGCGCTGGGCAGCCTCATCTCGACCAAGGCGCGACATCGCGGCGTCGCCGCCTTCATCGTCGACGGCTACGTGCGCGACCTGCCCGAGATCGTGCCGCTCGACTTTCCGGTGTTCGCCCGCGGCACGACCCCCATCGGGCCCCTGCACCGCGGCCCGGGCGAGATCAACTACCCCATCTGCTGCGGCGGCGTCGTGGTCAACCCGGGCGACATCGTCGTCGCCGACGGATTCGGTGTGGTCATCGTGCCGCGCGACAACGCGGTCGACATCCTCGAGCGCCTCCAGGCCTATCAGGAGAAGAACCGCGAGTACTTCGCCGGCGTCAAGAAAGGCGTCTTCTCGAACAAATGGGTCGACGACCTGCTCGACGAGACCGGCTGCATCATCACGCCCTGATCGGCGACTTCGTGACGACGGACTCTGTGACTTCCCTGTTCCTGCGCACTCTGGCCGAATGCTACAAGGTGCCTGAGTTTCGGCGTCGTCGCGCCGGCGCGACCAGAGTGACCAGAAAGCGAAGGACTCAATTCTACGAAGCCGCTTGGGCAGAGGCGGCGGCCGGCGCCAACGGCTCCATAAAGGAGCTGGGTGGAGGACTTCTGGAGATCAGCTGCGGTGACGTGCGCCTCCGGGTGCGCAACAATCTCACCTCACTGGACGACGCCGTGACCCTGCAGGTGGCCGGCGACAAGCCGATCGTGTACGGCCTCCTGGAGGATCGGGCGATCCCGGTCCCCTCTCATGTCGTATGTGCGGCGAGCGACCTTGCGACCGCCCGGCGGTTCATGTCTGGACTTGGCAAGCCGTGCGTCGTCAAGCCGGCCAGAAGGACCGGCGCCGGTGTCGGCATAACGACCGGGGTCAGAACGCTGCCGCGGCTGATCGCCGCGCTGGCCCGCGCAGGGGCACATTGCGGCGAGGTCATCGTCGAAGAAGAGGTCGGCGGCGACAACCTCCGCCTGCTCTACCTGGATGGCGAGCTGATCGACAGCGTGCGGCGCCTGCCTCCCGTCGTACGCGGCGACGGGGTCTTGTCGATCGGCAAACTGATCGAAACAGAGAATGCCGACCGCCTGAGGAACGGCACAGATGCCGGCCAGACGCTCCTGACCATAGACGCGGAGCTCCGAGGCACCCTGCGCCGGCAAGGGTACCGGTTGCAGTCGGTGCCGGAGGTGGGGTCGATCATAACGGTGAAGAGTGTCGTCAACGACAACAGGGGAGACGACAATGTGGCCGTCGACCGGTTGTCCACGGACATCATCGACTCCGGGGCCCGCGCCGCGGAAGCGGTCGGCGTTCGTCTGGCCGGAGTCGACGTCATCACACCCGACCCAGCGCTGTCCCTGGACGAGGCCGGAGGAGTGATCATCGAAGTGAACACGACCCCTGGCTACTACTACCACTACCACAAGCGCGATGGCCGCGTGCCGGTCGCTACGCTGATCCTTGAGCGGCTCGTGAAGGCGGAAGTGTGAAGCTCCCTCCGGCGATCCTCGCCGGCGCCAACATGGTCACGACGCTCTCGATCATCAGAAGCCTGGGGCGGGCCGGGGTCGACGTCAGACTGCTCTGCTGGTCGGGTGCGGCGCCGTCCTACTCGCGGTTCGCGCGCCGCCTGCCGGCCGATGGGACCGGCCCCCAGGCGGACCGGTGGCTGCGCTACCTGTTGGGGCACGAGTCCGACGGACTGCGCGGCGCCGTGCTGCTGGCCTGCAACGACGACGCCGTCGAGATGCTGCTCGAGCACCGGGACGAGCTCGCCGAGAAGTATATCCTCGACATCTGCGACCCCGGTGCGCAGCGCGCCATGCTCGACAAGCTCGCCACGTACCGCATGGCGGCCGAGGCGGGAGTGCCGACGCCGCAGTTCTGGCCGGCCGCGAACGTGGAGGATGTCGCGGCCCGCAGGGACGAGTACACCTACCCGCTGATGATCAAGCCGCTGTACGCGCACCAGTTCAAGAGGGTCCTCAAAGGCAAGTACCTGATGGCGGGCGACTTCGAGGAGTTGATGGCCGCTTACCGGCTGGTGAACGGGCACGGCGTGGAGGTCGTGCTCCTCGAGATGATCCCGGGGCCCGACGACCTGCTGTGCAGCTACTACACGTACCTCGATGAGAGCGGCGCGCCGCAGTTTGACTTCACCAAGAGGATCGTCCGCCGCTATCCCGAGCACGAGGGTTTCGGCTGCTACCACATCACCGACTGGAACCCGGAGGTGCGCGACCTGGGCCTCCGGCTCTTCAGGCACGTGGGGCTCAGGGGCGTCGCCAACGTCGAGTTCAAGAAAGACACCCGTGACGGGCGGCTCAAGCTCATCGAGTGCAACGCGCGCTTCACGGCGGCCAACGGGCTGCTGACCGCCAGCGGCATCGATCTCGGTGCCTACGTCTATCGGCGGGCGGCGGGTCTGCCGCTGCCGACGATCGCCGACGGTGCCTACACGAAAGGCCTCCGACTGTGGTACCCACTCGACGACTTTCTGGCCTTCCGCGACCTCAGGCGTGAGGGACGACTCGATCTCGTCTCGTGGGTCAGGGACATCGCCCACCATCAGGTGCTCCCCTACTTCTGCTGGGAAGACCCGATGCCCGCGGCCATGCGCCTTAAGCCGACGCTGAGAACGCTCGCGGCCACGAGCGTGCGGCAGATGGCCGGGCGCCGGGCGGCGGACCATGCGTGACGCCGCCGTCCTGTACCCGGGCGAGATGGGCTGCGCCGTGGCGAGGGTGCTGGTCGCGGCCGGTTGGGGTGCGCGCACCCACCTCTGGGGCCCGAGCCTCGTGTGCCGCGCTGATGCCGAGGCGGCTGGCATCACGGATCTTGAATCGCTCGAGAAGGCGGTCGCGACGAGCGACGTCGTGATCTCGCTAGTGCCGCCGGCGGTCGCCCTGGAGACCGCGGAGACGGTGGCGGGGGCCGCCCGGCGAAGCGGGCGGCGGCCCCTGTACCTCGACGCCAACTCGGTGGCGCCGGCGAGTGTGGCGGCGACCGCCGCCACACTCGCCGGCGCCGGGCTCGACTGCGTCGACGGTGCATTTGTGGGCAGCGCCGTCGAGGTCGGAGGGCGCACCCGGCTGTACCTGAGCGGGCCGCGAGCCGGCGAGCTCGCCGCGGCCCTGCCCGAGGCGTTGCACGCCACGGATCTCGGCCCCGAGATCGGCGCCGCCTCGGCGCTCAAGCTCGCCTTCGCCGGTTTCAACAAGGGGCTCGTCGCGCTGTTCCTCGAGGTGATGGAGGCCGGCGGAGCGGCCGGAGAGCGCGACGAGCTGCTCGGCTGCCTGCGCGCCTTCTACCCCGGGACCATGGAGACTCTCGACCGTCTCCTGCCCAGCTATCCGCGGCACGCGGCGCGGCGCGCCGACGAGCTCGACGAGCTGGCGCGCTGGCTGGCAAGCGAGCAGCGCAATGACGCCTGGGCGACGACGGCCCGAGACGTGCTGCGGCGCGTGGCCGCGCTCGGTCTCGACGAACGGCGCGACTGGACCGTTGCGGAGGTGCTTGCCGCCTGCGCGGCCGTGGGACTGCCGCCCAGCGGACGCCGGAAAGGCGGCCGGGCAAGCTCAAAACCGTAGCCACCAAAGACGACGACGGAATTCCCGGACGGCGCGCCGTAGTACCATGGAGCGCGCCAGCGGGCAGTAGATCAGTGGACCGCGTCCAGGGCGCGGCTCGACAAACATCGCGGGGAGGCTGAAGTGGGGGACCTGTACCTGGTCACCGGCGGCGCCGGATTCATCGGCTCGCACGTGGTGGCCGAGCTGCTGCAGCGCGGCCACACCGTGCGCATCCTCGACAACTTCTCCACCGGGCGGCGCGGCAACCTCGCCGCCGTCGACGGTGACGTCGAGGTCGTCGAGGGCGACATGCGCAGCTACGAGCGCGCCCATAACGCGGTCAAGGGCGCCGATCTCGTGATCCACCTCGCGGCACTGCCGTCGGTGCCGCGTTCCGTGCAGGATCCGCTGACCACCAACGAGGCCAACATCACGGGCACCTTGAACGTACTTCTGGCGGCGCGCGACAACGGCGCCCGACGCGTCGTGCTGGCGTCGTCGTCGTCGATCTACGGCGCCAACGCGGCCATGCCCAAGCGCGAAGACATGATGCCGCAGCCGATCTCGCCCTATGCCGTGTCCAAACTGGCCGCGGAGCAGTACGCGCGCGCCTTCACCAGCGTCTACGGGCTCGAGACGGTGTCGCTGCGGTACTTCAACGTATTCGGTCCACGCCAGGACCCGACTTCGCAGTACAGCGGCGTGGTGCCGCGCTTCATGCGGCTGGCCATCCAGGGTGGACGGCCGGTCGTCTTCGGCGACGGCGAGCAGTCGCGCGACTTCACCTACGTGGCCAACGTCGTCGACGCGACGCTCAGCGCCGCCACGGCGGCGGGGGCCGCGGGCAACATCTGCAACATCGGCTGCGGCGACCCCAAGACGGTGCTCGACCTGATCGCCGCCGTAAGCCGGGTCTCCGGCCGCCCGCTCGAGCCCGAGTTCGCCCCACCCAGGCTCGGCGACGTGAAACACTCGTTCGCCGACATCAGTCTCGCCCGCAAGCTGCTCGGCTACGAGCCGCGCGTCGGCTTCGACGAGGGCATAGGGCGCACGTTCGAGTGGCTCGTCGGCGACATGCCCGCCGTGCCGGCCTGAAGGGCAAGGGGCGAGGCAGGCCAGTGCGCATCGTCGTCACGGTCGACACCGAGGCGGACGGCCAGTGGCAGCACGGACGGCCCTTGGCGACCGCCAACGTCGCGGCCTGGCCGCCCTTTCAGGAGCTCTGCCGGCGCTACGCCGTGCCGCCGACCTGGCTCATCACCAGCGAGATCGCGGAAGACCCCGACGCCGTGGCGTTCCTGCGGCCGCTGGCCGCGGCCGGCGAGGTCGAGGTCGGCACCCACCTGCACCCGTGGACCACGCCGCCGTTCGTCGAGGAGCCGGGCCTGCGTCACAACGATCGCGCACACGCCTTTCCGTGTCATCTCGAACCGGAGCTTCTGCTGGCCAAGCTCGAGACGCTGACGGGCCAGGTCGCGCGGGTCGCCGGCGCTCTGCCCACGTCCTACCGGGCCGGGCGCTTCGGCATCGACGCCGTCGGCACCGACATCCTGGCCGGTCTCGGCTACGAGGTCGACTCGTCGGTGACGCCGTTCGTCACCTGGGCCGCTCATGGCGGGCGCCCGGGGCGCGGCGGCGGCCCCGATTTTCGCCGCCACGACGCGTACCCGTTCCGCGTCGCCGGCACCGGCACGCCGGGTCTCGTGGAACTGCCGGTGACGATCATGCCGACCTACGCGGTGACGCGCCGGGTGCCGTGGCTGCGCGAGCACTGGCACGCGCGGCCTGCACGCCTCAGGGGTCGCGGCCGGCGGTTCTTGCCGCGACCGCAGCCGCTGTGGCTGCGGCCGCGGCCGGACTACGTCCTCAGCGACCTGCAGGCGCTCGTCAGTCAGGCGGAGCGCGCTCGTCTGCCGGTCGCGGTGTTCATGTTCCACTCCAGCGAGCTCCTCGCGGGGGCCAGCCCATACCGGCCGACCCAACAGGACGTCGACGTGCTTCTGAGATTGCTGGACGACCTTTTCGCCTGGAGCCGGGGTCGCGGCCACGACTTCGCCACGTTGTCGGCAGCCGGGCGCGCCGTGGCCGGCGACGACGCGCTGCCCGTGAAGGAGCTTTGAGCGGCGTGCGCCTGCTCATGCTCAAGGAGGCCCTGCCCACCGGCGGCGCCGAGCGACAACTCGCACTGATCATGAAGCACCTGCCTCCTTACTGGGAACGTCGGGTGTGGACCATGGGGGGCGGATCGTTCGCCGACGCGATCGCCGCGGACGGCTATCGCGTCGACGTCTCCCCGCGCGTCGCGCGCTTCGACGTGCGGCCGGCCGCGTCGCTGTGGCGCCTGCTGTTCGCCTGGCGTCCCGACGTCGTCCACTCGTGGGACTGGATGTCGACGCTGGCTGCCCTGCCGTTGTGCCGCCTGCTGGGCATCCCCGTCGTCGACTCGACCATCCGCAACGGCATCGTCAGGCCTCGAGGGGCGCGGCAGCGCAAGATGAGCCAGGCTCTGTCGACGCTGGTTGTGGCGAACAGCCAGGCGGGGCTCCAGGCCTGGGGTGTCGGGCCGCGAAAGGGTCGGGTGGTCTACAACGCCTTCGATCCGCAGCGATTGGGCGCTGACACTGAGCGCGCCGGTCAGGGAACCGACGGTGGCGCTCCGCCGACGGTGGTCATGACCGGCCGGATGGTCGCCGACAAGGATTTCTCGACCCTGATCGCCGCAGCCCGGCGCCTCGACCACGAGCGTCCCGGTCGCTGGCGCTTCCTGCTGCTCGGCGACGGGCCCGAGAAGCCCAGGCTCTTCGCCGAGGCGGGCGCTCTTCAGGAACGCGGCGTCGTCGAGTTCGTCGACCCGGGTCTTGACGTGCTGCCGCTCGTCCGCGAGGCGGGCATCGGTGTGCTCCTGGCCAACGAGGCTCGCAACCGTGAGGGCTGCTCGAACGCCATCATGGAATACATGAGCTGCGCCCTGCCCGTCGTGTGCAGCGCCGGCGGCGGCAACCCTGAACTGGTGCTGGACGCAGTGACGGGCTACGTGGTGCCGCCGGGCGATCCAGTCGCCCTCGGCGACGCCCTGGCCTATCTCGTCGATCACCCGGAGATCGCCCGCCGTCTGGGAGACGCCGGGCGACGGAGGATCCTGGAGGACTTCAGTGTCCCCCGCCTGGTGGGCAGCATCGAGCGAGTCTACTGGGAGGCGCTCTCGTGAAGATCTGCCTCGTCAACTACCGGTACTTCGTCTCCAGCGGGCCCGAGCGCTACATGTTCGCCGTCAAGACGCTGCTCGAAGCGCGGGGCCACGAGGTCATACCGTTTTCCGTGCGCTACCGTCAGAACCATCCGTCACCCTGGGAACGGTACTTCGCCCCGCCGATCGCCGGCGACGACGAGATCACGTTCCGCCAGCATTCGTGGTCGGTCCCGGCGGTCCGCCGCGCCCTGGAGCGTGCGTTCAGCTCGCGAGAGGTCTACGACGCTCTCTCGCGAGAGCTGCGCGACGCGCGGCCCGACGTGGCGTACGTCCTGAAGTATGAACGGAAGCTGTCGCCGTCGGTCCTCACCGCCCTGCACGACCACGGCGTGCCCATCGTCGTGCGTTTGTCCGATTTCGCCCTGGTGTGCCCCCAGCAACATCTGGTCAGGGACGATCGCGTCTGTGAGCTCTGTGTCGGCAGACGACCCTGGCCGAGCGTCCGTTATCGCTGCGTCCAGGGGTCGTTCGGCGCGTCCGCCGTGAACGCTCTTGCCGTGGAGTACGCGCGACGCAAGGGGTTCCTCGGCCTCGTGGACGCGTTCGTCGCTCCGAGTGAGATCATGCGGCAGAAGATGATCCAGGGCGGCCTGCCGGCGGCGAAGATCCATCAGATCGCGACGTTCGTCAACGCGCGTCCCCAGCGGGCCGACGCGTCGCGAGAGCGACGTATCTGCTATGTGGGGCGCGTCGAGCGCATCAAGGGCATCGAGGTGCTCCTCGACGCCGTCGAGGTGCTACGTCGCGAGAGCGTGGCCCCCGACCTCGAGGTAGTGATCGCCGGCGACATGTCGACGCCTACAGGCAAGGCGATCCGCGCCCGGCTGCGCGAGCGACCCATCCCAGGTGTGACCCTGCCCGGGCAGCTCGACGAGGCCGCCGTGCTCGAGCTTCTGCAGAGCTCACTGGCATCGGTCGTGCCGTCGCTCTGGTACGAGAACATGCCCAACGCGCTGCTCGAGAGCCTGGCCTGCGGCACGCCGGTGATCGCCTCGGACCTGGGCTCGATGCACGACATCCTTCACGGCAGCGGAGCCGGGCTGCTGTTCCGCGCCGGTGACCCGAACGCTTTGGCCGACGCCCTGCGCACAGTGCTTGCGGCACCGCGCGCCGCGACGATGGGGGAACACGCCCAGACGCTGGCGAGGGAAGGCCACGACCCCGACAGGCACGTGGACGCGCTACTCGACCTGCTGGCCAGCGTGCAGCGGCGGCACTAGCCGCCCTCAGCGCGGCTTGGTTGGAGGCCTCTACTACCGCGGACCTACCTGCGGGTGGCTCACACCTCGGGGCGGCGCCTCAGGCGTTGTGCGTGTAGTAGTGGTAGCGCTCGTTCTTGCCGACGCTGTCCATCATGGTGACCACGCCGAGCTTGGTCGGCGGCAGATGCCGGAGAAACTCGCGCGCCTCCTCGAGCGTCGGCTTGTTGATCATGTCCATGTTCACGAGCAGGACGATCGCTTCGGCTACCCCGGCCAGGGCGGCCGCGTCGCCCACCGCCAGGAAGGCCGGTGAGTCGATGAGGACGAAGTCGAACCCCTTGTCGGCGAGCTCGCGAATGAGCTGAGCAAACCGTCGCGAGGCGACCATCTCGCCCGGGTTCGGCGGTATCGGACCCGAGGTCAGCAGTGTCAGTGGCGGCGGCGCGTCGGCGTCGATGGCCTGAGGTTCGTCGCCGTTGCCGCGCACGGTCACCGCCCGGGGAGTCTCGAGATCGTAGGTCTGCAGCGCGTCGTCGAGGCTGCAGAACCCGGCGATCACCGACGACACTCCGTGGGTGTTGCGGACGCCGAAGACAGAGTGGACGCGCGGTCGCCGCAGGTCGGCATCGACCAGCACGACCTTCTTGCCGGCCAGCGCCAGCGATGCGGCCAGGTTGGCGGTCAGCAGGCTCTTGCCCTCGCCCTTCTGCGCGCTCATGACCATGAGCACCCGGTTGTCCTCGCCGAGCGAGGCGAACTGCAGGTTGCTGCGCAGCACCCGGATCGATTCGGCGGCGCGGCCGTCGGCTTCGCTCAAGACTACCAGTTGCCCCTTCGCCAGCGCCTCGACGGGGATCTTGGCGATGCGCCCGATCACCGGCATCTGCATGATCTCGGCGACCTCGTGGCGGTCGTGCAGGCGCGTGTCGAGCTTCTCGCGAAGGAACGAGAAGCCGATTCCCAGAACGAAGCCGGCGACGATGCCGATGGCGGCCGATTTCTTGGGCTGCGGCGCGTAGGGCGCACCCGGAGGAGATGCCGGCACAGCCATGGTGAAGTCGCCAGTCGTCGTGGCCGCGAGGATCTTCAGGTCGTGCAGATCCTGACTGTACAGCATGTAATCCTCGCTGCCCGATTGGGTCTTGGCGAGCTGGGCGGAGACGACCGTCTCGGCTGCGGCGAGCTGGGCGCGAGTGGTGTCGGCGCTGTAGATGACGAACTGATTGGCGTAGGCGTTGGCGAGCTTGGCGGCCCACACCGGGTTGGGGGAATCGACCGTCACGGCGACGCCGTTGTCGACAGGGGAACTGGCGTTGGCGTCGGAGGTGGTGACGGCCGCGGAGACCGAGTAGTCGGGCAGCACGCTGGTGTCGCCGATCTGCGCCGACACGAGCTTGTCGATATTGGGCCCGGTTATGAGCGTGACCGCGCTCTGCATCTGCAGTTCCTGGGTGCCGGGATCAGTGTAGTTCGTGTTCAGCGGGTCGCTGACGTTGAGCTGCGGTGCATACAGAAGCTGAGCCGACGCTTCGTACATCGGCGTCTTGGAGGCCGAGTACGCGTAGGCGGCGACACCCAGCGCGATCGTGAGCACGGCGATCAGCAGGATGTGCCGCCGCACGACAGTAAAATAGCGCCGGACGTCGATTCCCGCCGGACCTTGACCTTCCACCGACCACCTCCGTAGTTGCCGCTCATACTACTTCGGCACGGCAGGTCGGGCAATTGAGTCCGGGGCCGCACCGGACGCGCGCCGCGAGCGGGAATGCTTGTCAACCGACCTCGGATGACATCACAATCGAAGTACGTTGCCGGCGGTCTCTGCTGTGGGAGGTGCGCGATGGACGGTCTGATCGCGGAGAACGGTAGTCGCAGCGCGCCACGTGAGGGGCGGCGCGCGGCCTCGGGCCCGCACGAGTACCGGGCGACCGGGTCGGCCTCGGTCCGACCCTCGGGCGACCCGAAGAGCGCCGCGTGAAGGTCGCCTTCATCGGCCAGAAGGGCCTGCCGGCCACCTACGGCGGCGTCGAGCGTCACGTCGAAGAGCTGGCGGCGCGGGTCGCGGCTCACGGCCACCAGGCCTGTGTCTACAACCGGCCGCACTACAACCCCTCGGCGCCGGCGGAGTATCGCGGCGTCAGCGTCGTGACGCTGCCGTCGGTGGCCACCAAGCATCTCGACGCCATCACCCACGTCGCCGTGTGCACGGCGCACGCCCTCCGCCACCACGCCGACATCGTCCACTACCACGGGGTCGGGCCCGCGCTGTTGTCGTGGGCGCCCGCTCGGCGGGGCGTCTGCGCGCTGGCCACCGTGCACGGCCGCGACTGGCAGCGACCGAAGTGGGGCGGCGCCGCCAGTCTCGCGCTGCGCGCCGGTGAGTGGATGTCGGTGCACGCCCCCGACGCCACCGTGGTCGTGTCGCGGTCGCTGGCGAGCGACCTGTCGGACCGCTACGGTCGACCCGTCCACTACATCCCCAACGGGATCGTGCTGGAAAGCGGGGACGACCTCAGCATCCTGGGCGAGCTGGGCGTCGAGCCGGGCGGATACGTTTTGTTCGCCTCTCGCCTGGTGCCCGAGAAGGGAGCCCACTATCTGGCCGAGGCGTGGCGCCGCCAGGGCGGCGAGATGACGCTCGTGATGGCGGGCGACTCGAGCTTCAGCGCCGACTACGTGGAGTCCCTGCGAGCGGCCTGTGCCCACGACCGCATCGTGTTTCCCGGGTACGTGTTCGGTCCGCGCCTCGCGACGCTCTTTCGTAACGCCGCCCTGTTCGTCCTGCCCTCCGACGTGGAGGGTCTGCCGATCGTCCTGCTCGAGGCCCTGGGGTACGGCACACCTGTGCTGGCCAGCGACATCGGTCCGAACCGCGAGGTGCTGGGCGACCTGGGACTCACTTTCGCCGCGGGCAACGTCGACGATCTGCAACGCCAGCTCGGGGCGGCGCTCGACGAGCTGCCGGCGCTGCGCGAGCAGGCGGGGCAGGCCGCCTCGTCGATCGCGGCGACTTACGACTGGGATGTGGTCGCCGACCAGACGATCGCGCTGTACGAGACGGTCCTCGAGGCCCGGAGGGGCGCAGGGCGGCGGGGCCGGGCGACGGTCTGAAGCTCGGCGGCGAGCGCACCGCCGAGGGCCCTCGACACTCGCACCGGTGAGCGGCCGCACCCGCCCGTGCTAGGATTGGCGTCATCGCCAGGCAAAGTGCGGCCGCGCTTGCGGCAGCCGCGTCCGCGGGAGGTGGTCGTAACGTCTCCACAAACAAGCCGGCACGCGCCCGTGGCCGGCCGCCGGTACTACGGCATCGCCGGCCTCACCGTGCAGGTCGAGTCCGATCTGCCGATCACCGACACCACGTTCGAGCCCAAGTTCGCCGTATTCGAGGTAGACGGGCCAGGGCCCGACACGATCGTCGTGCGGCACCATTTCGGGCTACCGTCGCTCGACGAAGCCGACCTGGGTCGCGAGCTCTACCGGCGACCGCCGTGGGCGATCTACCGCTCGACCGATCGCATCACGTACATCATGGGTGGTCCCGAGCCCGGTGAGCGCGAGTGTGTCGTCTTGGCGACTCCCGACCACACGAGCATCGAGGTCTTCAACGGCGAGCAGCGCGAGGAGCACTTCCGCGAGGGCGGCGTGAACGCCCTGACGATGATGCCGACCGATCAGATCGTTCTGGCGCGCGTGCTGGCCGATCGTCGGGCATGTTTCTTGCATTCGTGCGGCGTCATCGTCGACGGTCGCGGCCTTCTGTTCGTCGGCCACTCCGAGGCCGGCAAGTCGACGATGATGACCATGCTCGCCTCCCAGGGCGAGGCTCTGTGCGACGATCGCAACATCGTGCGGATCTGGGGCGACGACGTCCGCGTGCACGGCTGCTGGAGCCACGGCGAGGTGCCGATCGTCAGCGCGGCGTCGGCGCCGCTGGGGGCCGTGCTGTTCCTGCGCAAGGCCACGAGCAACCGCCTCGAGCCGCTCGCCGCGAGCGAGGAGATCCTGGGTCACCTCCTGCCCTGCGTTATCAAACCGCTCGTGACTGCCGATTGGTGGGACAAGACGCTCGATGTCATCGAGCACATCACCAAAGACGTGCCCTGCTACGTCGTCGAGTTCGACAAGAGCGGCGCGGTCGTGGCGCTCCTGCGCGACCTGGTCGCGGGGCAGGCCGCCGGCGGTAAATCGGCGAGTGCGGGCGCGGAGGCGTGAGCCGCGCTCCGAAGGAAGTGAGGTCACCGTGGAGCTGATCGTCAGTCGCGACGCCGTCTACAAGCCGTCCGACGATCTGGTCGTGCGCGAGATCGACGGCCAGACCATCGTCGTGCCCATAGGGACCGGCATCGGCGACCTCGAGGACGAGCTCTACGCGCTGAACGACACGGCACGCGTCGTCTGGGCCAAGCTCGACGGTACCCGTACGTTGGCCGTCGTCGTCGACGAGCTGGCCCGCGAGTACACGGCACCCGCCGACCAGATCGACGCCGACGTCGCCGGGCTCCTCGAGGAGCTGCTGAAGCGCGGGATGGTGGTCGCTGTCTGAGCACCCGGACCCGACGCCGTACGCGGTCGACGGCGGTGTCCACTCGCTCTCCGGCGAGGCGCTGTCGGCTCTGCTCAAGGACGTGCTTGCGCGCGGCGTCCCCTTTCGTTTCGAGGCGCGCGGCTACAGCATGGCCCCGTTCATCCGCAACGGCGACGTCGTGACGATCTCACCGCTGCGCGGCCGGCGGGCTCGGCTCGGGGATGTGGTGGCGTTCGCCAACTCCACGGACGGCCTTGTCGTCCATCGTGTCGTCGCTCGTGGTCCGGGCCGCTACGAGATCCGGGCGGACAACCCGGGCGGTGCCGACGACATCGTCCCGGCGACCAGCGTGTTCGGCGCCGTCACCCGGGTCGAACGCCACGGCCACAGCGTGCGACTCGGCTTGGGTCCCGAACGGACGCTGGTCGGGGTCCTCGTGCGGCTGGGGCTGCTGCAGCGGCTCGTCGCGATCCTGCGCGCGGCACGGACGCCGTTCGCGGGGCACAGAGTCCTCTGATGACGTCGTTCGTGGTCAACACGCCGCTGCCCGAGTTCGGCCTGTGGAACGAGTTCGAGGGCAAGGGCATACCCGCGTCGTTCGAGATCGAGCTGACGGCGCGCTGCAACAACGATTGCCGGCACTGTTACATCAACCTCCCGGCCGGCGACCGCGCGGTACGAGCCGGCGAGCTCAGCTTCGACGAGATCTGCGCCGTGGCCGACCAGGCCGTCGAGCTCGGCGCGCTCTGGTGCCTGCTCACCGGCGGCGAGCCCCTGCTGCGCCCGGACTTCTCCGACATCTACCTCGCTCTCAAGAAGCGGGGTCTGCTGGTCTCCGTCTTCACCAACGCGTGTCTGATCAGGCCCGAACACGTCGATCTTTTCCGCCGGTATCCGCCGCGTGACGTTGAGATCACGATGTACGGCGCCGGCCGCGAGAGCTACGAGCGCGTGACGCGCGCGCCGGGGTCGTTCGAGGCCTTCCAGCGCGGAGTCCGACTGCTCGAGCAGGGCGGGGTGCGGGCGCGCCACAAGGCCATGGCGCTGCGCTCGAACGTCGACGAGCTCGCCGCCATGGCCGCGTTCGGCAGGGCGCACACGAAGGACTACTTCCGCTTCGATTTCCTGCTGCACCTGCGTTATGATCGCGACGCCGCCCGCAACGCCGAGATCTGCGCCGAGCGTCTGACGCCGGAGGAGATCACCGTCATCGAGAAGTCCGACGACGCGCGCGCGCGCGCCCTGCGACGCGAGTGCCGCCGGGCGGTGGTCTCGGGGGCGCCCCCCGAGCCCGATCTCGTCTTTCAGTGCGACGTCGGCCAGGGCTTCACCGTGGGCTGGGACGGCTCGTTGCGGCTGTGCTCGTCGCTGTGCCACCCCGACTACGTCGCCGACGTGCGTCGTGAGCCGCTGGCCGTCGCCTGGCGGCGTCTGGCGTCGAACGCTCGGACCGCGCGCACGCGCGACGCCGCCTACCTCGACCTGTGTGGCGCGTGCGGACTCACCGACCTCTGCCTCTACTGCCCGGCGCACGCCTACCTCGAGAACGGGTCGCTCACCCGGCCCATCGACGACTTCTGCGCCACAGCGAAGGCCCGCGCGCGCGCCTTCGGCGAGACTCCCGCGGAGGCTGACGGTGCGGGCGCCGAAAAGAAGCCGTAGTCCACTCCGACAACAAGCGTCAATTCACTGGACAAGCGCGGGAGTGTACGGGACAATGACAATCCTAAAGTACGGAGGAGGGGAACAGCATGGACACATCACGCGAATGGACGAAGCCGGAACTGACCGTTCTGGGGCGCGGCGCGCCCGAAGAGAACGTTCTGTGCCACTGCAAGACGCGGCCCAGCGGCAGCCGCACCGGCTGCGGCAAGAAGAACAAGCGCACGAACTGCTGCGAGCCGAGCTACCAGTATCACACCAGCTGACCGTCGCGGCCCCGCAAGGGGCCAGCCGGGGGTCTAACGTAGCTCGCCCGACAACGCCGGCCCATCCGCGGGCCGGCCAATAGCGCTCAGTTTCGCGACGTGATGTCTGCCGTCTCCTTGTGGCCGCGGCGCTTTCGTGTCGGCCACCAAGCCATAAGGAGACGTGCGGCGTCGTCACCACCCGGCGGTCGTGCCCGGCCGGTCCCGCCCGAACAGGCGATCCTGCTGGCCTGCGCCCTCGCCGATCCGGTCAAAGCGTCGCAGGTCCTGACACGCACCTTGCCCACGGTCACCGACTGGCAGGGCCTGCGCGACGGGGCCCTGCATCACGGCGTGGCCGCGCTTCTCTACCGACGGATCGTCGAGTCCGCCTGTACCGCGGTCCCCCCTGAGCAGCTCGCATCCCTGCACGCGCTGGCGATCGCCAACGAGCGTCGCAGCCTGCGCATGAGCGTGCAGCTCCTGCGTCTTGTCGAGCTGATGTCCGGCAGGGGGCTGGTCGCGTTGCCCCTGAAGGGTCCGGTGCTGGCCGAGGCTCTCTACGGCGACGCGGGGCTGCGCCATTTCGCCGATCTCGACATCGCAGTCCTGCCAGCCGACGTGGCGAGCGCCCGCGACGTGCTGCTGGCCGAGGGTTTCCGGCAGATCACCGGCGTCGGCATCGGCCTCGAGCGGCTGCTCGCTTCAGAGTGCGAGGTCGCGTTCGAAAACCCCGGCCGAGAGCTCGTCCTCGACCTTCACTGGCGGCTGGGCCCGCGCTTCGCGCGCGCGTCGCTGCCGGTCGACGACCTCATGGCCAACGCTCGCACCTCGAGGTTCCTCGGTCGCGACGTGCTGACGCTGTCGCGAGAGGACCTCTTCGTCGTCATGTGCGTCCACGGCTCCCACAATCATCGCTGGAACGAGCTGGAGCTCGTGACCGCCCTGGGCGCCTGGGGAGCCGCGGCGGCGCCCGGCGACTGGCTGCCCCTGCTCGAGCGCGCCGCCCGGCTCGGGTGCCTGCGGCGCTGCCTCATCGGCTGCGTCCTGATGCGCGACGTGACGGAGTGCGCGTTGCCCGCCACGGTGAACGCGCGCATCGCCGGCGACGCGCTGGCCACGCGCCTGGCGGGCGTGGCCCGCGAGGGGCTGTTCGCCGGGGGTCTGGAAACGCCGGAAAGCGACGGACTTGGCGGCATCGTCTGGGAGTCGCTGGCCCTCGACCGGCCCGCCCTCATGCCCGGTCACTTCGTGGCGCGCGTCTTCACGCCCGGCACGCGGGACTGGGCGTCGGGTCGCATCCCACCGCGCCTGCCGGGCCTGTACTACCTCTCCCGGCAGGTGCGCCTTGCGAGCCGGCTTCTCAGGGGGGGAGGCGCGAGCTGAGCGACGACGACACCCGTTTCAGCATCAGGGGCGCCTTGCGCTTTGGTCCGACCCTGCGCCTCGTCTTTCGCATCTCTCCGGGTTGGACGATCGCCAACGTCGTGTTGTCATTCGTCCAGGGCCTGCTGCCCCTGGTCGGCATCGTGCTGTTGGGCCTGATCGTCAACGGCGTGACGAACGCCGTGAAGAAGCCGATCGGCGCGGCTGCCGAGGCCGCCGCCTTTCGCCACGTCGCCTTCCTGATCGTGCTTGCGGCCATCGTTGGTCTGATCACCGCGGTGGCGCGTTCCGTCGCCATGCTGGTCACCGAAGCCCAGACGCAGGTCGTCACGGACTACGTCTCCGATCTGGTCCACAGCAAGTCGATCGAGGTCGACCTGCAGTACTACGAGGACTCCCAGTACTACGACCTGTTGCAGCGCGCCCAGCAAGAGGCGCCGTATCGGCCGATGAGCATCATCGAGGACCTCATGCAGGTGGGTCAGGGCCTCGTCACGGTGGGGGCCATGGTGGCGCTGCTGCTCCGGCTGAGCTGGGTCGTCGGGCTCATCGTGCTGCTGGCGGCGCTGCCCAGCGCCGTCGTCCGCCTGACCTTCTCGGGCAGGCTCTACCGATGGCAGCGCAGCACTACTCCGGCCGACCGGCAGTCGTCGTACCTGCACTGGCTGCTCACGAACAGCTTGTACGCCAAGGAGATCCGGCTGTTCGACCTCGGCACGTACTTCAGGGATTGGTTCCGGGGGCTGCGCAAGACCCTGCGTCGCGAGCGCCTCGGCATCACCGCGAGGCGTTCCCTCGCCGACCTCGTGAGCGCCGCGGTGGCGACGCTGGCGGTGTTCGGCACGTTCGCCTATATCGCCAAGAAGACCATCGAGGGCGCCATGACGGTGGCCTACATGGTCGTGTACTACCAGGCCTTCCAGACGAGCCTCTCGGCGCTCCAGCAGGTCCTCACGGGGTTGGCGGCCCTCTACGAGGACAACCTGTTCATGACCTACTTCCACGAGTTCCTGGCGCTCGAGAGCTCGATCGAGGAACCGACGCACCCAAAGCCCATGCCCAGACCGATCACAGACGGAGTCGTGTTCGACGACGTGTGCTTCCAGTACCCCGACACGGAGCGCACAGCCATCGACCGCGTCTCGCTGTACGTCAAGCCGGGCGAAGTGGTGGCGCTGGTGGGCGCCAACGGTTCGGGCAAGACCTCGCTCGTCAAGCTCCTCTGCCGTCTCTACAGCCCCCAGTCCGGCAAGATCACCATCGACGGCACCGACATCGCCGAGTTTTCGATCAAAGACCTGCGCCGCGAGATCAGCGTGATCTTCCAGGACTACGCTCAGTACCAGCTCTCGGTGCGCAAGAACATCTGGATCGGCAACATCGCCCAGCCCGCCGACGACGCCGGCGTCGTCGAGGCGGCTCGGCTGGCGGGCGCCGACGAAGCGGTGCGCGGTCTGCCCGACGGCTACGACACGCCGCTGGGCAAGTGGTTCGAAGACGGCGAGGAGCTCTCCATCGGCGAGTGGCAGAAGGTGGCCCTGGCGCGCGCCTTCTACCGCGATGCCGGCATCCTGGTGCTCGACGAGCCGACCAGCGCCCTCGACCCCGTCGCCGAGTGGAACGTGTTCGAGCGCATCCGCGAGATGGCACGGGACCGGGCCGTCATCCTCATCAGCCATCGCTTCTCGACGGTCTACCGCGCCGACCGCATCTACATCATGGGCAAGGGCAGCGTGGTCGAGAGCGGCGCCCACGACGAGCTGATGGCGCTCGACGGCGTCTACCGGCGCATGTACGAGGTGCAGGCCCGGGCCTACCAGACCAAGGGCGTCGGCGGCGTTTCGCAACCTTGAGCGTCGCCACCGCCCGTGGTCGTGGCGCCAGACCTGGCAACGCTTTGCCTGTCGGGCTCCGTGAAGGGGCCGTATACTTCTTGAGTCGAGCTGGGGGAGTACCATGCCACGCCGCAAGCTAACGTTCGCCGCCGCCTTCCTGCTGGTCGCGGCCGCCCTGCTGGGGATGGCCGCGTCGGCTCAGGCTGGGACCGTTCTCAAGGGTACCGATCAGCTTGCCCTGGGCCACAAAGGGGTGACGGACGCCACCGCCAAGGTCGACTTCCTGGCCACCAAGCTGCATGCCCAGCTGCTGCGCGTCGATCTGCGCTGGAATATGCTCGAGCCGCAACGCGGCAAGTACGACCAGGCCTACCTGGACCAGCTCGCCCAGACCATCCACACCGCCGCGGGCGACGGCATGAAGGTCATCGTCACCTTGTACGGCACGCCGAGCTGGGCGACCGACCGGACGCTCTGGCGCTACGTCCCGCCGGGCTACCAGGCAGGCGTCTCCCACAGCTTCTACCCGCCGGCGGCGGACCGCCTCATCGACTTCCAGGCATTTGCCACCAAGCTGGCGAGCACCTTCGGCAGCGACGTGCTGGGCTACGAGTGTCGCAACGAGCCCAACCTTGGCGGAAGCCTCTACCCGCAGCGCACGCCGTCTGACCCCGAGCTCGCCGTGCGGCGCTACGCGGAGATGTTGACGGCCTTCTCCAAGGGCATCCGGGCCGGCGACCCGCAGGCTCTGGTGATCGCCGGCGCCACCGCCCCCACGGGCAGCAACAACAACATCGGGACGAGCCCGCAGCGCTTCGCCCGGGAGCTCAAGACCATGGTGAACCTGTCGGTCTTCGACGCCTACTCGCACCATCCCTACACGGTCGGAGGCACGAGCAACATCGCCCCCGAGGCCATGCCCCACTACCCCAACCTGACCGTCTCGCTGGGCAACATCTCGACGCTGCTCAAGATCTTCCCGAGCAAGCCCTTCTACCTCAGCGAGTACGGCTACTACACGGTCTACCAGACCGCCTTCGGGATCTCCGTCAACCAGGTCACCCAGGCCCTCTACCTGCCCCGGGCCTACAGGTTCGTGGCCCGCTACCCCCAGATCAAGGCGCTCGTCTGGTTCCCCTACCGGGACTCGGGGCTCGCCGATCCGCCGCCCGACCACGGGGGCTGCTACTCGGGACTGGTGACCACCGCGGGCGCCTTCAAGCTCTCCTGGTATGCCTTCTCCGGCGGCAACAAGCTGACCCTCAATGCGACCAGGCTGAACCGCACCTCGCGGCGCCTGGCGGGCGTGCTGAGCTCGGCCGCGCTGGGTGGCCTGCCCGGCAAGACCCTCGTGCTCTACCGCAAGACGACGGGCCATCCCTGGCGTGTCGTGAGGAGCCTGACCACCGCGACCAAGGGCTCCTGGCATGCGACCGTCAAGCTGACGAGCGGGACCACCTGGTTCAAGGTCGCCTGGCTGGGCGTGACGCGCAGTGCGATACTCACCGTGAAGAGGTAGCCGGGCATCTCACTGCGGTGCGGCGTCTGAAGGAGGGGGGCTGTCGGGAAACTCCGCTCGTCGCCTTCGGCTACGGCCCGCTCGTCTCTGCGGCTACGACCCGCTCGTCCGCGACGGCGCCCGCGCCGGCAGGCGCCACAGGTGCCACAGCGACACGACGAAGGCCAGCACGAGGACCGCGTCGCGCGCCACCACGACCAGAACGGCGCCGCTGTCGAGGGCGATGAACGCCCAGTACTTCGCGGGAAACTCGATCTGGGTGAGCACCAGCGCGGCCATCAGCGTGAGGGCGAGCACCCGGCGCTCGGGGAGTACGAGGGCGATGGCCGGTAGGATCCAGATGAAATACTGCGGCGAGAGCACCTTGCCGAACGTCATGAAAGCCAGGATCAGGGCGAGGACGGCCAGCGGCACGAGCCGCGGCGTGGCCCGCAGCGTCGCCCGCCGCCGCCAGATCAGCCAGTAGGTCACGGCCAGGGCGGCGAGCTCCAAGAAGCCCGAGATGTGGGCCAGCGTGACGGCGCCGGTCGCGGCCACGAACTGCGAGCCGAACGAGCTGCCGACCTCGACCCAGACCCGGTTCAGGACGTGGCCCAGCAGCAGCGGCGCGGCCAGCACGCTCTCGACCTGCAGAGGGCGGTGGAGCTGGTAGGTGAAGGGGTACTCGAGCCCCTTGAGCCCGTGCACCATGAAGGGCACGAACGGCAGGATCGCGGCCAGCACGAAGTAGACGAGGCTCCAGACGATGGTCCGTCGCCGCACGGCCAGCACGAAGACGAGCGGCAGCAGGATGGCGGGGGTGAGCTTGAGGGCGAAGCCGATGCCCAGCACGAGCGCCGAGACCGTCCACATCTCGTAGGCGATCAGCAGCAGGAAGACCGCCAGGACCAGAGCCACCGCGGCATCGTAGCGGTTGCCGACGATGGCGCCGGTGGCGAGCACACAGGCCGCGAAGGCCACTCCCACGAGATAGGCCTTGCGCCCGGTGGTCCAGAGGCGAGCGGCGGCGGCGGCGGTCGCCGCCGCCGCCGCCGCGCACATGACGAACATCTCGACGTTGAACCAGTCGCTGTAGCTGGCCACGTTGCCGCTGTGGCCGGGGATGACGAACAGCGGGATGGCCAGCGGCGGATACTCGACGGGAAAGTCGACGTACGGTCGCAGGCCCTGGGCCATGCGGGCGGCGTAGTCGGCGTAGATCGTGGTGTCGGAGATGTCGTGCAGGCCGTACCAGACGTGGGCCACGCCGAAGAGATAGACGATGAGCCCGATGGCGGCCACCGTGAGGCCGACGGCGAGGCCGATGACCTTCAGCAGGCGGCCGTCGGCCGGCTGCGCCGTGCCGACCGCGGCGGCGCTCGCGGCGTTGCCGGCCCGGCCGTTACCGCGTTCGTTGCGGCTCGCCTGCCGGCGGCGGTCGGCCGAG
>Ga0182027_10002437_pt1 | contig 30203 bp, 24 predicted proteins | sample 712E1DmetaG_FD_121300 | JGI IMG/M metagenome (GOLD analysis project Ga0182027, IMG submission 121300) | Permafrost microbial communities from Stordalen Mire, Sweden - 712E1D metaG (Illumina Assembly) | ecosystem: Environmental > Terrestrial > Soil > Wetlands > Permafrost | place: Sweden...
CAAGATTGGGTACACTCTGTCATAGCAAAAGCCGCTTTTTCGTTGGTCCTAACTGCTGTGTGGAAACTCAGTTATCCCATGAAAAGCGGCTTTTTGCCATAGTTCGGTGAGAAATCCGGGCTAGACTCGCCTCGAAACCCGATTCTCCAAATCCATTACGGAAAGCGGTTCCTCTCGGGGAGCCAAACTTTCCCACCTCGGAATGCAAGTCCCCTGTTGTTAACGTCTTCGCCCGTCGTGCGCCGACTGCGACGCGTTGCGTTTTCCTCAACATAGCCATGGGTTTGCGGTGAATGCCGCCTCTCTGCACGAGGCCTGGGAGATTCTCCATTTGCGCACCAGTGAGCGCCTAGGCGCGACTTTCCGGCCGACCTCTCCTCTTCTCCGCCGGCTGCCCCGCCTTATTTAACAGCCCGGTTCGTCTCGACCGATAAGCGGTCCTTCACTTTCGAACTTGACCCGCTGGTTTACGTAGGTGGACGCTCCAAGGCAGTGTGGCGGACGTTTTGCGGCGCCTCGGCCAAGCAGATGGGTCCAGCGATTATAGATTCGCAAGCAGTCGCGTGACGCCCGCCAGACCAGAATCATCCCCGCTGTCTTCGTAGATCTTCTTAGCCGTCGCCAGCCAGCCATGATCGACCAGCACTCTGAGATCCTTCCGCGAGTTCAATTTCACCCCAGAGACGGGCGAACGTGCCCATTATGTTGGCCAAGCCGCATCGCCGGATGTACGGAAATGCTTCCCTCAGTCTTTCTCTCGCCCGCCCAATCTCCCCTTGGTCAATGAAGATCCTGGCCATGGTGACGAGGGAGATCGCCACACCAGCCAAGTCCCCACGCTGTCGGTCGTGTTCGTAGCTTTCTAAAACGTGTTCGGTCCATCGCGGGTCCTGCCGCTCCTCCATTAGCAGGCCCTTTATGTGTAGGAATCGGGATCGCAGTCGTCCGGAATCGGCAAAGGGTTCGACCTTGCGCAGTTCAACTTCCGCTTCAAGGAGTCTGTCCAGACGGCGCAGGAAGTCGCACCTCGTCGTCCGGAGTTCGGCTGCTAAAACGCCAGGGCACTTCTCCGCCAAATTGATGGCCTCCCCAATATCGTTAAGAGCAGAGTCGAGATCCCCCGCGTGGGCATAGATTTGCGCCCGCTGCCCGAGCAAACGAGGTCGAACGTCTGCCGCTGGCTCCGACCATTCGGCTTCCACCTCAGATGCGTCGTGCCAAAGCGCGAGCGCTTCATCCCCACGGTCCAGCTCAAGCAAACAATCGATCTGTTGCGTCAGGCAAGCGATAAGGTTCCGAAAGTACTCATCCTCGTTCTGAGGAAGCAAACGGACTCTGGCTTCGATGGCATGATGCAGGTTCAGTGCCTCCGCGTACCTACCGGAATCCGTAAACATCGTAATCAGGTGCCCTTCAAGGATAAGTTTCTCCTCACCTTCCAAGTGGGCAACGGTTCTTTTGATGACGCCTTCCATCTCTTCGAGTCGTCCCTGTTGCCCATACCAGGTACAGATCCTGACACATAGGAGGCCTGCCTCCTTCCATGCGCCAATTGCGCTGCCCCATCCCAAGAGCACCTCGCCGAAGTCGAGGTCAAAACTCCCGTGGTGGTCCAAAGTCGTGAAAGCGGCGATTAACGTGCGGAAGGCTGCAATATGATCAGTACGCCAATTGGGGAACCACTTCTCTCCGAGGAGTAAGAAATCGGGCGACAGAACGAGGTCATCTTCAATCTGAAATACAACCGTCGCATTCAGGCATTCGTCGATTCCGGCCAAAAGCATCGCAGGATCCATTCCAAAGGCCTTCATGTCGTCCGCGTACTTCGCGCGATCGCCGCCGGGTGGGCGAGTCGATTCCTTCGAGAACATGGCGAAGTATGCCGAGGACTTCACCGTGGCAACCTGGGACAAAAATGGTGGTTCCTGCTCTGCCACCGCGAACGCCATCGCCGCGCCCGATGGCAACACGACTGCGGACACCATCACGGCAGTGACCGCGACGCCGATCATCCAGCAACAGGTGGCTGGCCTCGTCTCCGGGGGCCAGTACACGTTCTACGTCTGGGCGAAGGTCGCATCCGGGACGAAGCAGGTATCCATCGCCATCGTGGACAACGCCTATGCCGGCTACCTCGCGGGCCCCACGAGCATCGCGCTCACGACCGCCTGGCAGCGGTTCAAGATCACCGGGACGCTCGCGGGCGGCCAGACCGGACTCTGGATCGTCGTGCGGCAATTCGCCGGGAACGGTGATAACTGGACCAGCGGCGCCATCTACCTGTGGGGCGCGTGCCTGCAGCAGGGCAACGATCCGAAGAGCGGCTACGCCCGCACTTGGGGGTCGCAGACCGCTTCCGTCGCCGGCGGAGTCGCGTGTGGGGCGACCGTGATCGCCGCCAAGGACAACGCGGAGTCACCGCTTCGGATCTACGGTCCCGGCTCGAATCTCGCCGATCACAGACTACTCGAGGTCACCGCCGGCGGCGAACTAATCCTCGCCGGCGGCACCAGCAACGGCTACCGTCTCGCCGAACTGATGGGTGCCACAAATCCCTCCGGCTGGTCTGGCGTTCTAAAAGTGAAAACGCCTGCCGGAGCCACGGCGGGCTACATCCTCTTGTATTCGAACCCGTAATTGATGAAAGGAGAAACCGATGAATCTGACACTGGACCACACTCAGCGTCTGAACCTGCACGCCCTTCTGGGCGCGCAGCGGGCAGATGTTGGCAGCATTCGCTCAATTTGGGCGATCCAGGACCGGGTCGCGCTCTCGCCCGACGAGGAGGCGTCCATTGAACTCAAACGGGACATCCACGGCGTCCAGGAACGGGTAGTCTAGAATCCGGCCTTATCGACGCCCGCCAAGAACTTCGTCTTCAGTGATGCCGAAACAGCGCGCATTCGTGCCGCTCTCCAAACGTGGCCTGATTATGGCGTCAGCTTGGACCGCGGGTGGTTGGAGCCGTTGCTGCGCGCGACCGCCCTTGCCGAACCGGCACAGCGCGAGGATCACGGTTCAGCAGCTTCGGTCACATCACAAGGAATCCCGTAATCCAGGTCCATCCATCCGCCGTCGGTACGGTTGGGCGAGCTGATCCTGGCGGCAGCACCAAGAACCGTAAGGCTCCGCTGAGCCAATTGGGCGGCACGAATCCGTGCAGTTGGTACGGCGACGCTCAAAGTGAAGACGCCTGCCGGAGAGCCGGAGCCACGGTCGGCTGCGTCGTGCTCTACTCCAATCCGTAATCCCCGCAAGGATAAACCAATGAAGTCCATGTTTCCTCACACAACGCCTGAGTCTGCGTGCTCTCATGGGAGGCAGAGGGGGCAGGTGCTAGATCCATTCGCCCGATCTGAAGCGGCTCCGGAGTTCAGGACGAGATTTCCCTGCACGCTGCCGGAGAAAAAGCGCTCGAACTGAAGCGCGAGACGGCTGGTGGCCACCAGTGGGTACGGTGGAACCCGTGATCCAAACGATGGTTGAGATCACTCCGATGTGGAGGGGGCTCACATCAAAGCCTTCAGACCGGGGACTCATAAGCAGCGGGCTCGGACCGACTCCGCAGAATCACGTTGGCTGAAAATGGCCTGCCTCTTTTGTCCGACCACATACCATCTCCTGATCTCCTACCAGTTGTCGTTCGGGTCCATTTCGCCAGCGTCCGTCTCGTCATCGTCGGCGCCATTGGAGTCGTCGTCGTATACTTCGTCCTCACCGTTCGCGCCCCAGTCTTCATCCAGTTGATGCGCCTCATAGTGGGAGAGGCATTCGTCACAGCAAGGATGGCAGCCACAGTCGCAATCTTGGTCGCACTCCTGCCGCCCATTCGTATTAGAACAATCTGCGCAGCCATGGCATTGGCAATAGCAGTTGCCGGCACAATTCTCGCACGCCGCATAATTAGCGTGACATTCGCAGTCACACACATCGCGTCCACCACACAAAGAGGATTCCGAATCACAGGATTCGCAGTAATGGCATTCGCAAAAGCACGACTGACTATAAGTAGTGCAACAGCCGCAGTTGCCGTCATCCGAGTTCAACCCCCTATGGCACTCGCACAAGCACAAGGCTTCATGAATGTTGGGCGCCAGGGAACGCACCGCATCAGTGTAATCATTCTGCCCAAACTCGGAGTAGATCTTGGACAAGGCCTTGACGCTGCCGCATGCTCGCTTGTTCCAGCCCGCGGATTGCGTCAATATCCAACCATGGTTCGGCGATCTAGCGCAGTTCGCCAAGCCAACCAACTGCCAAAACTGGAGTGCGTTCGCTGCTTTGCCGCGCAGGGTACTCAAATCGGTGGTGGGACCGCGCCCTCGGGACGGTCCCACCACTGGCGGCGACTGGACTGGCGCTGTTGACGCAGGCATCTCCAATTCGCGAATTGAGATCTTTCCCAAGGCCAAGGCCCACGACTGGACCGCCCACGAGGCAAACTCATCTCCGAGCCCATGGTTGTCAAGAAGTCGTCGGGTCAAGCGTGCAAGCAGGAGTGCGTCAGGTACCGCGTCTGTCGCCGAGAGCAGGTCATGAGGCACCCTGTCCCGAAGAGCGACAACCATGACGTTGATCTCCCTTCGATAGTTGCCACAGAGATCGCGTATGAGCCCTTCACACCGTCGAGTGTCTTGAAACACCGACGCGCCATATCGGCGGATAATTTCACACAGCTTGTGTCGTGGCGACTCGTCCATCGCGTTCGCAGCGCCCCCGCCGTATTCGAAAGACTCCGATCTTCTAAATTGTAGCCAAAGCCTAACGCTCGAGCACTTTTGCCCTTTTGCGGGTTGGCCGCCAAACGCCAAACGGCAGCCAGTCGCCCTCCACAAGAATTGGCCCCGAGGAGTTGTGCTACGCTGGCTTTGGTTTAGGTGGTTCTCCTTTTGGATCGGCATGGCCTACGGCAGTACGCGAAGGCTGTCGTTTGTTTGGAGTGGGACCACATTTGAAGGGGAGGTGTGCCCAATTGGCGAGACTACCGGGCGCGGCACTAGCATCCAGGCCGCTCAACTTCTTCTGGATTTGCGACTGCTCAGGTTCCATGTCGGTGGATGGTAAGATCGAGGCACTCAACACCGCGATTAGGGACTCGTTACCCCACATGCGGCAGGTCGCCGCGGAGAACCCAAACGCAGATGTGTCGCTCCGTATCCTGCGTTTTTCTCACGGTGCGCAGTGGTGCACACCTGAACCGGTTCCGCTCGGAAGTTTTCATTGGAAAGACCTTCAGGCAGACCCTCTCGAAGCCGTCAATACTGACATCATTTTCCTGATGGATACAAGCGGCAGCATGGGTGGCGAGATCGAGGAGGTTAAGCGGAGTTGCGCGGCTTTTGCTGACCTCATAATAGGCAAAGGTGCCAAGGTCCGACTTGGGCTCATAGGTTTCGATATCGGCGGGCATCGCGGGCGCGCCGAGGGGGGCTACAAAGTCTATGGCCTCTCGGCATACACAATCGGCGTGTGGCCATTGACATCGCCACAGGAATTCAAGAAGAACATAGCTTCGTTGAGTTTGGGTTTGTTTGGAGGGGGCGGTTGCTATCTGGCGAATCGAGATTGTATCGACATGTTCCCCCACGTGACGGAAGCGTTTAACGGACCCAGAGAAAACGTCCGCATCCTGGTCGTAATCTCAGACGAAATGGGCGGCGCCGACGGTGTTCCTGAGATCGTAACGATTCTTAAGCGCTCAGCAGTGACGGCATACGTTCTGGGGGTGCGCGGAGGAAGTGGTGCACATAACAGTATCGCCGAACAAACCGGGGGGAAGTTCTGGGATATTTTCGAGTCGAAGGGTGCGCACGATTTCGGCGGCCTGCTAGGTACAGTCGCTGAGACTATCGGGCGGGAGGTGACCACGAAGCTCTCCGATGGTCGGGTCTCCGGGGGGACCGACTTAGGGGCGGCCCTTCAGTACGCCTCCGAACAGTTGAGGATGCCTCCGATGCCGGAGCGCGCTCTTCCGCCAGTACTGGTCCTGACTTCGGACGGACAGCCGACCGATGACTTTGAGGCCGGGCTCAAGGCCCTGATGAGTCAGCCCTGGGGGCGCAAATCGGTGCGTATCGCGATAGCCATCGGCAAAGACGCTGACACCAAGGTGCTCAAGAGATTTCTGGGCAACGAGGAACTTGAGCCTCTTCAGTCAAACAACGCAGATGCACTCGTACGGCATGTTCGATGGGCGTCGACGGCAGTCCTCAAAGCGGCTTCGGCACCCACTAGTCAGTTCACTAAGCCTGGGAACGCAGGCGCCAACATTCCAATCCCCGCGCCGCCCTTATCTGACGATGCCTCGAAGGAGGTCTGGTAGAGTTGTACAGACAACCCATATGCATCTGGAATTTCCGATGATGATTTTGACCGAGGTATCAGGGGTTCGTTCGTTAACTGTGCACAAGTGGCGGCGGGCCGACGATCACGGGGGCGCTTTGTGGCCGAGCGCCTGCGTGGATCAATCATGACATCAAGACCGAGAGGCGGGCCTCAACAATATCAGGGCGGCGATAACGGGCCTTAATGGCTTCGTCGTTGGTGAGCGAATTGTCATTAGCCCGCAGGACTACTAAAGCATCTCCCTCGGGTGAAGCCGTGTAGTAGCCATCGGGAGTATAAGTGATGTAACCTTCTTCGAGGTCAACAAGTTCGGCAATTATTTCGCCAGTCGAGGGGGACCAGACACGGATTCCAGATTGGTCCCCTGAGACTAGCCGTCGCCCGTCCGCTGAAAACATGACTGCGCTGACTGCGCCGTCGTTCGCGGGCAGAGTCCACTTCAATTCTCCCGTCCGAACGTCCCACCCCTCCACTATCGTGCCGCGACCGCCAGTGGCGACCAACCGCCCATCCGGTGACCATGCAATCGCGCGAACATGCAGCTGGCGTCCCGTCAGGTCCAACACGGGTACGCCCGTCTCGGCATCCCAGATTCTCACCGTCTTGCCACCGCCGATCGCTATCCACTGCCCGTCCGGAGAGAAAGCCACACAGGAAATGGAGGAGTAGTGCTTTGAAAGCGTTCTCACATCCTTCCCTGTCGCGGTCTCCCAGATCCTAACGGCATAGTTATCGCACCGTGAGGCAAGTAGTCGCCCATCCGGCGAGTATGCTATCGAAGAGCCCCCATAGTCCACGGACAGCGTTATCGCTTCGCGTCCAGTCTCGGCCTCCCATATCTTCAGGGCGCTCTCACCGCACCCCGCTATCCACCGCCCGTCCGGCGAGTACGCCACTGCATTAGCGCGCCCGGGCAGATCGCGCAATGGCCGTCCCGCGGTCTCCCACACCGTCACCGCGCTGTCCTTTCCGCAGGTGGCCATACAGTGACCGTCTGGTGAAGATGCTATCGCGCTGATGCACACGGACTGCTTGGATAACGTCCGCAGAACGCGACCAGTCGCCGCGTCCCACACTCTTACATCTCTGCCTTGGGTAGTAGCCATCCATCGCCCGGCTGGCGAGAAAGCTGTCGCAGCGACGAACATTCTCTCTTGCCACCGGAATATGTGCTCAACTCGCCCCGTTACGACTTCGCGGACTCTAACTGCTCGGTCGGGGCTGATTCCCGCCACCCACCGCCCCTTAGGCGAGAACGCAACGCCACCTCTCTCGTCATCCGAAGAGTAGGACTTGATTGTTTCAAAGAATCCGAACTTCTCCCTCCATGCCTCTCGCCCGGTTTGCGCGTCCCTTATAGCGAGAACCTGTTGAGGATTCACCGTAGCGATCCAAAGCCCGTCAGGCGAATATGCTAGCTGATGGAATTCCCGATATACAACCGGAATGGCCGAACGCATGACATCGCCCTTGCCCACAACCGTCCACAACTCGTGTCCATCCGCTGCCTCCCACACCTTCACCGTGCCATCAACAAAGCCGGCAGTGATACGCTGACCGTCTGGAGAGTAGGCAACAGCGCCGACGGCCTTTTCACACCCAACTAGCGCCCGCTCCAGTCGCCCTGATGCCGCATCCCACACATGAACCGCGCCGCAGTGCGGTCTCTCACTACCGTGGAACCGACTGTCGCCAGTCGCGAGCCAGCGCGAGTCGGGAGAGTACGCCATCGCGCTGAACCTGGCTCCATCAGACTTACACAGGATTCTTTCGCGAAGTGCAGCCGCGGCAACTTCCCATAAGACCACATAGTTATTGTCACCACCAAACGTCGCTAGCCAACGCCCGTCTGGCGACGAGATTACCACGCCCGTGCCGTGGTCACTCTCAGAGGGCACTTCTCGCCCTGTTTCTAGTTCCCACACTTTCAATCGCAAGCCCGCAATCGCAGCGACCCGCCGGCCGTCCGCCGAGAACGTCACCGATTCAATGCACTCGATGTGCCCGCGCAGAGTCCTAACTTCCCGCCAAGACACAGTCTCCCAAATCCTCACCACACCGAAGGAACTGCCCGTGGCTAACCACCGCCCATCGCGCGAGTACGACAATGTCGAGATTGGAGCGCTATGCCCAAGCTGGCAGACCACCGCGCGCCGACGCAATGCCATCTCCTGCACCAACACGCCTACGCGCACCGTGACCTCTGATTCGTATGCCTCCCCAGTGGCCACCATTTTAAGCCGCCGCTTGCCCACGCTTGTTGTGATACGCGTGATCTTGCCAGGATCCACCGTCGATTCAAGTTGAGTGCCGTCTAGCCAAACCGCCCCGGCAAACTCGCTACGGAGCTCGATCATTCCTGTTTCTTCGACCGTCTTGACTTTCGGCTTGGCCGCCCGCGGTGAATGCGGAAAGGCGCCAACCGACGCACCAAAGGCCAATGCCCACGACTCAACTGCCCATCTGGCGGATGCGGAGTCCATCGCACAGTTATCCTGCAGGCGCTGTGTGAGGCGCGCAAAAAGGACTTCCATGGGAACTGTTTCGGACGCGGCTAAAAGGTCCGCCGGCACCCGCTCCCTCAAGGCAGCGAGCAGTACATTGATCTCCCGACGACAATTGCCGCAGAGGTCTCTAAGCAGCCCTTCACATCTTTGCGAGTCGGCAGCAATCGAGGTCCCATATCTGGCGACCACCTCACCGAGAATTCGACGCGGTTGCTGATTCATCAATCCTCAGGCGCCTCCTCGGGTCACCTCAAGCTCTCACAAGCAGGTCGCCAACGCGGATTAGTAGCTCTGCATCTTCGTTGGTCCTCGCCAGGCGATTTCAAATTCCTCTGATTCGTCAGCATTCTCATAGTCATGCCATATTGAATCATCGAGCCCCACAAAGAAGACCGCGAGCCGGCCGTTGGCGGTCTGCCCAACTGCCACCCGTTTTGCACCGACTCCCAGAGTTTCAGTGTTGCCCCAGATATTAAGGCTTGCAAGCTGTTCCTCTATGGCGATCCGGCCTGACTGACCGTTCTTGACAGCGAAGCTGGCTCCTTCCCGACCGGGTTGCAGTTGCCATTCGCAACTAAGCAAGTTGTCGCCGACACTCCAGAGTTCTGACGTCGCCACGTAAAACGCGATCAACCGACCATTCCTCTTGTTGGAGACGGCGATCTGCTTGGCTCTACCCCGGAGTGGCCGTTCCCCGTGCCAAACTCCGTTCGGCGCGATCTGCCAGTTGTGCCAGATGGTGCCATCAGTACAGAGATAGAATATCTCGAGGCGGCCATTGTCGTTCTGCCCCACCACGATCTGTTTGGCCCGAGCCTCCCGGGGGGCCGCGCTGTACATGGCCCGACCGACCAATGGCTTCTCGCCATGCCAGACCCCGTTTGGCTCGGTCTGCCAGTTGTGCCAGATCGCGCCATCCATCCCGACGTAGAAGATCTCCAGACGGCCGTCGGCATTCTGTTTCACCGCGATCTGTTTGGCTCGTCCCTCCATCGCTTGTTCGCCGTGCCACACCCCATTTGGCTCGGTCTGCCAGTTCTGCCAGATCGAATCATCCATTCCGACGTAGAAAATCTCCAAACGGCCATCTTCGTTCTTCCCAACGGCGATCTGCTTCGCGCGACCGACCAGTGGTTCCTCGCCATGCCAGACTCCGTTCGGCACAGTCTGCCAGTTGTGCCAAATCGAGTCATCAGCGCCAACGTAAAACAGTTCCAGACGGCCATCCGCATTCTGTCCTACAGCTATCTGCTTTGCTCGACCCACGAGATGCTCCTCACCGTGCCATGCGCCATCGGGCTCAGTTTGCCAATTCTGCCAGATCGAATAATCCGCACGAATGTGAAATACTTCCAATCGGGAATCTTCGTTTCGGGCCACCACGAGATCCAGAACCCCGCCGCGCGCGCAGACCCGAGATGTCGAGTCGCCCGTTAACGCCGTACCTAGAGCGGTATCCCAACAATCCACAGCCCACAGCGCAAACTCCCTATCGAGGCCGCAATTGTCCACAAGACGCCTAGACAGACTTGCGAGTAACACCTCCCGTGGAACCATTCTCGATGCATGCAAAAGATCACTCGGAACACGCTCCTTGAGAGCCACGATGAGGACGCTGATCTCTCGCCGGTGATCGCCGCACAGGTCCCTGAGCAATCCCTCGCAGCGTCGCGCGTCCTCAATTATTCGGCCGCCGTACTTGTTAATGATGTGGTAAAGGCTATGACCGACTTCCTCATTCACGTTCATCTTCGTATCCAAATAGGTTGCAACGTTTTCGCCTCAGAATCAGTCTGGGCTTCATCTGAACGACAGTACCGGTTGGCGGCAAGGCCATAGCTGCGAATCCAACGGCCGCCACCAAGACTGTTGTAGCGCCCCGAACGTTGGTGTGGGCGGAATCCTCACAAGCCGTAAGCTCGGCAATCGACGAACGCGATGAACGCTGTCGTAGGTTAAACCGAAGTCAAATAGGGCATTCCTTTGGTCGTTCCCGACAGTTACCACCGAGGCTCCCGTCGAGTTGGGGCGACACGGACCTCCCCCACATCGATGCTCCTGATCCTAAATTCTTTATCGCCCTCCAAGCAGTACAATTCATAAGAAATAGGTTTCTGACAGTGTCTGCACACACCAGACGATTGCAAGCAGTACTCATCACACGGGTCTGGAACGTTTATGACCGCAAAATCTCCACAATGAGGACAAACTATTTCCTGTGTGTACATCGCTTCACAACTTTCTGTGATCACTCTTGTAATTTCGTCGATGATCTCGCCGATGCTGCTGTCGATCTCCAGGCTTGGCCTGGTGGGAAGGCGACGCTACCACTACGATATCGCCAGCAGAGTGATTTACCGGACGAACAGCAGCGCGCGGATGAACGTATTCGTTCTCAATCAGCGCTAGGTCGGCTTCACCGATCCGGCCCAACGCAAGTGCCCACGACTCAACCGCCCACTTCGCGAGTTCTTCGATCACTCCCTGGTCTTCATGCAATCGGACCGTGAACCGAGCGAGCAGAAGCTCTTTGGGGATTCCATCGGACGCGCTGAGCAGATCGGTTGGAATTCGCTCCTTCAGAGCAGCAACAAGGACGTTGAGCTCTCGGCGCTGCTCTCCGCATAAATCGCGAAGGAGCGCTTCGCAACGCCGAGCATCGCCCGCTAAAGACACGCCGTACTTGGCAATAAGCTCGCAAAGCCGCCGGCGCGCCTGCTCGTTAATCGACATCAACCTATATTCCTCTGAACAAATGAGATAACGACAATGTAGCCCCGACCTAGCCTCACAGGAGATTCAAACAATACCATAAGATGTCCAGGCACTTTGCAAGAATGCACTCCCAAAAGCATGCGCTTAACCTCCGCGATCATCTCCTACGGCAGGTTTTCGTCGACCCAAGCGATCATCCGCAGTTGCTTCTGGGTTTGCCCCAGAGGAGTCTCGATGTTGACATACCTGATTCCATCACGCGCCGCCAAACGGGAGAGGGATCCATCATCGTCTTTGGGCACTCGCAATTGCAGCACAACATTGTATGGCGACCTTGCGAGAATCGCGTAATCGCTCTCGCTCGTGCACAACATGAATGAAAACGGATCACGGGCGTCTTTCATGGAGACCGAGTCGCTAAGCGGGATTTCGTCCTGGATCGAATGCTGCGAGGTGTTGTGGGGGGCCACAAGAAGCCCCCCGAGAGGCGGCGTAAGAACGCTAACGAACTTACCTCTGTCAGGGTCAAGCTTCTCCAGCAGCGAAGGGAGCTTCGGCGAGATACTTGCGACATTCAGCCGACGGAGATTCTTCTCTGCTCCCTCTCGGGAAAACAGGCGGTTGGGGTCAAGTTTCGCGCCATCGTATTCAATAAACCGATCAGTACCGACAACTAGATAACCAGTCCCTTGATGGCTCTGGAGATAGTCCCGTAACGCTTTCCGCGCGGTGTACTCGTTTCCGTGAATTAGCAGGTAACGGCGACCACCATCGCCATTCTTGATTACTTCAAACCGTGCGCCGACAAACGTCGCATAGGAGGTGTTCGCGCCTGTCGAAACTGGAGACTGGAGCGGCTTTTGCGTAACATCTGGTTGGGGCCCCGCAGTTCCTGCAGAACGAAGCGCGAAGAATCCGGCGACCACAACCAGAATCACAGCCACGGCGGTGAAGGTCAGTATCCATCGAGTTAGCCGAAAAGTTCTGCCCGGAGCGGCGGCCAGCGTGGAGCTTGTGAGAGTTTGAGGCGGCGGCATATCAACCGGAGCGACTGGCGTCGCAGTTGCGGGCGCACCACCGGAAACTTGGCCACCGAGCGCTGGCCTCGCGCCAACCGCGGATACCACCGAATCGTAAAGAGATGGAGGGCTTGCAGGGTAACCGGCGGAACTAGCCGGCATTGGCGCGAGTCGCCCCAGTGCCGCGGCCCAGGCCCGTACAGCCCACACCGCCAATTCGTCTCCGATTCCTTGATTGTCTTGCAGGCGCGTTGTCAGACGGGCCACCAACGCCTCCATCGGAACGGAATCTGACGACGCACTCAGTTCTGTTGGAACTCGCTCCCTAACGGCTGCGACCAATACACTGATCTCTCTGCGGTGTTCCCCGCACAGGTCCTTCAGAAGGCCTTCGAGCAGACGCGGATCCTCGCCGACGGCGGCACCATACCTCGCGACTATCTCACAGAGTTTTTGCCGAACTTCGGCGCTGATTGGAGACCGCACGTCCTTCCTCCCGACGAATCGTCCGCGTCCAGGATGCAATCCGCCCATACCCCATGGCTGGCTCTGATCGTCACTCGCATGAGCTTATACCGCAATGCATCGGCGGGGCGCGATGTGCCACGCCACTGTCCGCGTCGCCTCCGCGTAACAGACTATAATACAACGTGGCGCAGGCTGCCAGCCTGATCAAAGCAGGCCGCTTCGGCTTGCTGGCTCGAAACGGGATCGAATCGATCCGAGGCGGGCTCCGGCATCGGTTGTTTTGGTCTTTTCATGGATGAACGCCGGTGTGGTGGAGTCCCGGGCCACTGGCTGTCGAAAGACAAGGCGGTCGGTCTGTATTGAAGGCGAACTATGCAACAGGCTGTCGGCAATGCGGCTGCCCTATCGTGGGCTCTTATGTCAATGCGCTTGGTCACTTTTGGCATCCCAATCACTTCACCTGCCAGGGTTGTGGCCGGCCCATCGGCGACGGGGAGTTCCATACTCACCAGGGAGGAACATACCACTCGGAATGCTTTGCGCGCCAGGTCGCACCGAAGTGTGCGTACTGCAAGAAGCCTTTGACCAAGGCGTTCGTCAAAGACTACTGGGGGCTCCAATTTTGCACCGAACACCGAGGCCAGTTTCCTCCGTGCGCATATTGCAGCAGGTTGGTTGATCCTGCCCACGATGGCGGCTCGGCAAGCAAAGGAGGTATCCGGTGCGTCTTATGCAAGAAACACGCCGTTGAAGATCAGAAAGAAGCAGAACTCCTGTTTCGCGAAGCCGTGGCATGGTGCGCTCAGCAAGGCGTGGACGTTAGAGGTTTGCGGTTCCCACTCGAGATCTGCGGACGTTCGACTTTGAATGCCTATTTTGGAGGGTCTGGCGGCGCTCAGCATCTAGGGGTGACACGCACATCACGGACCTCGATAATCGGCGTCGTCTCCAAGACCGAGATCATTGGCGTCGCGATTCTCCTTGGGCTGCCAAAGACACTTTTCCGCGGGGTAGCCGCACACGAGCTAGGCCATGCGTGGCTAAGGATCAATAACATAGGAGGTCTGGCAAGTTCAGCGGAAGAAGGGTTTTGCGAACTCCTGGCGTTCAGGCAGTACATGCAAATCGATACCATAGAGAGCCGTTACTACGCCAATGGCATGGAGCAGAATCCTGACCCGACGTATGGAGGTGGCTTTCGAAGGGTACGCGAGATCGCACTGCGCGGTGGATTTCAGCAACTCTTGACTTCGCTCCGTTCTAATAGGTCCCTCCCAGAGCTTATCTGACCAACGACCATTTCATGGATGCTGTCATGCTCTTGCCACTATGGCAGCGACAGCCTGACTGAAGATTGAAAAGGAACGGAGAGGACGCGAAAGGGTAGCACACGTCCAGGACAGAACTGCGGGAGCGTTCGGCTCGGCAGATCATTATGTCACTGGCCACAGGTGGATCGCGTTACATTGGAAACCGATAGCGTTACATCGCGGTTGGCCGACCCGCCTGGACCGCTGGCCGTCAACGTGTAACGTGTCGTTTGCAGAGGTCTCAGCGCTCTATACCCGACTGCATCCACAACGCCGATTCCAGAGTCAATGGAGACAGTGGAGGCACCCTTCACTGTCCAGCGAAGTACTGCAACTCCACACTGCTCGACCGGTGTCGGGACCGCCTCAAAAGCTACAATTGTCGGTGCCGGGGATGAGAGGGGCGTTTGAGAAGTAGCCAACCCACCGTTCCCTTGAGTCTTGGATATTGCCTTCGAGCCGGTGTCAACTCGTTGTTGAAAGTCGTCGCGCATCTTCCGTAACGCGGCTATCTCCACTGAAATAGTGGTATTCTCCGGGCAGTCGCCGGGTTTGCTCGAAACGACCATGACATCGACAGAATCGGGTCGATTCACTGTTCCACTCGTCCGCGATATGATATCCCCCGGAGTGAGCGCACACATTCCACCGCCTGCCGACGGAACGTTGGTCCTTGCGCCCACGACAAAGAGCCTTTGTTGAGGATCAAGCCCCGGAAGATTCGCCACATCGACGGGCATCGACGTGCTTTTCGGTGGGGAACCAGGTGGCACTGGCGTAGGTGCTGGCACTGATTCGGTTGTGGGCAATTGCTTGTTCTCAATACCGGCAGGGGCGGGCCGCTCCTGTGGGACCCGCGAAGTAACTGCCGGTTGGCGTAGGGCGGACTGGTCAGTACGCCCCTCGGTAGATACAGCCCCTTTGGATGGAGCAGGCACCCCCCCCGTGATCTGTAGTGTCTGCCTTGACACTTGCAGGTACAGCAGCGATCCTCCCAAGACAAGGACCAAGAGCCCGATCACCCATGGCCAGAATCGCTTCGACGGCGGAGGCGGAGGCTGGGTGGGCGGTCCCCCGGACGGCGCCGGTCTAGATTTGGGCGGTAAGGGGGAAGCAGCGGTCCCCAGCTTCGGACCCGCAGACGGCGCTACGCCAGCGGCGATGACCCCCAGCGCAAGAGCCCAGGATTCGACTGCCCAGAAAGCGAATTCCTCGCTCGTCCCCTGATTGTCCTGCATCCGCCGCGTAAGGCGCGCCACCAGCACTTCTCTGGGAACCGCAGCGGAAGCGGTCAAGAGATCGATCGGGACGCGCTCCTTCAATGCAGCCACGAGCAGGTTGATCTCGCGACGCTGGTCTCCGCACAAGTCCCGGAGTACGCCCTCACACCGCCGAGGGTCATCGGCTATCGACGCGCCGAATCTTGCGACAATTTCATGAAGCCGCAACCGGGGCTCGGGGCTCATTGGCACCGTCTCTTCTCTCTCAGGAGATTGTGCCCTAAACAGGTTCCTTGTGGGGCACGCTGGTCGGGGGCTCTTGTCATTTCGATTTCCAGCATTCTCCGGCCTTTGTATACTTCTTGGAACCACAGCGCGGGCATTTGCAGTTGCTCACCCCGCCGCAATGGTAGCAGTAAACCGTAGAACAGTCTCTGCAACGGTAGATGTCGAAATACACGCCTCCGCCGAGCCCGCCTGAAGGCGCGTGGCCACAGTGTGGACAACGAGAGTAGGTACTCATAATACGCTGTCCTCTATAACTCGATAGCCTCACACATTGACCCACCCCGTCGCAGGATTGACCCGCTGAGCCGACCGAAGTCACTCCCTCAACTGGTTGAGGCCCAAATACCCAAGATCCGCGGAAGCACGTCCTGTACCTCCTTTTCAAGGTCGCCCGGATCACAGACCCGGACCATCCCGCCATCACCAGCGAATGCTCTGAGCTCCTCGATCGGCGCAGACGAGCCTACACCAATAGCCACCCGACCGATCTCGCCTGACCGAAGTGCTGTGTTCAGGGCACGGAGGCCGGACGGAAAATCGTCCGTTGGATATCCTTCTGCCATCAAGACCACGACGGGCTTATGCCACCCAGTCGGCGGCAATCCCCTGATCAAGCCGGCGATCATCGCAAGGCCTGCTCCGAGCGACGATGGTCCTCCTGCAAGAAACGTCGGAGGCTTGTATTCATCATTCACGATTCCACTCGATTCGAGTCGTGCTGCATCGGAATATGCCACCACATCAAGATGCACTAATGGGATTCGACTGTCCAGAGGGAGGCTCTTGAAATAGCTGATCATCTCGCTAACTGCGCGCTCCAACGCCATAACCTTCTCACCGACCATCGCACCCGACTCGTCACAGACGACATAAATATGCGCACATCTGCCACCTGACGCCAACAGCGAGATACGACTTGCAAACGCAGCATCAATCTCGCTCACAGCTCCACGAACCCTCCATCTCCTTGAATCTCCATCAGATACGGATCTCTCCCTCCACCTTCCCAAACTGAATCTTTGTGCCGAGAGCCAAGGGGACACTTCGTTCGGGCTCGACATCACGAACCGTGCCGTCCGGAAGCGTGGAAACCCACTTGCCGTTCGACTTATTCTTCAAGCCCCATAGATTCGGATTCGTCGGATGCCGCGAAACCTCAGCAAGCGGCACCGAAAAGTCGTACGTCGGTGCCCCAGACAAATGGTGGGGGTAAAGCTTTGCGTCATGATTGAGCATGATGACGTGCTTCTCTATCCGAATGCGAGGGGGCAGCCGGAAGTCCTTCCGGCACGACCAACAGGGCGGCTGTTTTCCACCGGACGCCTTGACCCTTTCAGCATCGTAGAAGTTCTCAGCTGGACAACTGGCGCAGTAGACGATCGAATCACGCGCACGCGCCATCACCAACCGCCACACCGTCTCTCCAACTCGACCATGCTGCGGGTCTCGGAGCCCCTCCGTGAATGCCTTCACAAACGTCTCACGAACGGCCTGTGGGTAGATGGACCAGAAGGCGAGTGCGTTTGCTCCGGCTTCCCCTAGGGAATCTTCATCCCTGGAAACTGCTTCGTTAGAACGATCTTTAGGATCAAAGATGAATACCGGCTCGGTCCCACAGAGTTTTGTCCTGGCGGGCAGATCCAGAGAATGAATGCTCAGCACCTTTCGCCCGAAGAGCGGGTGAGCAATGTGCAAAAGGTAGAAGAGCAAGACCGCAAGCGAAAAGCGATCTGTTGCGATGCTCGGTGTTTTCTCGCCCCGCACGATCTCCGGTGCCATGAAATCGGGCGTCCCACCAATCGCCACATCGGAACCGTCGATGACCACGTTGTCGTTGTCGCAGATCAGGATATCGCCCGTTTGTGGGTCAAAAAACACATTCCCAAACGATATATCACAATAACAGAGCCCAGCCGCATGTAACTGATAGAAACTGTTCGGCAGTTCGATGGCCGCGGTCAGCAGGGCGCGAAAACTCGGATCAACCGTTCTCTTCATCAGGTCCAGGAGGCTCTTGAAACGTCTCTCGCGCAACGGCATGAGGTAGCCGAATCCCGAGACACCGGATGCAGAGGTAAGCTCTTGAGGCCAGAGAAATCGATCGTTGGGAGTGCCCTTTTTCACGAGGGTCTCCAAAGCGGAGCGCTGCCCAGGCGTGGCCGCGTGCGGGAAATACCATTTCAGAGCCATAGCCTTTCCAGCCAGTATCGCGCGGTAAACTTCGCCTTGGCCGCCGCTACCAAGGAATTGGTCGACTTCGCACGGCAAGCTGGATGATTCAGTTTGAACCTTCTGCCCAACTCTTAACAATTGATTCATGACGAGCTCCTCCTCTGGGTAGCCTGTTCTTCGCTACGAAACAACTCCTTTGTACTTGGGTACGGCGAATACTCGTACGTGGGAGTTCGACCAAAGCGCGCCCTATATGCCTCGATGTGACGTCGCTGTTGTTCTTTGTAGGCGATCACCAGATCCAAATCGCTTTCGTGGCTAGCCTGAGCTTTGCGGTCGACAATTCGATGATTCTTGAAGTCCACATAATCATAGCGGACAGTGCCGCCATCCGGGTGGGTCAGAACATGTTCTATCGCGTAATCCTTGCCCTCGATACGACCACGCGCAGTCTCCGAAGTACGAATTTCATTCTGCCAATCCGCATGTTCCAGTCTGCCTACAGTTTGGGCAAATTCCGTTCGGGCATCGGGTCTGTCCCGCCAATCTCTCGCCGCCTCGGCTTGCCGACGCTGTAATTCAGTCTCCACACTGTGTTCGCGTGTAGGCATCACATCGGATTTCGATTGGAGGCTTCGCTCAGCCTCTTCAATGGCCCTCCGCTGAGGCTCCAACGCCCTCCGCGCTTCGTCGACCTTGGACCTTTCAACCGCGGTGAGAGGGCGCGCTGACAGTACCCGTCGCCGCTCAAACGCCTCCGGACTGAGACGGATTAGCGTGTCCTCTATTTTCGGGCCGGGGACTCCGTGCTCGCGAGAGTTCGCATCAGTTCTTACTTGTCGGCCTTCTTGGTCGTGTTTGGTCCCTTCTCGAAGACGGGTCGCTTCTCTGTCTTGGCGCTGTTGTTCCCGAATTGCCTTACGTGCAGCTTCGGCTTTATCCATGACCTAATCTCCCGATTTGCTGAAGTCTCGCGTATACTACCCTCGCAGCATCGTGCTGTGAAAACGAAGGGAGGCCGAGGTCGTCAAACTGTTGCACGGCGAAGCAGAGAGCGGTTTGGATTCTAGTCGCCACGTCACCCTCCCTTGTACAGTCGGCCGTCGCCACCCACGCCAAGTGCGCGAGGTCCTCGACTTGGTTGTGTGGATCCCTGTAGGCGGCGCAAAAATCGCCGGCATGTGGCGGAACCTGTCGCGCCAAGTGTTGCGACTCATATCGAAACGCACACTTCAGTTCGCATACGTGGCAGCCGGGCAGGGGGCCCTTGTCACGTTCACATAAATGCTCAACTAAGCCCGAGAACTGGCGCACCACAAGGGCCGGGTCCTCGGACTCTGCCAAATTCCATGCGGCAGCGGCTGAAAGCTCGATAGTCTTGTCAACATCCGAGTAACTCCATCCGTAGAGTGACCCCATCGCATCGAGTTCCTTCGCGAGATAAGTAACCAGGACGCAATACGGGGAGACCGGGCGGGTCGGTTCGGCGAACCTATCCAGTACCAGTGTAAGATCCGCGAATGCCTCAGCAACGAATGATGCATTGTGTATCATCGCAGAAAGACATTGTGCAAGTGCCCGTTGCAGCGACCAATCCTGCAATCTTGACTCTGCAACGGAGCAATCCTGCTTCTTTCCGCTATCCAGACAGCGGCCGCAACCCGCAAACCGCAGCCGAACTTCTGCGTGCGCTTGCCAGTACAGGCTCATGCGTTTGTAAAGCGCGTAGTCGGTGACCGTTGCGGCTGGTGTTTTCGTGGGCGACAGCGGCACAGCAATCAATACTGCCTTGGGAAGCGTTTCAGCACTGGCAACCGCCTCTCCGACTGCCAGACCACTGAGATATCGCGACTGTGCTTCCTGTAAACCCATGGCACCGGCCATCAGTTTACGATCGTCTTCCGGCAGGAGTCGGTGCACGATCTTAAGGTTGGTGTTCTTGATGGCATCAGGAACCAACTTCGATGGAATCTGTTCTGAAATGACGATCCCCTCGCCGAAAGCGCGAATCTCAGACAGGATGTTCGTAAACAGCTCGATTGAGTGGCCCTTCGGATTGGCAAAGACATCACTGCCTTTGTCGCTCGCAACATTACGCAATAACCTGTGTGCTTCCTCTATTAAGGTCAGATGCTTTAGTCCTGGACGGCCTGGCATGCGCCCCGACTCGTGGTGTTCGTAGAGGCGGATCAGTATCAGGCCCATGAGAAAAGCCTTCTCATCGTCGTTTACTAGCTGCTTTAGCTCGAGCAGGCAAGGAGAATGAAAGAGATCTTCCGCCGGAACTGAATGCGGCGTATCTAGCATCAGGCCCTTACCACCACCGATACGGAGTTGGTTGATGCGAGCCTGAAGTCCTGAGCGAACGTTCATTGTGATTTCGTCGCCGTACCCCATTCGGTTGATCACAATTCCGACTTTAGTGTGGAGATGGCCGAGTGTAGGAAAGGTGCGGACGCCCCCACCTTCCCGTCTATTCTCGTTGCTCGCCAGATCCCAACCTCTGTCCTCATAGATCTCTTGAATGCTCTGCTCCAGAACGTACGGCATCGGCGGGTACAACACAAAGGCAGCAGCGAACAGAGCCTTGAGGCAATCGACATGTCTTTGGACAAGCACACCAGTGGGGACTTCGAACGGATTGATTCGGAATGGCGAAATAGTTTCGTCACCCAGCGTGAAGACCTTCAATGCCTGAAAACGCGGATCGCCAGTGAGTGCGCGGTACTCGGACTTGGCCGACTCGATCACCAGGAATGGGACCCCCGCACCATCGGCCCACGTTTGGTCCAGCAGATTGAAGCAGGTGTTCGTCTTGCCACTGCCTGTCATCCCCACAATGAGCGTATGTTTGCAGAGGTCCAGCGGAGCTAACTCCAAATAGTTGCCGGTTCTGTACCCTCTATCGAGCACCGAACCGAGTACTATTTTTGCTCCGTGGATTCTCGTGCCTACATCTGCCCCAAAACGCACGTATTCGGAGACCTGATAGCCGGCGAATTCCTCTCTCGGCGGGGTGGTCAGAACCGCCAGTTCTCCGCTGTTGAGCGCCTCGGGAGCAAGCACAGCGGACAAACTCTTGGAGCAGGGTCTCACCCGAAGGGGGTCAGGGCCGGACCGTTCGCCCGAGAAGGCGGCGTGAAGAAGTGTAGACGCCCGGTCCATCACGTCAACATCGTCGGCAAGCAGGTAAGCTGCAGTCTCCCAAGCCCCGCGGGTTCGCGCTTTCTGCAAACGACCAAGCTTTTGTTCGAGAAACTCCAGATATTGCCTAGCCGGCCGATTCTGCTCATCACCACCGTTACCTTTGGAGAGTTCACTTTCACGAACCCGGCGGATCTCCTGCGTCAGTTCATTGATACTGCGTGTCAAAACAGGGGGTTCGACGGGCCTGGATGAGACGAAGTACGCCCATCGGTTGCCATACAAGCCCCGGCACACTCTCTCAATTTGATCATAAGCGATCCCTTGGGATGGGTCTGTCTTATTCGTCGGACAGCCCACCACCCGAAGTCCGTACTTCAGCTTAGAGAGTTCGGAGCTACGCGAAAAGGAGGCAGCGCTCACACGTGAGTCCGGGAAGGCTCCCAATAGGGATGCCCTGAGCGTCTCAACCGCCCCCTTGTTCGACACGCCGTAACCGACCTTAATCGCATCTGGCTCCGCATCCACCAAATATGCCCAACAGAGTTTCTGTCCATACAGTCCTGCAACAAAATCCTCCGTGCATTCTTGTAGTGAAGCGTGGCGAGTTGAGTCCTGTTGTTTCCAAAACGACGACATGCGCCCCAACTTCAAGAAGCAGAAATCGAGATCAGGAGACGTGAAGTCGGGGTAAGGGAAACTGGCGGTCTCAAGATCGCCACGGGCAATTCTAAACAACGCATCTAAGATGTCGGCGTCACGGCTCATTGAAGTTTTACGAGTATTTCACAGTGCGTTCGGTGATTCGTTCCACGGCGAAACATCAACGTGCCTCCCCGGTCCACCCCTTCCATGGTGACGTCGTCTGCAACATTGACATTGCCTGTGATGAAGTGTCCCCTGATTCGCACCAGGTGTTCAACGCCAGAAAGGTCGCGCACACGAATATCTCGCACAGGCACGTCGTCCTTCTTGAAGAGCTTTGAGGTCAGCCAGAAGCTGAGAAACTGGTTTGCCAGACCCGAAGGCAGCCCCGGCGACCGACTCGATCTGCCGAAAAGCCAAGACAACATCAGAAGAGGAACCCCAAGTATCAGTACTAGCGGCAGGAGCATCAACGCGACACAAACCTTGAGAAGGAACTTACCCAAGGATGACTCGGGCTTAGTCATGTACACAGAGTCAACGTGAATGACAATCCCACTGACCGCACGCGCGCCACGGGCGTGAGGCTTTGGAAAAACTGCGCCCCCACCGGCCGTAGTCGGTGGCGTGCTAGTGGTAAGCGCACCCCCCGCTCCGCCAGAGGAACGCACAAGGCCACACGCACCACACGAGGTAACGCCCGAGGGGTTCATGAGACCGCAACGGGGGCATTTGGTCATGCGTGATGGAGAGGCCATGGTTCCTCCGATCTGAACGGAAGCGTTGCCTATTTTCCTATAATTCGATCCTTCATCTTGCTGAAGAACGACGACTGCTGATGGGAGAGATCCTGCCGTACGATTAGGCCTAACGTGATGTCATCACCACTCCCTTTTTCGGAGGTTTCAGTTAGCCAACCGGGCAACTCCTGATTAACCTTCTCAGGGCCTTCCTCGCGGATCACCTTAAGTATGTCGGTGCCCACCTTCAGAAAGCCTTCCTCGTTCTGGTACGAATTGATGTACCCATCAGTAGCTAACATGATCAGTGCAGGCCGTCGTTCAGAAATGACCTGAAACTGCACTCTGAAGTCCTTCCACGCTCCTGGAGCGCATAGCGATGTGGTCTCGTTGGCAAAGAGGCGATCATCTTTCGGCAGGGGGCGCGTTGGCTCGCCTTCTTCCGAGACGTGGACGATGTCACCGTCTCCAAGTTGCAGGTATAGGACAAAGTGCTCCGTGACGGCAACGGTGAGAACTGTAGAGCCGTAGGCAAGAAGTGGATTCCTTTCAACGGCATCTCTGTCCTTGTCCGGAAGAGCCTGTAATTCGAGTACCGTCAATGGGTTAGCAGCAAGATCTTGCTCGACCGCACTCGTCCACTCCTTGACAATTTCTTGGGGCAGTCCTTCCGTTGCCATCCTCTTGATGGCGGAAAGACTTGCTGAATCGATCTGACCTTCAACAAAGCCCCTCACTTGCTGCGCAGCACACCGAACTGCGAAGTTGGCACCGGAAGCACTTCGAAACGCCTTTCCACTACCGTGCCCGTCGGCGACGGCCAGGACGACCGACGGATAGCCGTCCGCGGGCCCGGTCCAAAAGATGGCATCTTGTCCGGGCTTCCCCGAACGCACGTGCGCAGCACCTTGAACAGACGCACCAACCACAAGCCATTGAGCATCGATCACATCGTCCTCCAGCACCCCGGTTTACCAGACATCGGTCGCGCCACCGGGTCCAGGAGCCGGAGGAGTCGGTATCGGGACATTCCCGCCGGGGGCCGGCGCACCTTTGGGTTGACTGGCCGGGGAACTAGCGGCTTTTAGCACCGCGGTAGAGGCCCATTTGATGTACCGGACGAGTTCTTCGGCGTTCGTGGCCTTCAGCGGATTCAGTTCTGTGTGGCCGATGAACTTCTGGAGGCACTCCAGGTCCGCATCGCCACCGATGGCTATGGCGATCCTGACGGCCTTCTGTCCCCACCTCTGGTTCATCAGGTCCTTCAGCCCTGAGGAAAAATCGTCGGTTGGCTGGCCATCAGAGATGAGAACAAGAACAGGTGGCAACATTCTGTCTGGCATGGGTGGGGATTTGAGTTGATCCGCGACCATCGACAACGCCTTTCCCATGTCCGTCACGCCGTCCGAACTCAGGGGTGTCCATTTGAAGCTCTCCACCGGGACCGGGGTCGCGATGTGCCATTGTGCGCCATCGGAGAACTTGATGGCGCGCACCAAAATTTCGGCGTTCGGGTTCTCTCCGGCCACAGTCTGCATGTGGGGGATAGCTTCCTTAATGGCCTCATTGAGTGCTTGGATCTTCCCGTCGATACCCATTGACCCCGAGCAGTCAGCTAACCAGATAAAATGAAGGGGACGTCTTCCTAAGCCTTCACCCGGCAAAATTGGCATCTTCAACACCTCCCTTTCCTATTCGACTATCACACTAACCTGCCCTACTCTCCGTATCGCTCAAAAGCGCGAAAGCGAGGCAGGATCATTCCAGTTGCCGCCGCAGTTCGGTCCATCGCGTCCGGTTGCCTCGAATCGGACCTCACGCACATTGCGAATCATCACCATAGCCTGTTGTCATCGCCACGGTCAACCTCATAATCACCTAGTCGCGAACATCCCCTGCAACTCCGGCTGCCGACCGGCCTTCGCACGGCCGGCCCACAGTTAATTGGTTCTGGCAACTGCGCTGCTAGAGCCGAAACTTGCACAACTGTGGTGGGCTTCATCTTATCTTCTCCCAAACGGTTCCGTCAGCCTCCACTATCGTGCTGCCGACGAGCCGATTGAGGTTAGCCCGGATAGTTCTTGCTTCGAGAGCGATGGTATCGGCTTGAATCCTGTAGTTGCCCTCGTAATGCTTCCCGCCTTGAAGGAGGTGGAAGGTCCCATCGGATGCTAGCTCGAGGTAGTCGCTGCTCTTGCCTCTTCTGACGTACCTCCCCACCAGTGCGGACGGCGCGCCTTCTTGCGGCGTCTGGAAGTGGAACTCGCGAACCCGCTGGAGCAGCGCGTACAGCACATCGATGGAATCGTCGCACTCGTTACACTCAATAGAAAGACCTGTGCCGCCCGGGCCTTGCCCGACGGTCGCTGCGCCGGGGTTGACAAAATAGAAGTCCTTCTTATTGTCCTTGGCGCCTTTCTTATCCTTGATAGCTACTTTCAGGTGGAGGGCGGGCACTCCAGTCATGGCGGTTCGCCCCAACACCCACGAAGCCTTTTGCGGCTGATTGGTAACATCGAGAATCTTTTCAGGCAATACAGCGAAGCCCTGGACGCCAAAAGTCGGGCGGAACGAAACTGATGTCTTGCTCACCGTAACAAGGCCATCGGCCAGATATACATACGGATAGTCCACGGCAGTATTGTACTTTACCTTGAGGGCCACCTCTTCGCCGCGCGCAACAGCCTCGCTTAGAGTATCAAGGCTCGTTCGAGTGGTGGCCGAGGGGATCGGTTGTGACGGAGAAGCGCCGGGACGGGAAGGGGATAATAACGGCGCCTCATGTATTGCGGATGCCGCGTCTTCTCGCGGCGTCGCCGGTTGAATCCAAACCTCGTCACCTCCGACGATGAGTCGGTTGCCCTCTATCGCGATGTCTACATCTTTCTGTAGCTCAACGATATGAAGTGTTAGCGTGGTCCCCTTAATGGCATAAGTGCCAGTGAAAGTATTACCTTTCTCCTGTAAGGAGAATGATCTATCGGCCTGCAACCGAAGCCGGTCAGCGCTGTTTTGAGAACTCACATATGTGGAACCGAGGCCTGAAGGTGGCTGACTTGGCTGCTCTTTCTTCTTGGCAGACGCACGTAGATCGAAGTTGACTTGAACGGGGTCGCCCAGTTGGGTATGGATGCCAGTGACGCCGTCAACGTCGTTGCCGTCCACGACGCAGGTCACGTTGTAAGCACCTAAAGGAAGACCGGCATAGAAAAAGTGACCGTTCCTGGCTGTCTTGGTCTGGTGGCGGGCGCGGAAGTCCGTGCGTTCAATCCTGATCACCGCGCCACTCAGCGGGGCACCATCCCGCCCCTTGACCGTTCCTTCCATACTAGTGATCTGAGCAAACGCCGCCACCGCAGATGACAGCAGCACCACGGCGCCGGCAATTAATGTGGTGGTTCTGAGAGTCATGGTATTCACTGGCTCTGCTGGATCCAAACCTCGTCACCGTTGACGACTAGACGGTTGCCCTGTATAGCGATGTCGACGTCCTTTTGCAGTTGTGCGATATGGAGTTTCAGCGTGCTTCCAGCTACGGAGTAGGTTCCGCTGAACGACTGGCCACCTTCCTGCAACGAGAACGTATTGTCGCGATTCAACTGAAGGCGGTCGCCGCTATTCTGCGCGCTAACGTATAGCGGCGCAAGCGACCCTGGGCGCTGCGTAGCGACTGGAGCGTCGCCATCGGGAGACTTCTTGATCCAAGAGTGGCCTGCCTGATCGGCAATCTTGCCGTCGTGGAGCCCCAGAAAAACCGTCGCTCCTGTTTCCGCGATTGATAGCTGCAGGTTGTTCTTGTTCTGAATTGCGAGGGGGATCAAATTGAACGAATAGCGACCCGACAGAGAGCGCCCCCCTTCTTGCGCCACAAATGAAGCATCTGGATTAAGCTGAAGACGATTGTTATTTGCGGGATTCACGTAGAGGCCGGGCACCGGAGGAGGTTGTTCTGCGATAGCAAACACCTCAGCAATCGTGTCCGTGATCTGCTTTAGGTTAGCCGAGTTGACATAGCCTGTTTGAAACTGGAACGTCAGTGCCGCTCTGTGTTTTTGCAGGCTGCCCGGATGCAGGTCTGCACAAGTTTGGAGATTGAAGGTCACGGTCTCAGCGGTGACACCGATGTCGGTTATGTCTACCCTTGCACCAACTGGAAGATCCTCCACAGTGGGAATGCGCGTGCGGGGAGCGCGCTTGCCAGAAGATCCCGGCTGCGTCACAGATCCGCCTTGCGAGTAGTAATTTGGAGTGTATCCGGAAACGAACTCTGGGTTGGCCTTAACGCCGCCCTGGCGGATCGTCAAAACAGTGCCATCGAGCGCCACTAGGCTAGTGCCACTGGCCGGGTCGTAAAGCATCGTGGGCACATATTGGCGCTTGAGCTGTTGACTAATCATGGCTGAAGGCTGGGCCGCAACGCTCCAGCACCAGACAACGGCTAGCAAGGGTACCGTGATCGGTTTGAACCAGATTCCCATCGTTTTCTCCCAAGAGTCCCGTGGCACTTGATATCCCTGATAAGCAACTCGGCCAGCTTCGATCCTCCGTTTCCTCACATAACTCGATGCAAGTGTCTACGGGACCGGTATGTGTACCTGCCACGTTGGCGAACAGTTTCTGCCACTCACCGCTATCTCTTGGAGGGTCCACTGTTGTTGCGTCTGCTTTTGTATTTATGCGGACAGCGTGTAAAGGACCGATCCCTTCTTGGACTTTGACTTTGGTCCAGAATCAGCAGAGCCACACTCGTAGGTCGCGTTCCTCAATTCAAAGATCCCCGTCGCCGCTGTCACTGATGGCTGGGAGCCACCCATGTCGAAACCACTTGGCATAACGGTTGGCGTGGCAACCGCGAATGCCTCTTGCGGTAAGGCCCCCTTTTGCTTCATTTCGGCCAAAAAGACTCGGACGGCCTGCCCGATGCGCTCAGGAGACGGCAACTCACTTAGCATTCGCGCCGCCATAGCGTCGGGATCAGTTGGTTGTGGGACGGGCTGCGCCACTGAAGCCGGGACAATCGCTGTAGGCGTCCCGGCACCCGTTCCGGCAGCCAGGGGCACCCACGCCTCATCGCCGTTGACGATGAGTTGGTTAGCGCGGATCACAATGTCCACGTCCTTTTGCAACTGGACGACGCGAAGCGTCAATGTGGTTCCGGCGACTGAATAGGTACCGCTGAAGGATTGACCACCCTCCTGCAATGAGAAGGACCCGTCAGCGTTCAGTTGGAGCCGGTCAGCGGCGTTCTGGGCACTCACATAAGCAGAGCCCAGTGTTGCCGGTGACGGAGATCCGGACAAAGCGGGCTGGTTCCCGGCATCGGTAGTCTGGCCGGAACCAGTGAAGTTAGCACTGGTATCGACAGAGAAGACGTGCTTGATTGTGTCTTGAACCGCCCCGAGTCCAGCAGTCGCAAGGTAACCCTTCGGGAATTCAAAAGCGACCTGTGCCTTGTACGATGTCTCAACACCGCTCGAGCAGTTGGCGACATCGCACTGCAAGAAAATGAAGTCGATCCTATTGTTCTTGAGGCTGAAGCCGGGCGCCACCGCAAGGTATACCTGCGATCCTACGGGGAATGCACGTGTATCACACTTCGCCGCACCGACGATACTCTTCTGAACGATTCCCGGCGCGTGCAACTGCCCATCCTTGAAAATGGACCCGGGCCGGACCCCACATGCCGCATTCACGCCTACGACACCATTGGTCTGGAGGACGAGAACTGTTCCCTGTTTATATTGCGTCGTCAACCCCTCCTCCAGCGACACAGGAGACGTCTGCGCAAAGGCCGCAGACCACGAAGCAGGCCATGTAACAAGCGCCGCGTGGACCATCACTGCTGTACTGAAACAACGCATTTTAAACCTCCTCTTCTGCCTATTTGCCTCCCAGGATTTGGCGAGCTGCGGCGCGTCCCGCCGGATGATCCGTTTCCCATCTACTGGCCGCCGCCCGCTGTTTTCCGTATCTCGGCTTCCGTCTGATCGGCTTCGAGATTCAGTTTGGCGACCAAATCTCTCGACTGGAGATCGTTGGTTGGGTTCGGCGGCGCCTGTCCGTCAGGGTTCAGTCTGGAACCGGCGGGTGGGCCGGCCGGCAAGCGCTTCCCTTGATTGCTCGCCAAGCTCTCCATGCCCGAAGCAAGCTGCTCCCTGAACTGATTTTGCATATCCTGCAACGTGGCGAGGTTGAGCTGAGTCCCAAAATTGGCGGGGCAATCGCCAGGCTTGCTGCTCATCACATTTATCGCGACCTTTCCATCGCTCGTGATGGGCTGCTCGGGCAGTCGCTCAATAATGTCTCCAGCTGAAAGAGCGCAAGGTTGTCCACCGTTAGTCCCAGTCACGTCGAGGCTGGTGGACACGACAAATACTCGTTGCCTTAGGGCCGGGGGAGGCACATCGGCCCCATTGCCCGCCTGAGGAGCGGCTGTGGTCTGGGTAGTGGCAGCCTGTTCGGCAGCAAGCTGTTGTGTCACTTCCTCGGCGATCTGCATCTTGATCTCGGTTGTCAACACCACGTCGTTACCCTGTGCCATCTGAGGCGGTGATTGTTGATCCTGATATCGTTGCTGCTGGTTGTCGTATGCAAGTCGAAGGTTCTCGGCAAGTAGAAAGTCCGTCAGCCAGAGAGCCGGAGTAGAATAGGTGGGCTCCGGCGCAAAATAGCCACCATAGAACCACGGTGCGGCGGGTTCCCAGCCCCACGAATAAGCCACGCGGGGTCCCCACGGACGCGCAGCCCAACCGTAGAACGCAGGCTGGTAGTAAACCCGCGGCACATAGGTCACGTAGCGGACCGAGTTGTAGGTATAATTTCTGTACACTCGGACTTCGGTTCGTCCACCGACGACGTAGGTTCTGGAAACATAACCGGTTCGGACTTGGCGCTCGACGAAGGCTTGCCGTCCTACGGCAACGACACGCACGCCGCCGGGGTGCACGACTTCCACCCGACGGTCTCCGCGAAAGCCTCTATTGACTACCAGCGTGCTTCCATCCGGCCTGGCTGCTTCGATATGGGCCGCCCGGCCATCTTCGCGAAAGCCCGAAGCCCTAAGCCCAGGCCGTTCAAGGGTCGTAATACGACCGGCTGGGTCCGTATGGACCATTGTGCGAGTTCGCGGGTCAACGTGAACCTGCGTGCCGTCGGGTTGCCTCGTCGTTTGCACTCCTGATGGCGTGTGATACACGAAGCCACCACCAGACCTGCCCCCACCCGTGATGCCACGCCGTTCCTGCCCACCCATGTTGGGGGTCTGCGAAGGCTGGCCCGTGGAACCGAATCGTTGCCAGCCACCCGTATTGGGTGCCTGCGAAGGCTGGCCCGTGATGCCACGCCGTTCCTGTCCACCCACGTTGGGGGTCTGCGAAGGTTGACCCGTGATGCCGCGCCGTTCCTGCCCGCTTGTATTGGGGGACTGCGAAGGCTGGCCCGTGGAACCGGATCGTTGCCACCCACCCGTATTGGGGGCCTGCGAAGGCTGGCCCGTGATGCCGCGCTGTTCCTGCCCGCTTGTATTGGGGGACTGCGAAGGCTGGCCCGTGATGCCGCGCCGTTCCTGCCCGCTTGTATTGGGGGACTGCGAAGGCTGGCCCGTGATGCCGCGCCGTTCCTGCCCGCTTG
>Ga0182027_10002438_pt1 | contig 30200 bp, 25 predicted proteins | sample 712E1DmetaG_FD_121300 | JGI IMG/M metagenome (GOLD analysis project Ga0182027, IMG submission 121300) | Permafrost microbial communities from Stordalen Mire, Sweden - 712E1D metaG (Illumina Assembly) | ecosystem: Environmental > Terrestrial > Soil > Wetlands > Permafrost | place: Sweden...
TCGACCGCAGGGAGAAATCTTTCTTTTTGTTCAGATTTCTCAGTCGCTTTGCTCCTTCGAAATGACAAAAATGACTTTTCGTACAGCTTCAGAGTAATAAACTCCGTTTTGCGTAACATCAGTCAATAAATGACCTTTTTGATATTACCCACCGTCTTTCGTGTTATTCGTGGGCAAAACAGGTTCCCATTGACGGCTTTGCGCGATTCCTTCGCGTTGCGCGGCAAAGAAAAGAAATTCTTTGCTTTTTTTGACGATTTTCACTATGTTTATTGCATGAAAGTGTTTCAGTATCGGAGCGTGCTTTCTCCGATTTTTTTTTACAGTGGCGTAGACTGTCTGCATGATCGTAATCACGTTTCCTGACGGAAGCAAAAAGGAATTTGAAAGCGGTATTACCGGTGCCCGGATCGCTGAAGGAATCAGCAAAGGACTGGCAAAGAACGCATTAGCTATTGGTGTCAACGGCGAAACGTGGGATCTTCATCGTCCGATTGTTGCGGATGCCCAGGTGAATATCTATACCTGGAAAGATGTTGAAGGGAAGCATGCGTACTGGCACAGCTCTGCACATCTCATGGCGGAAGCCATTGAGTTGCTCTTTCCCGAAACGAAATTCGGAATCGGTCCTGCAATTGAAAACGGTTTCTACTACGACATCGATATTCCGGATCATTCGCTGACGCAGGAAGATCTGACAAAGCTGGAAGAGGCCATGCGTTCCCTGGCAGAACGGGATTCCGCGTATGAGCGCACAGAAGTCCCCTGGGAAGAAGCCGTTGCCTATTTTAAAAAGAAAGCAGATCCCTATAAGCTGGAACTACTGAAGGATCTCAAAGGTGAAGTGATCAGCCTGTACCATCACGGCAACTTCACCGATCTGTGTGCCGGGCCTCATCTGCCGAGCACAGGTAAAATAAAGTTTATCAAGTTGATGAGCGTCGCCGGTGCCTACTGGCGCGGGAGCGAAAAGAACAAAATGCTGCAGCGCATTTACGGCATTACGTTCCCGACGAAGCAGGAATTGGACGATTATATCTTCCGACTCGAAGAAGCAAAACGGCGCGATCATCGCAAGCTGGGCACGGAACTCGAGCTCTTTTTGCTCACGCCGAAAGTCGGCGGCGGACTGCCGCTCTGGCTGCCGCGGGGAACTGCTGTGCGTGAAGCACTGGAGAAATTTTTACGCGACGAACAACGCCGCCGCGGTTATTCGCCTGTGGTGACACCGCATATTGCAAATCTGGAGTTGTATAAGACGTCGGGTCATTATCCGTACTACAAAGATTCGCAGTTTGCACCGATCACGATGGAAGACGGCGAGCAATTCCTCCTGAAACCGATGAATTGTCCGCACCATCATCACATTTACGCCTCAAAACCGCGGTCCTACCGTGAGCTGCCGGTGCGTCTGTCGGAATTTGGAACGGTGTACAGATACGAGCAATCGGGCGAGTTGAACGGTCTGACACGCGTCCGCGGATTTACGCAGGACGATGCACACATCTACTGTACACACGAGCAGCTGAAGGCAGAAGTGCGGGATGTTGTGGAATTGACGCAGCTTGTGTTCCGGACATTCGGTATGGAGGTGAGCACGCGCCTCTCGTTCCGTGATGACAAGAATCTGGATAAGTACGGCGGCGAGGCGGCGTTCTGGGAACAGGCGCAGCGCGAGATCAAAGAAGTTGCCGATGAGATGAAGCTTGATTACTTTATCGGGATTGGCGAGGCATCGTTCTACGGTCCGAAGATCGATTTCATGGTGAAAGATGCAATTGGCCGCACCTGGCAATTGGGAACAGTGCAGGTCGACTATGTTATGCCGGAACGCTTCGAGCTGGAATACACCGGAAGCGACGGACAGAAGCATCGTCCGGTGATTATTCACCGTGCGCCGTTCGGATCATTCGAGCGTTTCATCGGCATCCTGATCGAACACTACGCCGGCGCTTTTCCGCTCTGGCTGGCACCGGTGCAGGTTGCAGTGCTGCCGATTACTGATGCACAAGGCGACTATGCCCGATCGATTGTGCAGCGGATGAAAGACGCAGAGATTCGCGTGGAGTTTGACGATCGCAACGAGAAAATCGGCTACAAGATCCGCGAATGGGAACTGAAGAAAGTACCCTACATGCTTGTCATCGGCGAAAAAGAAAAGACTGCCGGTGCAGTGTCAGTCCGCCAGCATAAAAAAGGGGATATCGGCAGCATGCCCGCCTCGGAGTGCATTGACCGTATGCTTCGCGAGATAGAATCGAAAACCACAACCTCATAGGAGATACACGCATCAAAAGTAGAGGCCCCCGTATCAATGAGGAGATCAATTCTCCTCAGATCCGCGTCATCGAAGACGGCGGACAACAACTCGGCGTTATGTTGCCGGCTGAAGCCCTGGTTATCGCACACCGCATGGGGCGAGATTTGATAGAGGTCGTTCCAAATGCAAATCCGCCTGTTTGCAAGATCATGGATTTCGGAAAATACAAGTATGAACTGCAGAAGAAAGAAAAGCTGCAGAAGAAACATCAGCATGTGACGCTGGTGAAGGAAATCCGCTTTCACCCGAATACTGATATTCATGATTTTGAGTTCAAAACGAAGCATGCGCTGCAGTTCCTTTCAGAGGGTCACAAAGTGAAGGCAACCGTCATTTTCAAAGGCCGAGAGATCACCTACAAGGAACATGGAGAAGAGATTCTCAATCGATTTGCGGAACGTTTGGCCGGCGTCGCCAAGTTGGATCAGGACAAGCATATGGAAGGCCGCAACATGATCGTGATGTATACACCAGAGCGTGCGGCAAAAACGAAGCCGGAGGCAGCGGAAAAGAACCCGGATACTGCAGAAAAGAAAACGGATGCGGCGGAAAAGCAAACTGTCGAGAAGATAACAGTGAACAATCAAGGATAAAGAACCATGCCCAAAATGAAATCACATCGTGGTGCGCGGAAGACTTTCAAGCTCACCGCATCGGGAAAGATAAAACGCCACAAAATGAGCAAGAGCCACATCCTCACCAGCAAGACGCGCAAGCGCAAACGTCATCTGCGCCGCTCCACGCTCGTCTCCGCTGTGGAAACCCGGAACATCAAGCGCTTGCTCGTTGCGTAACATTTAATTCACCATCATCACCATCACACTAAGAAAGAAGAGCAACTATGCCTCGTTCGCAAAACAAAGTTGCCTCCCATCGCCGTCGCAAAAGGATTCTGAAAGAAGCGAAAGGCTACTGGGGTGCGAGAAGCAAAGTGCTGACGGTAGCGAAGCACAGCATCGACAAAGGCTACCAATATGCATACCGTGACCGCAAAGCAAAAAAACGGACGTTCCGACAGCTGTGGATTGCCCGTATCAATGCTGCTGCACGGCTCAACGGAACTACGTATTCCCGTTTGATCGACGGACTGAACAAGAAGCAGGTCGATATCAACCGAAAAGTCCTTGCGGAACTCGCAGTGACTAGCCCGGAGGCGTTCGCAGAAATCGTAAAATTCGCCACCGCATAATGTACAGACTTCCCATCGCAGGCTCTGAGCTGACGCGGTGGGAAGTTTTGTTTTTGCTTTTGTGCCTCAGTGGTTAAGAAAAGAAACCAAGGAGACACAGAGAAAAAGAAGAGAACACAGAGACCAATGGATGAGATAAAACTTCCCATCAGTGGAGCGATCGTGGCTGTCCATGCAGAAGCCGAAGAACGCGCACGCACGATCCAGACAGCAGACGACGCAGAGCAATTCCGGATTCACTTCCTTGCCCGCAAGGGAGGAGTCGGTGCGCTGTTCGATGAGATGCACAACGTTCCGCCGGAACATAAACCCCTTGTCGGCAAACAATTGAATGAACTACGTGCCGGCGTCACCGCTCTCTATGAGGATGCAAAAGCACGAATTGCTGCCGGTGAGGTGAAAGAAGAGCCGCAGATCGATTTGTCGCTGCCGGGCAAGTTTCATGCGATCGGATCTACGCATCCGATTACACAGACCATCGACGACATGAAACGTATTTTCGCCTCGATGGGTTTTGCAGTCGCTGACGGTCCGGAAATTGAAGATGACTATCACAATTTTGAAGCACTCAATTTTGCTCCGGATCATCCTGCCCGCGACATGCAGGATACGTTCTTCGTCGACAAAGACATCCTCCTGCGCACGCATACGTCTCCGGTGCAAATCCGCGTCATGCAGAACCAGAAGCCGCCCATCCGCGCCATTATGCCGGGCCGTGTCTACCGGAATGAAGCCGTCAGCGCCCGGAGCTATTGCCTCTTTCATCAGGTGGAGGGGCTGTATGTGGATAAAAATGTTACCTTCAGCGAGTTGAAGGGAACGCTTGTTGCCTTTGCAAAAGAATTCTACGGCAGCAGCTTGAAATACAAATTTCGGCCGAGCTTTTTCCCATTCACGGAACCGAGCCTTGAGATGGACATTACCTGCTTCCTGTGCAAAGGGAAGGGATGCCGCATGTGCAAAGACAGCGGATGGCTGGAGGTTCTTGGTGCCGGCATGGTGCACCCGAACGTGTTGAAGAATTGCGATATCGATCCGGAAATCTATACCGGTTTCGCTTTTGGGACAGGGATCGAACGCATCGCAATTCTTCGTCACGGTATTCCGGATATCAGAATGTTGTTTGAAAATGATTTAAGATTCTTGAAACAGTTTTAACCGGATCTTCTATGCGCATATCATTGCAATGGTTACGTCGATATATTGAAACCGATCTCTCGCCTGAAGAAATCGGAACAATCCTTACGTCCCGCGGCCTAGAGGTGGACGGGATCGAATATCCCGGAAAGAAATTCGACGGCTTTGTGGTCGGCGAAGTGCTGTGTGTACGCAAACATCCGAATGCCGACAAATTGTCTGTCTGCATGGTGAAAGTGGATGCAACCATTCCGGAGGGTATTCAGATTGTCTGCGGGGCACCGAATGTCGCAGCAAGCCAGAAAGTGGCGGTCGGTCTTGCGGGAGCGGTCGTGCCGAAGAATCAGCATGATCCGGAAGGGAAGCCATTCACGCTCGCGAAGGTGAAAATTCGTGGTGAGGAATCGAACGGCATGATTTGCTCCGAGCATGAGCTTGGTGTCGGCACCGATGCGTCGGGTATTATGGTTCTGCCGGCAGATGCCGCGGCCGGAACCCCGCTGGCGACTTACTTTGGATTGGATGATGTTGCATTCGAAATTAGTGTGACGCCGAATCGGCCGGATTGCCTTCAACATGTTGGCGTTGCCCGGGAAATCGCTTCTGCACTGGGAAAGAAACTCAAAGTACCGTCGGGAGGAGTCGCTTCGTCACATACAGCTCCATCCAAGCAGGATCAGATCACCATCCGGGTGGAGAACGCAGAGGCTTGTCCACGATATTCTGCCCGTTTGGTACGCAACGTGCGCGTTGCGCCGTCGCCGGTCTGGCTGCAGCGACTTCTCACGACTGCAGGCCTGCGTCCGATCAATAATGTTGTCGATGTCACAAATTTTGTAATGTATGAATTGGGGCAGCCGCTTCATGCATTTGATTTTGAAAAACTCAACGGTCGTGCCATTGTTGTGAAGAATGCCGCCGAAGGGGAGAAGTTCACGACCCTCGATGGCAAAGAACACACGATGCACGCCGATGCGCTGATGATTTGCGACGCCGAACGCGCAGTTGCAGTGGCCGGGGTGATGGGTGGGCTGAATTCGGAAATCTCCGATGACACAACTACCGTATTGATAGAGAGTGCATACTTTTTGCCTGTAAGCGTTCGCAGAACATCCAAAATGCTCGGCGTGAGCACCGATTCGTCTCAGCGGTTTGAACGCGGGACTGATCCGAATGGAACCATGCGTGCCGCAGATCGCGCAGCCCAATTGCTGGAAGAGATCGCATCGGGAGAAGTTTTAGATTGGGCCATCGATATCTATCCGTGGGAAATTTCTCCGCGTGTCATCCCCGTACGAACGGAACGGGTGAACGCTGTTCTCGGTACGCAGATCGCCGCCAGCCGTATGAGGAAAGATCTGCAGTCCATCGGCATCGACGTGAATGCTGCCGGGAAGGGAATGTTCAGCTGCACGGTCCCGACATTTCGCCCGGACATAGAGCAGGAGATTGACATCGTCGAAGAGATCGCGCGCATGTACGGGTTCGACAACATCGAAGATAAGATGATCTCGGCGATTGATTTCTCATCGCCGAGAACGTCCGTCGACATGCCTGCGCAAATCCGGCAGTGGCTGGTAGGGAATGGACTGAATGAAATCATTACGAACAGTTTGATGGGAGAGGATTGCGCCAGACTGTTTTCAGACCAGCCCGTCATTCTGAAGAATCCTATCAGCAAGGATCTTGCGGCAATGCGCCCAAGCAGTCTGCCCAGTCTGCTCCAGACGGTGTTCCATAATCAGAACCATGGTGTCCAGAATGTTGCAGTTTTTGAATTGGGCAGAACCTACGAACGGACCCAAAAGGAGCCGGAAAATCAGGCTGTGGCAGGCTTTCTGGAGAAGAATGTCCTTGCACTGGCGCTGAGTGGGAAAATGAGCGGAAAGCGCTGGTTTGCAGCGGAAGAGCCTTTCGACATATTCCATGCCAAAGGCATCGTAGAAAGCCTCCTCAGAAAGATTGTGCTTGACAAATTTTCATTAATTTGTTATGATAGCAGTAGTTCTTTAACTGATGAAACCATAGCCATTGAAATCAATGGCACTTACGCAGGCTTCATCGGTAAAGTAAAGCAGGATTTGAAGAGACATTTTCAAATTGAGAGTGAGGTTTACGTCGTAGAGATAAACCTTGATTCTTTGCTTCATGTGGAAAAAGGCTTCCGTCACTATTCTCCGATTTCAAAGTATCCATCTGTTGCTCGTGATCTCGCATTTATTGTAGATGCAGATGTGACTGTTGAAGAAATGGAGAAGCGAATTAGGCAGGGTGGCGGTGTGTTGTTGACAGATGTGTCATTGTTTGATGTATTTCAAGGGGGAGCGCTCCCAAAAAACAAAAAGAGCGTGGCATTCTCTCTGGAGTTCAATTCGGCCGGGAAGACGCTGGCGGAGAATGAGATCGACACGGCGTTGGCACGAATCGTGTCAGAAGTGCAAACGAGTCTGAATGCGGAACTTCGGTCCGCGTAATATTTCTGAACAATCTTCCGGATCACTGTGCAAGAAGAGACAGAACGTGAAAGCAGTTCCACAGAAGTTGCGTTACGAACGCTCTGGGAAAAGGCGCGTCTAGCCTCGGCGCTCATTGCGGCGCTCCAGGAGCAGAAGAGCAACCTGCAGCAACGGATACAGGAACTGGAGCAAGCCATTACTCAGATGCGTAACGACGCAGTTGTGAAAGACATGGAGATTATGCAACTGCGGGCGGAAATCGATCGCGTGCAATTGAGCATACCGACGGGGCCCGTTTTGGCGGGCGAAGATCGTGTGGAACTTCAAACAAGGATTCAAACGTTACTTCACAAGATAGAAACACATTTGTAAGCGCTGACGAATTGGATTTGCACATGGAAAAAAAAGGCGTACGGGTAAAGATCTTTGGCTCGGAGTACCCACTCCGGGGCGAAAGTGAAGAGTTCACAAAAAAAGTCGCCGGGTATGTCGATTCAATGATTACGACTATCCACGACAAAATTCCTGAGCAGCCGCCACTGACGATCTCCGTCTTGGCCGCATTGAATATTACGGAAGATTTGCTTAAGGAACGGGAAAAGAATAAAGAGATCGTGTCTGAATTTGAAAGCGATATCATCAAGATTTCGAACTATCTTGATACGTCTCTTCATACCGAGCCGTAAAAGTGTGCATACATAAATCCGCACCGTCAGCCATAGCCAAACATATTAAAGAACCTGACAATTGTTCTATATGGGAGTCTGACTCATAACCGTCATATTACAGGCCTCAATCGATCACTGAATCCTTGATTCATTGACCGGTTCCGCGAGAAGTCTTCGGATTTTCCGGCTTGCCGGGATAGCGGACAGTGGAAGTAAGAAACGATTAGGCAGACACCCACCATGTTAGGTAAGAGGTTCTTTACATACCTTGTCTACGGATGATGGGCGGATTTTTTGTTTTTTGGAATGAGCTAATTTTTTGCGAAGGAGTATATCGTTATGGTACAGATCGTGGTAGTTCTCTCCATGATCATCTTAGTCGGCGGGGTGTTTTATCTTGGATGGTATCTCAACTCCAAGGCAGGGCAGAACAAGGTGATGAATGCCGAGGAGCAGGCAAAGAAGATAGTCGTGAATGCCGAACGGGATGCGAAGGCGCTCGCCCGCGAGAAGATGATTGAAATCAAAGATGAATGGTACAAGAAAAAACAGGAATTCGACGCAGACTCCAATCAGAAGCGGAGCAAACTTCAGGTGTATGAGAAACAGCTGGAGACCCGCGATGAGAATATCGATAGAAAGGTTGAACTGCTGAGCAAGAAAGAGCGTGAACTCAACCAGTTCCAGCGGGATGTTCAAGGAAAAAATAAGATTATCGAGCAACGGCAGGAAGAGCTCGAGAAGATGATTGTGGAAGAGACGACCAGGTTGGAACGGGCTTCCGGCATGTCACGTGATGAAGCCAAGCGCTTCCTGATCGAGAACATGACGGATGCCGCCAAGACCGAGGCGGCGCAATTGTTGAAGGACGTTCGTGACAAGGCTCGCGACGACGCTAAAAAAGAGGCACAGAAAATCATTGTGCAGGCAATCCAACGATCGGCAGCCGATCACGCGGTCGAAACCACGGTCAGCGTGCTCAATATCCAAAGCGACGAAATGAAGGGACGAATCATTGGTCGAGAAGGGCGCAATATTCGTGCCTTTGAAGCCGCAACCGGCGTAGATGTTATTGTTGACGACACTCCCGAAGCAGTGATTTTGTCCGGCTTTGACGCTTTTCGCAGGGAAGTTGCGCGCGTTTCTTTGGAACGCCTGATTGCAGACGGTCGCATCCATCCGGCACGAATTGAAGAAGTCGTCGAAAAAGTACAAAAAGAACTGGAAGAAGAGGTAATTAGGGTTGGTGAAAATGCCTTCCTGGAAGTCGGGCTTCCCGGCGGCCATCCGGAGGTGGTCAAACACCTCGGAAGGATGAAATATCGCTCCTCCTACGGACAGAACCTTCTGCAACACAGCATTGAGGTTTCGTATTTATGTGGTATTATGGCTTCCGAGCTCGGAATAGAAGTCAATCTGGCGAAAAGAGCCGGTTTGCTGCATGATATCGGAAAGACCGTTGATCGGAGCATCGAAGGTCCTCATGCATTGCTCGGCTACGAACTCGCGAAGAAGTTTAATGAGCACCCAATTGTTGTGAATGCCATTGGATCGCACCATGAGGATATTCCGATGGAACATCCGATTGCGGCACTCGTGCAGGCGGCGGACTCCATCAGCGGCGCACGCCCCGGAGCACGGCGCGAATCTGTCGAAGGCTACGTCAAGCGGCTGGAGAAGCTCGAGGCACTGGCGCAGTCCTTCCAGGGCGTTGCAAAGACGTATGCCATCCAGGCAGGACGCGAAATTCGCGTGATTGTGGAACACGACAAAGTGGACGATGCCATGGCGGATCAGCTCTCGCATGACATTGCCATGAAGATTCAACAGGAAATGGAATATCCCGGCCAGATTAAGGTGATTGTCATCCGGGAAGTCCGGTCAGTTGCATTTGCGAAGTAATTGGGAGACGCTAGTGGAAATCCCCTCCTTGCCACAAAGACACGAAGAAAGACTTTGCTTAGCGACTCTGCGTCTTTGCGTTAAAAAAGATCACAACGCACAGACGCAAAGTCCGCAAAGGCGCAATACATTCGTTCAGGAGCGGCGGTGCTTTTCGACCAAGTTTCCCGAGTAGTATGGAGGGCTTCAAGCGAGTTGTTGCGCATCGGTATAACAGGCGGTATCGGCAGCGGGAAATCAACGATCTGCAAAATATTTGAGAAGACAGGAATCCCTATCTTCTCGGCGGACAGCGCGGCGCATCAAGTCTCCAATGGCGATCAGGATGTGCGGCGGCGCATTCTTAAACTTCTTGGAGACAAAGCGTACAACGCACGCGGGGAGCTCGACAGGTCTTTCGTTGCAGGGGAAGTATTCTCCAATCCGGATACACTCAAGGGTCTCAATCGCATTATTCATCCGCGTGTGCTGGCTATGGCGGAAAAATTCGGCAGAACTGCCGTCGGTGCGCCATTCTGGATTGCCGAAGCCGCGCTGATGTACGAATCAGGACTTCACAAAAAACTCGACTACATTATCGTTGTGACAGCGTCAGAGGAGGAGCGTGTTCGCCGCGTTATGCAGCGCGACGGCGTTACTGGCGACATCGTTCGACGCAGAATGGAATATCAACTGTCAGACGAAGAGCTTCGCGCAAACGCGGATTTCATTTTAATGAATGACGGGGATCTGGATCATTTACAGGAGCGAGTAAATTTCTTCCTCCTACTTTTTTCAAAGATTCCGTCAAAAATGGCTTGACATTGGATAAGGAACACATATATTTAAACGAAAGTTAAACAGGGAAGCGCCGCCTACATTGTAACTATCACAATTAATTAACTTCTTTTCTCATCTAACTGGAGGTTTATCCATGAAGAAAATTTTCGGTATTGCGTTGGTAACACTGCTTGCCGTGTCGTTTGCGTTTGCGCAGACCACACCGTATAGGGTTGGTGATCAGAATGTTTCCGCTGGTATCGGTTTTGGCATGGCTGGATTGTATGGCAAATCTTCTCTGCCCCCGATCAGCGCCAGCTATGAAACAGCATTGTCCGCGCTGGAAGGTAAACTGTCCGTTGGCGGTCTCGTTGGTATTGCAGGTTCATCGGAAGAATACAGCTACACAACATATGCCGGTACGTGGCCAAATATTTACCTCACGACCGCTTCCTGGAAGTACAAATACACGTACATCATCATCGGTGTACGCGGTGCCTACCATCTGCCACTCATCGACAATGTCGACACCTACGGCGGACTGATGCTTGGCTACAATATCGTGACCGAATCGACTGAAGGAACGACATGGGCAGGCGCTTCCTCCGCATCCGGAAGCTATTTGTCAATTGGTGCATTCGTCGGCGGTCGCTACTATTTTACCCCGAAACTGGGTGCCTATGCTGAACTTGGTTATGGCATTGGCTTCCTGAATGTTGGTGTGACATACAAATTGTAACTTCTGCTTTGCAGTTGGAAAGAAGAGAGGACTTCGGTTCTCTCTTTTTTTTTGTACTGTCTCAACGGTTGCATTTGAAAAAGTCTCCACCTATATTTGTGCGTAATTCAGCAGCAGGAACTACCACATCAACAGGAGGGATCCATGAAGAAAATACTCGCACTCACTCTGATTCTGGCTCTTTGCCAATTTGGTACAGCGCAGGACAAACCGCTTGCCGTCTCCGGCGGTGTTGCACGCACGGCCGCATTGGGCGGTGGTCCGACGAATCTATACATCACCGATTACACCGATGTTTATATTAATCCCGCCAATGCCCTGCTTTACCCCGACCTGTTGTTTGCTGATATCGGTTATCAATTCGCAGGCTATTCGGCCAATGGGCAGAACATTGGCTTCACGCTGGGCACCGGTGGAATAGCGATTGGTATTTCCATCGGACGTGAAGAAGGACCGATGTATGCAAAGAACAGCTATGGAAGCGGAACGTTTGCCAATTCCGACTACATGCTTCCATCGTTGAATGGATACAGTCCGATTGCCTCACAAGAGCCGCTTGCACCGGTGCAGTTGTATGCAGCATTTTCGATGGGTCCGATCAAACTGGGCGCCGCAGTCTATCGCGCCGGATGGAGCCAGACAGATGATGGAACCGGTTCAGTCGGTGCAAAACAGAAACTCGTAGTCTCCAATAATCAAACAGGTTTCAAGGTCGGAACATTGATGGGTGATGATAAGACCTATTTGGATGCTTCCGCGCTCTTGCGCTTCAATGGTTCCTCTGCCGAATTCACAGATAACAATCCCAACATCACCACCTTTACCAACAGCAAGTATAGTGTCACGGGAACGGAATTCGGTGCCAATGCCCGCTTCTTCCTGCCGTTGAGTGACAAGTTGACCTTCGTTCCCGTCGGCCGCTATTACACATTTGCCTACGAACCGGAAGTCACCAGCACACCGGCTCCGACCCATCCGCTGACAAAGGCCAATGCCTACTCCCGCAACGAATTGGAAATCGGCGCCGGCATGAATGTGAAAGTGCAGGGCGGACTCGTGGCGATCGGCTTAAGTATGCAGCGCATTTCCTTGAACAACGACCGGACGCAATTCGATGTCGTTCCCAATACCGTTACCGTGAAACAAAAACGCGTATGGCTCGATCTCCCGAAGGTAAATATCGGTGCAGAACTTGCATTGAACAGTTGGGCAACCGCACGATTCGGCTACTTCAAGCGCTTCTCCACCTGCACAACGACCATCGACTATCCCGCGATGGCGTCGACGAACACACCGGCATCGACGACGGAAACGTCGAACAGCCTCGAAGCCATGTATGCCCCGGCCCTCGGGATGGCATCTGCTGCAGATCAGCAGCTGTCTATCGGTCTCGGCTTGACCTATGATCGTATCGCGTTGGATGGATATATTGCTGATTCGATGCTCGGTGATATGCCGTACATACTGAGCGGAAAAATCAATGGAGTGTTCGGTGTTCTTTCGATGAGCTACAAGTTCTGATCGCAGATTATGAGGATTACACAGATTGCGCAGAAAAGGCTTGCCTCATCACCACGCTGGAACGTGGAAACAAGAGAAATTGTGGTAAGAATGACATTTTTTAGATAGCCATTATAATTCTATAAGCACCTCAAAGGTGTCGCGCACCGTGCGGCGCCTTTTTTATTGTACGTTTTTTTCGTATTTTCCCCTATGCAAATTAAAAGCGATTTTCTTGTCATCGGAAGCGGCATCGCCGGCCTTTTTTATGCTCTCAAGGCTGCAGAGCATGGCACTGTTGCCATCATCACAAAGAAAGAAAAGGCGGAATCCAATACGAATTACGCGCAAGGGGGAATCGCATCGGTTATCGCCCCGGGCGACACATTCGAATCGCATATTGCCGACACGATGAATGCCGGCGCGGATCTCTGCCATCGGGACGCGGTCGAAGTTCTCGTGACGGAAGGACCGCAGCGAATTCGGGAATTGATGGAGATCGGTGTGAAGTTCACGCGCCGCGACGGGAATCTGGATCTTGGTAAAGAGGGTGCACATTCAAAACATCGAATAGTTCATGCAGCGGATCTGACCGGCAGAGAAGTGGAGCGCGCATTGTTGAAGCGCGTGTCGGAACATCCGCAGATTGTGATCTACGAAAATCATATCGCAGTTGATCTCATTACGGAGCATCATGTCATCGGCGAACTGCGCAATCCGCGTGCAGAGACCCATTGCTGGGGTGCTTATGCGTTGGATGTCAAAGCGAATGTGGTGAAGATGTTCCTCGCTTCGGTGACCATGCTGTCCACCGGCGGGGCAGGACACGTGTACCTTCATACCACAAATCCCTTGATCGCAACGGGCGATGGCGTCGCGATGGCTGCCCGGGCAGGAGCGAATATTGCAAATATGGAGTTCATTCAATTCCATCCGACGACGTTGTACAATTCCGGCTCGCCCTCATTTCTGATTTCGGAAGCCGTCCGCGGATTTGGGGCAGTGCTGCGAACATCGGCCGGCGAAGATTTCATGAAGAAATATGATCCGCGCGAATCGCTTGCGCCCCGCGATATCGTTGCCCGTGCGATCGATTCCGAGCTGAAACGCAGCGGAGATGATTGTGTATATCTGGATCTCCGTCATTTGGATGCGGCGGGAACAAAAGAGCATTTTCCCAATATCTATGCGCGTTGTCTCGAACACAAGATTGATATCACTCGAGAATTGATTCCCGTTGTGCCCGCAGCACACTATGTCTGTGGCGGTGTGGTAACTGACTTGAATGGGCGAACATCAATCAGCGGACTCTATGCATGTGGTGAGACTGCCATGTCGGGCGTGCACGGCGCGAATCGTCTGGCGAGCAATTCACTTCTGGAAGCGCTCGTTTTCTCCGCACGGGCAGCCGACTGGGCCGGGCGCGATCCGCAGCGCGGAGAGAGAAATCCCGAAGTGCCGGAATGGGACGAGAGCGGCACGATCAACAGCGAAGAGTGGGTACTTATTTCGCACAACCGGAAAGAGATCCAACAGATTATGTGGGACTATGTCGGAATCGTTCGCTCAACACACCGGCTTGAACGGGCGCGGCGGCGTATCGAACTGCTCAAGAATGAAGTCATGGATTTTTACCGTCGAACGAGAATCTCCGAAGGATTGATTGAGTTGCGCAATATAACAATTGTTGCTGAATTGATTATTCGTTCCGCGCTGGCACGCCATGAAAGCCGTGGGCTTCATTTTACAACGGACTATCCGGCGCGCGATGATGCACGCTGGCTCAAAGACACATACATTGTCTAGTTTGCAGCGAAAAGATATGCCACCGAGAACACAGAGGGAATGCTGAGTCGGAAAAGTAACGAGAGAAGCTGAGTAATCACCATAAATCATGAAAATAAAGAAATATACTTGCCTTGTACCGGACAAACCGCGATGTGCCTGTGGCATTGTCGGTGTCTTTGGACATCCGGATGCATCGCTGCTAACCTACTACGGATTGCATGCGCTTCAGCATCGTGGACAGGAAGCGGCAGGAATCGTCACGCGGGATTTTGACACCGAACGCAACCGCTATCATTTCAATCTGGTCAAAGGCATGGGGCTGGTGACGGATGTATTCAAAGACTACCGGACGGTGAAGGAACAACTGACTGGCGATGTAGCGATTGGTCACAATCGGTATTCGACGGCAGGTTCGGCGAACAAGCGTTCCAATATTCAACCGTTCATGGTAAATTATCGCGACGGCAATCTTGCACTCGCCCACAACGGCAATCTGACGAACTTTCGTTCCCTTCGGAATGCGCTTCAAACCGACGGAACGATTTTTCAAACTACATCGGACAGTGAAATTATTCTCCATTTAATTGCCCGGAGTAGGGAAAAAGACCAAATCGCCCAGATGCTCCATGCATTGAACTTGATTGACGGAGCATTCTCACTTCTGCTGTTGACCGACAGCGCGCTTATTGCAGCACGCGATGCGCATGGTTTTCGCCCGCTGGCCCTAGGGATAAAAGACGGATGTTATGTTGTCGCTTCCGAAACATGTGCTTTCGATATGATCAATGCCCGCTATCTGCGGGATGTCGCACCTGGCGAAGTGATCGTTATTGATAAAAATGCGACAGAGGAAAAACCGCCTCTATCTCTCTGGCTCGACCGTAAACCTGCAACATCCCATCATTGCATATTCGAATACATCTATTTCTCTCGGCCGGACAGTCAGATATTCGGCGAGAGTGTGGACAAAGTCCGCCGGCGGCTAGGGAAGTCGCTTGCACGGGAAGCGCCTGTTCCGCCCGATGGCGATGACAAAGCAATTGTCATCAGTGTGCCGGATTCGAGCAATACGGCGACACTAGGATTTGTCACAGAGAGCATCAAGCAGGGAATTGATACGAAGATGGAGATAGGCCTTATCCGGAATCACTACGTCGGCCGGACGTTCATCCAGCCACAGCAGGAAGAGCGGGAGATGAAGGTTAAGACGAAGTACAGTACGGTGAAAGGTGTGCTGAAGGGGAAAAGAGTCGTCCTCGTGGACGATTCGATCGTCCGAGGCACTACATCAAAGCAATTGGTAAGGCTTCTGAAAGAAGCAAAGCCAAAAGAGATTCACTTCCGCATCACCTCTCCGCCGATTGTCAATCCGTGCCACTGGGGAATGGACTTCCCGAGCAAACAGGAGTTAATCGCCGTCCAATGCAAGGAAGACGTCGAAAAGATTCGCCAAGAATTGGGTGTGGACAGCGTGCACTACCTTTCGATGGAAAAGCTACTGGAATCTGTTCCGCAGGGACCGGGAAGGGGCTATTGCACTGCCTGCTTTGGCGGAGAATATCCTACTGATGTTGAAAAGACGCGTGACAAAAATGAGTTGGAGTCGTGAGCCGGGCAACGATCTGGCGATGCATACTAACCGCTTGTCTCTATGCGTCCTTGACGCTCTATGGAGTGTCCGCAACGCACGTATCCCGGCCGGCGATTCTCGTCAAATTCAAAACTCCGATAAAGGGTGTTGATGATTCGATATCGCTTCTGAAAGAATCTCTAACCTCTTCGCTCTCAAACGCTTCCCGCAGTTCACTTCTATCTGTTTCAATGCTCAGGCGGGGCGGTGCTCCCTCTGCCGCGGAAAGTGCTCTGCCGTCTCCGCTCGACAACGTTGTCCGAATGGATTTTGCCGATTCCTCTGTTATCACTGGAGCTATGGCGGAACTTGCAGCTTCCGACAAGGTTGAATATGCGCAGATGAACTGCTCGTATCATATTGACCAGGTGCCGAACGATTCCGCGTATGCATCGCAATGGGCATTGGAGAGAATAGGCGTTGGCACACTCTGGAAAGAGGGTTTTTTCAACCAGGCACTTCCGGATGTCCTTGCAGGTGTCATCGATACCGGTATCGACTATCTTCATCCGGATTTGAAGGATGCCATCGCACTTAATCAGGGCGAAATTGGGATAGATGCCTTAGGACGCGACAAACGGACGAATGGAATTGATGATGACGGGGACGGATATGTTGATAATTGGCGCGGATTTGATTGGGTTGATAATGATAACGATCCGATGGACGAACATGGCCACGGTACGAGTGTGGCCGGGATTATCGGAGCCCGGGCAAATAATGGCATAGGAATGGCTGGCATTGCACCCGTCAAGATCCTTGCACTCAGGGCATTTGATGCGTCGGGAAATGGTTCGGACGCTGAGATCGCTCCGGCGATCGTTTATGCTGTCGATCATGGCGTGCAAGTTCTCAATATGAGTTTCGGAGATGTCATCCTTTCGCGGTTGATGCGGGAAGTCATACAATACGCGGCAGCAAAGGGAGTTGTGATGGTCGCTTCCAGCGGGAATGACGGAAGTGCACTGCCGCACTATCCATCGGACTATGATGAGGTGATTTCCGTTGGAGCGGTAAATCAATATGGAGAGCGATCGCTATTTTCATCCTATGGACCATCGTTGGATCTGATGGCGCCGGGAGAAGGGATCGTGACGACGACGCTTGGAGGTGGCTATACGGATACATTCGCCGGTACATCCGCCGCTGCGCCGCATGTTTCCGGAGTCGTTTGTCTGCTCAAGGCTGTGGAAATGCAATCTGGGAAAAGCATGTCAAACGCAGAAGTGCGTGCCACGCTACTGAACGGATGCGAGGATCTCGGCGCTCCGGGTTGGGACAACATGTATGCAGCCGGCCTCGTCCATGCTGAAAAAGTAATTGAAGGAGTCTATCCGGATCGGGTAGAGATAACCTCGCCCGCGATGGACGCAACACTAGCCAATGGCGCGATTCCTATCATCGGAAGTGCATCCACACGGCAGCTCACGTCATACGATGTCTCCTTCGGCGTAGGAGAATCCCCATCACAATGGCAAAGCATTCACATCGTAAACGGAGAGCATCGCATCAATGATACACTTGCGATGTGGGATGTAACTTCCTTAACTGATAATGATTATGTGCTACGGCTTCATGTCAAGAGTATACAGGGTGCAGATGTGGAAGACAGAGTGAGAGTGCATCTCCGGCATGCCGCTCCCTTTGTCACCAATTTTGCATTTGATGATTCCGTCATCATCGGAGGGGAATACGGAGCGTTGATTCGATTTCGCACAGACCGGATTTCATCGGTTGCACTTTGGACCCGACGGTCTGCGAGTGGTGCGTCTTACACCAAGCAAATGTCAGACGGCATCCAGCATGATCACTTCTTCCTCCTCAACCGCAACGATTTTGTTCCAGGAACATCGTACGATTTCTACCTGGAAGCAATTGACGGCGCAGGCCGCAGCGTCCGTTTTCCCACCATAGCGGGACAAGGCAGCGACTTCGACACGATTCAATTCCACAGCGGAGCAATTCCGACTACCGGTTTCTACGAACTCAACGAACAACTTCCCGCTGCATATCTGTTGAACAAAGTCGCAACAGTGAATGGTGCTCCGACAGTCCTGTTGAATCGCCTGACGGAATCGGGAGAGTACGGGAAGTTGATGGCATTCCGGTACAGCGCAGGCGCATTCGTTCCCTTCGATTCGTTGGAGCGCTCCTGGATTCCGCGCGATATGGCGGACATCAATGCGACCGGCAAACCGTCTGCCCTCGTGCAAGAACGCGGCGTTACTGAAATCCTCAATGGCGGTACATCGGCGGAAAGCCTTTTTTCAAAGACCTATTTCGCCGACTCATCGGACACATGGGGAAGCGCGTTCTACGATTTTGACGGTGACGGCAAGCCGGATCTGATCGCACGCAGCAGTACGCAGTTTCTTATCTACAAAAACACGGGCGCCGGATTTCAATTGTCGGCACGCCTCGACAATCCGACACAGCCGCTTCCGGGAGACGCGCAGAATCAATTCGGGCCGCCGAAGTGTATTGTGGGAGACTTTTTCGGATCAGGGAAGAGAGAGATTCTCTTCGCCGACTATGATGGTGATCTCATCATGTACCGGCAGACATCACCGTTCCAGTTCGAACTCGCCTGGGTTGATTCGACGGATCTGTTTGAGATGAGTGATTACCTGGTTGCCGGTGACTTCTATGGTGACGGAAGGACAGAATTCGCAGTAGCAGGCCACACCAATACTGACTACAATGCGGACCGCGAATACGATGCACCGTTCTGGGTTGTCCGTGTTTTTGCGTATCGTGGATCAACATTTGTTCCAATCTGGACTCAGCTTTTCTTTGGTATCGGTGGAGGAACCGGAAGTACAAATGGAATTTCTGCCGGCAGAGTTTTAGGCATGGCGAGAGACCAGCTGCTGTTGAGCTTTAACCCGTCGATGTACATCTTTGATTATCAATCGGCAAAACAAACATTCGCTCCCATCTGGATGACGGCATCGCAATCGAATGCCGCTCTCGTCTATGACTTCAATGCAAACGGCATTTCGGAATTCGGGATTCGCGCCAATGGCAGAACACGCTTCTACGAATACGGCGTAACACCCACAAATCCACAGGTTCCGTGGGATCTTCAGGTCCGTGCGTCTGCTATGCGCGGCATAGACCTGCAGTGGAAGTCGTCGAACCCGGCGGCGCTTCATATCATCTATCGTGACACAATTGCGTCTCCTACAGGCATTCTCGCCAACGTTGCCGGCACCTCGTACCGTGACACAACTGCAATCAAGGGGAAAACATATTATTATGCAGTCTCGATGAATGCAGGAGCGCAGAGCGCGCAATCAGCTCCCGTGTCCTATCAGTATCGTGAGCGAACTGCGATAACTGCGGTGGTTCAGAAGACAACGCGACAGATCACTGCGACATTTTCTCATGAGATCGATCGTGACCGGTTTTCTTCCGCCGAATTCGCCTTGGATGACACACTGCGGACGCAGCTCAGCGCATTCGAATCGCCGGTCCAGTTGCTTGTGACATTCGATAGCGACATCAAGGCCGTTCAGCACTCACTGCGCGGACTCAGGTTGTTTGATTTGCAGGGCGATCCTGTGGACTCCGCGGCAGTAGTTTTTGCCGGAACAGTGGGATCAAGTGCGGCGGACTTTTATGTGCGAAGTGCAGTTTTCACTGAAACATCATCACTCCTAGTCACCTTCAGCGATTCGGTCGGAGCATCCGCCGGTGTGAAAAGCAATTACCGGTTTTTCAATGAACTGCGTGATTTCCCGATTATGCTGGCAGTCGTTGATACGGCAACGCACAGGTCGGTGAAAGTGCGGCTCGATCCGTCTGTGAGAATCGTTCCGCAAGGGTACAAAATGAGTCTCACCATATCGGGCAGTGTGCAGAATGGACAGGGAACTCCGCTGAATGGCGGCAAAGGGCAGACGATCGGATTGGCAATTCCGGTGGAGAACCTGGACAATCTCCTTGTTTTTCCCAATCCGCTTCGTTATGTTGACAACCAGCGGATTACATTTGCAAACGTACCGGGAAAATGTTGGATTCTGATCTACACGCCGGAGGGGAGAAAAATCAGGGAATTTCAAGATGTTGCGCAAGCATCGGGGATCTTCTGGGATGTGAAGGATGAAAAAGAACGAGTAGTCGCGTCCGGAATTTATGTGTTTGTTGTGAAGCAAATGGATGACGCCGGGAATGTACTGGCGACCAAGATGGGAAAACTGGCGGTTATCCGGTGATGAGGAAGTTGAACGGTGGCGTATCTGGAGAAGAGCGTGGTTGAAAAGAAAGAAAATAGAATCTGGACGATTTCGAATCTTCTCTCCTTCAGCAGAATTTTCCTGATGATTCCGGTGGTCTATTTTTATCTTGAGAGGCATCGCGAATGGGCACTCCTCTTTGTTCTTATCGCAATGATCACTGATACGCTGGACGGTTACATAGCGCGATTGCGTAACGAAGTTTCGGAATTGGGTAAAATTCTTGATCCGCTGGCCGACAAGATCGGCATCGGCATTGTTGTGATACTGATGATGGTGACCGGCCAACTTCCGCTCTGGTACGCCGGTGTGATACTGGGGAGAGATGTGCTGATTTTTGCCGGCGGTGTCTATATCAAACTTAGCAAAAACGTTACGCTGACATCGACGATGGAAGGCAAAGTGGCCGTCGTGATGATTGCGATCGCACTTGTGTTTATGATGCTGGGAAATCCATTGTTCAGACAACTGCAGGAGATTGCGGTCTGGTTGAGCATTGGAATGATCGCTTATTCTTCCGCTGTCTATCTTCGCCGATTCGTGAAAGCCATCACAGATTAATGGATTTCGCAGATGAAGTGCAGAAGAAAAGTAGACAAAAATTGATGTTGTTCTGCGTAATCCATTAATCTGCGTAATCTGCGATCCATTCAGCAATCAGGAAAGGAATTCGAATGGGTTTGTTTGACAAATTAAAACTGGGCAGATTGAAGGAGGGGCTTTCGAAGACGCGCGAAGCGCTCGTGACGAAAGTAACCCGGTTGATTACGGCGCGCGCCAGTGTGGATGCCGAATTTCTTGAACAGCTGGAGGAAATTCTCATCGGCGCCGATGTCGGCGTTACAATGGCGCAGAAAATTCTCACCGTGGTGAAAGAGAAGGCAAAGAAAGAACGGTACGAAAACACGGAAGAACTCAATGTGCTTGTGCGTGATGCAATCAGTGAAGCGCTTATTGGGACTGTCGATCACCGAACCCAAGATCCGTTCGCGATTCCGGCCGATGCCAAGCCGCACGTCATGATGATCGTGGGCGTCAACGGTGTCGGAAAGACGACGACCATCGGCAAGTTGGCGTACAACTATAAATCCGCGGGCAAGAATGTGTTCATCGGTGCGGCAGACACGTTTCGTGCCGCGGCGAACGAGCAGTTGGAAATCTGGGCACAGCGTGCGGGTGTCACGATCATTCAACAATCCCATGGCTCAGACCCTGCGGCCGTCGCCTTCGATACATTGAAATCCGCACAGGCGCGAAACGCAGACGTGGTGATCATCGATACCGCTGGTCGATTGCACACCAAAATAAACCTGATGGAAGAATTAAAGAAGATCAAGCGAGTGATGGACAAAGCGATGCCGGGAGCGCCGCATGAAGTGCTGCTGGTGTTGGATGCATCGACCGGCCAGAATGCAATTCAACAGGCCCGGCTATTTGATGCGGCGGTCGGGTTAACCGGATTAGTGGTGACGAAACTGGATGGAACGGCAAAAGGCGGTATCGTGCTTTCCATTTCACAGGCGCTGAAGATACCGGTTCGATTCATCGGCGTCGGAGAACAGATCGACGACCTACAACCGTTTGATGTCGAGGAATTTGTGAAAGCCCTCTTTGAGAAAGGGGAATGATGGAACTAGTCTGGAAAGTGCACGAGCTTCACCTGAAGCATGCGTTTCGTATATCGCGCAGCGTCCGCTCGATTGCTCCCGTCGTAATTGTCGAGCTGAGTCAGGATGGCATTGTAGGACGCGGAGAATCATCTCCGAATGCGCGGTATCATGAATCGACCGAGAGTGTGGCGGCATTTCTTTCCAAGCTGGACATGAAGCAATTTGCAGATCCGTTTGCGCTCTCTGATATTCTGTCATACGTCGAACACAAGGCATCCGGCAATAGCTCGGCCAAGTGCGCAATCGACATTGCGCTGCATGACTGGATTGGAAAAAAAGTGGGGTTGCCGGTGTATAAGTATTTGGGGCTGCCATCGAAGGTGAAGGCAATTTCGTCATTTACGATCGGTATCGATTCTCTCGGTGTCATTGCGCAGAAGGTGGAGGAGGCTGAGGAGTATCCAGTGTTGAAGGTGAAGCTTGGTTCGCCGGAGGACAAAGAAATTATCCAGACGATTCGCGGGCTAACCTCAAAAGTCCTTCGGGTTGATGCAAATGAAGGATGGAAGGAAAAGGGAACCGCGCTCTCGATGATTGAATGGCTCGCGGGGCAGAACGTCGAATTCATCGAGCAGCCAATGCCGGCCTCCCAATTGGACGATATCTGTTGGCTGAAATCGCGCTCACCGCTGCCGCTGATGGCCGATGAGAGTGTCGTGCGTCTCAACGATCTGCCTCATCTCGCAGCAGCATTTCACGGCATCAACATCAAGCTGATGAAGTGCACAGGATTGCATGAGGCAATGAAAATGATTCATACTGCCGAAGCTCTCGGACTGTCGGTTATGCTTGGCTGTATGATCGAAAGCGCGGTGGGAATCTCTGCCGCAGCACAATTGGCTTCCGCAGCCGAGTATTTGGATCTAGACGGCAATGTGCTGATCACAGACGATCCATTCAGTGGTTCGCGAAATCGAGGCGGGCGAGTGGAACCGATGGAACTGCCTGGAATTGGGGCAGAATATCGCTGATTAAGTAGATTGCTCAGATTAAGGCAGAGACCTTCGATGAGAGATGCTAGTAACTGACGTCAGAAGAACTTTCTGTGAGTATCAGCGCCTTTTCTGAGTAATCCAGAAATCAGCGTAATCTGCGATATCAGAAAGGGAACGCAGATTCTGCTGATGACACAGATTAACGCAGAAACTATTGTCTATTGTTTAGTGTTGTCGAGAAACAATGGGAAAAAATCATTTGTACTTCCAGATCATATCTACGAAATCCATGAATCAGCGTAATCTGCGATCATGATAAATGTCCTCCCCGAACATATAGCCAATAAAATCGCTGCCGGCGAAGTCGTCCAGCGGCCCGAATCGGTGGTCAAGGAACTCCTCGAAAACTCAATCGACTCCGGCGCGACGGTCATCTCTCTCATCGTCAAAGATGGGGGAAAGGCTCTCATCCAGGTGACCGATAACGGGAGCGGCATGAGTGCAGAAGATGCTGGAATGGCATTTTTGCGCCATGCAACAAGTAAGATCACCAGTTATGAGGACCTCGCCACCATCGCAACACTCGGTTTTCGAGGTGAGGCGCTAGCATCAATTGCCGCGGTGGCTCAGGTAGAGTTGAAAACACGCCGTGCGGAGGATGTTGCCGGCACTCTAATCCGCATTGAAGGGGGGGGAGAACGGGAACAATCGGTCACAGGAATGCCGCCGGGTACAACTATCGTCGTCAAGAATTTGTTCTTTAACACCCCCGCGCGGCGTCAATTTCTTAAATCGACTCCCGCTGAGTTCAGGCATATTTACAACACGGTACAGCGCCTGGCACTCTCAATGCCGGAGATATCAATAGATTTCTGGAGCAATGATGAGAATTTGCTGAGTCTCAAAAGTGCCTCTCTTGAACAGCGTATAAAAGACCTGTACGGCGATAGATTCTTCGAAACGCTGCTTCCAGTTAAAGAAATCAATGAGCATGTCTCGATTTCCGGATACGTCGGGAAACCGGATTTTGCCAGAAAATCGAAAGCCGATCAGTACCTCTTTCTGAATGGACGATTCATTCTTAATAAGGCGATCAATCATGCCATTTTTTCAGCTTTTGATCAACTTCTTGAAAAAGGAAATTTTCCATTCTACCTCATTAATCTGGATCTGGATCAGGAGCGCGTGGACGTAAACGTGCATCCTTCAAAGATGGAAGTGAAATTCTCTGATGAACAAGGGATCTATAGATTTGTTTTGATCGCAGTGCGTAAGCTTTTTTCGCAGAACATGTTGTCGCCGGCATTGGAAGTTGGTCCCGCATCATTTTCCGGCTTCTCCGATGTGTCTCTGAAGCACACAAATCTGCCGAACTATTTTATTTCAATGCCGAACCAAGGAAGCGGTCTGGAGTTTGTTCAGTCGCTTCGAGAATCTTCGGCGGCATCTGTCGAAATGGCACACTCGTCGGCTCAATCGCAGTCTCAAGCGAAGGGCGTTCCGGAAGATCTTGGCGCCGAGGGACGACCGCTCTGGCAGTTGCAGCGAAAGTACATCCTGGCTCCGATCTCAGGCGGCTTGATGATTATCGACCAGCACGTGGCTCATGAAAGAATACTTTACGAAAAAGCATGCGACGTCATGGCGAACGGCAAACCTCATTCCCAGCAACTCCTCTTTTCCCGGACCATTCAACTCCCGCCGGCTGACATTGCGCTGGTTGCGGACTTGATACCTCATCTTCACGCACTCGGGTTTGAAATAAAACTCTTCGGAAGAAATTCTGTCGTTCTGGATGGAGTCCCGACGGATGTCAGGGCGGGAGAGGAAGAAACAATTCTGCAGGATATTTTGGATGAGTACAAAGGCAATCAGATGCGTGTGAAGCTGGAGGCTCGGGACAACATTGCAAAATCATTTGCCTGCAAAGCCGCAATAAAGGCCGGCGACCTTCTGAATGAGCAGGAGATGCGCTCACTAGTCATCCAGCTCTTCAACACGAAGCTGCCGTACGTCTGTCCACACGGACGTCCTGTGGTTGTGCGTATTCCGCTTGCCGAATTAGATCGACGGTTCATGAGAACGTAGGGAAGATTTGGTCTAAGGAAAAGGGTTCTCCAATGAAGTTCACGACCATCAGCGGTGAGCACATAGAGCCATTGTATACTCCAAAGGACATCGAATCAATCGATCCATCCACGGAGATCGGTCTTCCAGGCGAATACCCCTTCACACGCGGGATTCACACAACGATGTACCGTGAGAAATTGTGGACGATGCGGCAGTTCGCAGGCTTTGGCTCGCCCGCAGATACCAATAAGCGATTTAAATATCTGCTGGAGCATGGCCAAACCGGCCTTTCGACAGCATTCGATCTGCCGACGCTGATGGGACGGGACTCTGATGATCCGATGTCTGAAGGGGAGGTCGGAATCTGCGGTGTAGCGATCAGTTCGCTTGCCGACATGGAATCCCTTTTTGCCGGCATCCCGCTTGGAGAAGTCTCCACTTCGATGACGATCAATGCACCGGCGGCAATGATGCTTGCGTTCTACATTGCAGCGGCCCAGAAGCAGGGAGTGAAACCCGCCAGCCTTAGGGGGACTATTCAGAACGACATACTGAAGGAATACATCGCGCAAAAAGAGTGGATTTATCCTCCGCTACCGTCGATGCGAATCATCACAGACATGATTGCGTACTGCACGAAAGAGCTTCCACAATTCAATCCTATCTCTATAAGCGGCTATCACATACGGGAAGCCGGTTCAACTGCCGTCCAGGAGTTAGCATTTACTCTGGCTGACGGTTTTGCGTACGTCGAAGCCGGTATTGCGGCGGGTCTTGATGTGGATGAATTCGCGCCGAGACTTTCATTTTTCTTCAACGCTCATCTCGATTTTTTTGAAGAGATTGCGAAATATCGTGCAGCCCGGAAAATTTGGGCAAAAAGGATGAAGAACAGATACAAAGCAAAAGATCCCCGATCATGGATGCTCCGCTTTCATACACAGACAGCCGGCTGCTCCCTCACGGCTCAGCAACCGGAAAACAATATCGTTCGAACGGCTTTTCAGGCGCTTGCGGGTGTGTTGGGAGGAACGCAGTCGCTCCATACGAATTCAATGGACGAGACACTTGCACTTCCGACGGAAAAATCCGTGAAGATCGCTCTTCGCACACAACAATTGATCGCGTTTGAATCCGGCGTGGTGAATACGATCGATCCTCTTGCGGGAAGTTATTTTGTGGAATCCCTTACGGCAAAGATGGAGCAGCAGGCCGACGAATACTTTGAACGAATCGATGCCATGGGCGGTGTTATTGTGGGGATTGAACAGGGCTTCTTTCAGAAGGAAATTGCGGACGCAGCGTACCGATACCAGCGGGAAGTCGAATGCAAAGATAAGATAATTGTCGGAATCAATGAATTTGTCGAAGACGAAGTGGAGATCACCATCCCTTTGCTGAAGATCGATCCGAAGGTCGAAGCGAGACAGATACGCAGGTTGTCTGAGCTTCGTCAATCCCGGGATGCCTTCTTTGTTCGGACGGCTATCGAGAACCTTCAGAGAACTGCAAGGGATGGATCAAACCTGATGCCTCATTTATTGGAGGCTGCACACGCCTCGGTCACTCTTGGAGAAATGTGTTCAGCACTTATTGAAACATTCGGCATCTATCATGAGAATACGGCATTTTAAATGAACCTTCGTGAGTATTTTCGATTACTACGTCCGGTTCAATGGACGAAGAATTTGTTTCTCTTCATGCCATTGATTTTCTCGCGCCACCTTTTTGATGTCCCATACCTGCTGGAAGCATTGGCTGGGTTCATCGCATTCAGCCTGATTTCAAGCTGTGTCTACATTATCAATGACATATTCGACCGGGAGACAGACAGGGCGCATCCGGAGAAGAAGAACCGCCCACTCGCAGCCGGAACGGTTTCGATGTCGGGAGCAATGGTTTTAGCCGTCCTGCTTTTTGCCTTTGCCTTTTTAGTTGCCGTACCGGCTTCAAAGGAGTTGGCGCTCATCGTTGGCTTCTACTTCATTCTTCAGTTTTTCTATTCTTACAGATTGAAGCATATCGTCATCTTGGATATTTTTATCGTAGCTGCCGGTTTTATGATGCGCGTGGTCGCTGGAGCTGAGGTAATCGGTGTGACGATTTCCAATTGGATTGTACTGTGCACAATGTTTCTTTCACTCTTCCTCGCCGTCGCAAAGCGGCGCGGTGAAAGTGTCTTGGCGGAGAAGGAAGGCCGCGATGTGAAAAGGAAAGTGTTGGCTGAATATGACATCCGCTTGATCGATCAGATGATGATGATAACTTCAACTGGTATGGCAATTTCCTATGCCCTGTACACAGTTGCAGAGCGCACGGTAAAGGTTTTTGGAACGGAATATTTGATATTTACAACTGTCTTCGTGCTCTTTGGTATTTTCCGCTATTTTTTTCTAGTGTTCCGGAAAAATGTCGGTGAAAACCCGGTGATGGTGCTCCTTACTGATAGACCGACATTTGTAAACATGACGCTATGGCTTCTGTCCTGCATCGCACTGATTTATTGGAAGTGACCATGGACCTGAGATCGCTTCTTGGCGGGAAGAGAAGCGAGCAGCGCGGTATGCGAGTCCGGGCGCCGGCGCTTCAGGAGTTGTGCGGTGATCAGGCGGCGTCGCTGACGATAGTGAAAGGAATCTGATGATGCGGATTGCAATTATTGGTGCTGACGGGCAGCTGGGAACAGATCTCTGTGAGACTTTTGCCCTTGCAGGTCACGAAATTCTCCGGATGACAATTGCTGACATGCGAATTGATGAAGTTGATTCCGTCAACAATGTCCTTCGGCCACTGAAGCCCGAAGTAATACTGAATGCAGCCGCGTTTCATAACGTGCCGAAGTGCGAGCAGGAAGTAGCAACGGCATTCGCCGTTAACGCGGAAGGCGCGCTCAATGTGGCGCGGGTTGCGGAGGAGATCGGTGCGACAAATGTCTACTACAGCACCGATTATGTATTTGATGGGAAAAAGCTTAATCCCTATCTGGAAAATGATTTACCAAATCCACTCAATGTGTATTCCATGTCAAAATTGGCGGGGGAATATCTGACTCTCAACTACTCTTCGAAGAGTATAGTGATCCGTATCTCGGGTATTTATGGCAAGGTGCCGTCGATCATGAAGGGAAATAACTTTGTGTCGATGATGGTGAAGTTGGCATCGGAGAAACCGGAAGTCCGAGTCGTGACAGACGAGATTCTGACCCCAACCCCCACCTTCGAGATCGCAGAGAAATCGATGCTGCTTGTCCGATCAGGAAATTTAGGGCTCTTTCATTTGAGTAGCGAAGGGGAGTGTTCCTGGTTTGAGTTTGCGCAGGTGATCTTTGAGACGTTGAAGTTTAAAACGCCTCTGCTGCCCACGAGTGTGAAGGAATTTGCTTCTCCGGTGAAGCGACCGTTCTACTCGGTAATGGAGAATGCACGCTATAATGCCATTCCTGGAATGCCCAAAATGGCGCACTGGAAAGATGCTTTGGTAAAATTTTTGAGGGAGAACTATATGTAGGCGCGGGATGCCCATCCGCGCTTGCAGATGCCCGGTCGTGGTTGGGAATTTCCATCGCTGTCATCGTAGGGTGACAACGAAGGATCGGCAAAATCAACGATCAGAACGGACGGACGTCCGTTCCTACAGGGCGACAAAATTTGTAGGTGCGGGGCGTGAAACGCCCTAGGAATGCCCATCTGCGCAAATATCGAGGCGAAAACGAATTTCGGGGTAGATTGAAAAGCGGAACGGGGCGTCGAACGCCCCAAGAACGGGCGTCCGTTCCTACGTTCTAATCAACGGGGTGGTTTATGAAACTCAAAAAAGCGGGTCTGTTGGGACTTTTGGGAGCATCCTTCCTATTCGGTTGCCATAATCCTATCGAACCTCCTGTTGTCGAGGATACCGCGCCTGTTGTGGCGTCATTCACTGCAACTCTTCAATCTACTGAATTGAATACTCCTGTGACTTTCAATTATTCGGTGTCTGATAAGGAAGGCCTAGATTCTTTGGTCGTCTCCTACGGCGACGGATCGAAGACGAGTGTCCCTCTTTCGCGTAAGACATCGTATACATCAGAATTGCCTCATTCATATACTGTTCCTGGTACGAAGACTGCGGATATCGTTGTGTAGGCGGATGGGAAGACCGCAACAGCCTCTGTTCCTGTCGGCGTGAATGTCAATCTCCCTCCTTCGTTCAAGATGACGTCTTTGCTTGGCGCTGAGGCTGAGTCAAAGGCTGTTTCTCGTGCTGCTCTTGTATCTGATCCTGAAGGTAAACCGGTCACTTTGACTGTTAAATCATCTGACCCTTCTGTTGTCGTTTCTGTCACATCTGATAGCGTCAAGTACGCAGGTGTAAATGCTGATGTGAACGGTTCGTTCCCTGTCGTTTTCTCGGCGAGCGATGGCGTGAATACTGTAGATCAGACTGTTCCTGTCATCATCTCTCCGAAGGATGATATTTCAGGCCGTGCGCATGATGCTCTTGAAGGTACAGTCCTTGCGTCTTTGAAACCTGAAGTTGTCCTGAAGACTCCTCTTGATCTCTCTGCAAGCTATTTGAAAATTGACGGTGTTGCTGTTCCTCTTGATGCGCAGGGTAATTTCAAGACCCCTAAGCTTGCGAACAAGGCGCATGTACTCGATGTCAGGTTGGTGAATACTTCCGCGGATTCAAGCTTTATCGCAACATACAATCTTAAGGCAGGAGATCAGGTGTTTAATCCCGCGGTGAATTCGAATGCAGGTACGGGACTGAGCCTTGCTTCGTTCAGGAAATTCTTGTATTTGGTACAGTTCAGGGGAATTAAAGGAATTTATGGGTCCGATGAGGGTGTTTTGCACGGTATTGACTTTGCGCATGCGAATGAGTATACTGATTTTATCAATGCGAAAGACCTGCCACTCGGTTTAGGATTCTCCCGTTCGGACCAGAACCAATTGGAAACATGGTTCAATACAGAAATCAATGCATATCTTGCAGATTCAAACAAGGTTCAGATTGTCAAAGGGAATGCGACAGATGACCCGCCAATGGATTTAACAGGAACAACTTCTTGGACTCCTCAATATAGAAAAATTGTCACTAGTGTCCAACTGTTGTGATTTTGAATTGCTGTAAATCGTTACTGTATACATCGTTGCACGGAAAAACGGGTGTTTTCGATTTGAATTCTGTTCTGGGAAATTGCTATCCTTCAGGGCA
>Ga0182027_10002439_pt1 | contig 30199 bp, 24 predicted proteins | sample 712E1DmetaG_FD_121300 | JGI IMG/M metagenome (GOLD analysis project Ga0182027, IMG submission 121300) | Permafrost microbial communities from Stordalen Mire, Sweden - 712E1D metaG (Illumina Assembly) | ecosystem: Environmental > Terrestrial > Soil > Wetlands > Permafrost | place: Sweden...
CTACAGTGAGGCGTACTGCATTAATTGCGCTTATTATCCTGTTTAGAAGCATTGCACCAACAACAAACCTGACGTTGTTATATGCTGATTCGCTTGATGTCCACATTGCGCGGTAGGTTTTCCTGTCCTGGGCTGTCCACTTCCAATAATTCTGGTCTGTATTATACATTTTACTGAATTCACCGTTACGCGACATATCGTCATTATAATCGTTAATATTTAGATATAAACTAATATTGGAGAAATAATCATCATTCTTACCGGCAAGAGTTACACTTCCATTGGAAACCGCAAAAGATTTATACCTGCTTTTCTGCCAGCTCCCGTATGATTCCATACCTATAAACGTCCCCCATAATGCACCTTCGGCAATAGTAAAATATTTTCCCGTAGTGTAATTACCTGCATAGAGTTCTCCCATTCCGGGAAGTAGAACAGAATAAATTATTGCAAGTCCGACTTTCTTTTTTGAGAAATCTTGTTGTACAGAAAGTGATGGGTTATTGCCTGAATTGATATTTTGTCTGATATCTTCTCTCAGGGTAAGAATATCTTTGTGATTCTGAGGGAAAACAGTAATTGTCAGCAGAAAGAGGGCAAAGAATAATTTATTCATGTTTTTTTAATTACAATTATATGATTAACATGCGATCAAATCAAATGATTTTTTATTCTCCGGTATCTCACCTTCACAAAGAGAATTATTTACACATTTAATCTTTACAGATGCAAATTGATTTACTAATACTGGGATAAATTGGTGCGATACCCTGACATAATTTGAAGAGAAACCCTTAATTCTCCCTTCATCATTTAACGACTCGAATAACACGTTAAGTTCTCTGTCTACCATTGATTCATAAAACAAATTCTTTTTCCGGTCGCTGAGCTGCCGGAGCATGTTGGTTCTTCTTTTTCTATCAAGAATATCAACAGATCCTCCCATTGAAATTGCTTTTGTATTTGGCCGCTCTGAATATGTGAATACATGCAGATATGAGATAGGGAGATCTTTAAGAAAATTGTATGTTGTTGTGAATTCATTTTCGGATTCTCCGGGGAAACCGGTTATTACATCTACACCAATACCAAAGTCCTGATTCTTAGTTTTGATTTTATGTATAAGTTCAGAATAATACTCAACATTATACCTCCTCTGCATAAGTCGTAATATCTCCGGACTGCCACTCTGTAAAGGGATATGGAAATGTTTACACATCTTGTCATTCTCACTGGTAAGCATCAATATATCATCAGTCAACAAATTTGGTTCAATTGAACTAATTCTTATTCTGAAACTGCCCTGTAAATCTACCATCCTGCAGAGTAGGTCATAAAGTGAAACACCGTAGGATTTCCCGTAGTCGCCAACATTTACTCCCGTAAGGATTAGTTCTTTATATCCCTGGTCTACCAGATGTTTAAATTCTTCAATAACCTTATCTGGTTCCATACTTCTGCTTTTCCCGCGTGCAAGCGGGATAGTGCAGAATGAACATTTATAATCACAGCCATCCTGTATTTTGAAGAAAGCTCGCGTTCTGTTATCAGCATCGGAGGAATGTGATGCCCCGAACTCATCTGTTTGATTAACAGGGGAGACATAAATACAGGCAAGTTCTTTTTTCTCGAAGTTATTAAGCAGTGAAAAAAGTTTGAGCTTTTCATTTGTGCCAAGTACTGCGTCAACACCTTCAATCCGCGATATTTCATCGGGACTTAGCTGTGCGTAACATCCTGTCACTATTATAAAAGCTTCAGGGTTTTGCCTTAATGCACGTCTTACAAGCTGCCGGCATTCTCTGTCAGCATGTTCTGTAACAGTGCATGTATTAAGTACATATATATCGGCCTTCTCTTTGAAACTGACAATATCGTATCCCTTTCCAAGGAACTGGTCTCCGATTGTTGATGTTTCAGAGAAATTCAGCTTGCATCCCAAAGTATGTAAAGCGACCTTTTTATTCATTATTCTAATTTAAAAATAAAGAGCGGGAATAGATCCCGCCCTGATTATTGAATATTTACATTCAACATTATTCTTTTTTATTGCTGCCGGATTGTGAGTCATCAGGAACTTCAAAAATAGGGAAGTCTGATGTATCAACTGAACCGGTATCAACATTCATTATATCCTGAAGTGTGACTCTTTCAAGTTTATGTTTGTCTAAATATGCACGAATCTCATCTTCAGATTTTTCTTTTAACGCTGCAATAGCACTGAGAACAATTTTCTTGTTTTCTTTATCGAATTCAAGAATCTTCAGCGGAATTACATCATCAATCGGGAAATGATTGGCAATATTCTTTACTTTACTCGGAACAAGTTGTGTTGTTGGAACAAATCCGTCAACCTTTTCCGGAAGTTCAGCTATAAGTCCTTTTTCTATTATTCTTACTACCTTACCAGTTGTAATCGTTCCTACTGTATATACTTTCTCGAATATATTCCAGGGGTTTTCTTCAACCTGCTTGTGGCCAAGTGAAATCTTTCTCTGATCTACATCCACTCCCAGTACGATGACGTCAAGCTTTTCTCCTTTCTTAACTACTTCTCCGGGGTGGCGGATTTTCTTAGTCCATGATAAATCCGAAATATGTACAAGACCATCAACTCCTGGTTCAAGTTCTACGAAAACACCAAAGTTTGTAAGGTTTCTTGCTACTCCTGAATGATTTGATCCAACAGGATATTTCTGCATTAAAGTGTCCCATGGGTCTGGTTCAAGCTGTTTAATCCCAAGCGAAATTTTCTTTTCCTCTTTGTCAAGGCTAAGAATTATTGCTTCAACTACCTGTCCCATTGCAACAACCTGAGATGGATGTTTAATATGCTGGGTCCAGCTCATTTCAGAATTATGGATTAAACCCTCAATACCTTTTTCAATTTCAATGAATGCGCCGTAATCTGTAAGAGAAACAACACGTCCTGAAACTTTATCACCAATATGATATTTGTTCTCGATATCTTCCCATGGATGGGGGAGAAGCTTCTTAAGACTTAAGGAAATTCTCTTCTTTTCTTCATCGAAATCAGTAACAACAACTTTAATAGTCTGATCAAGTTTAACAACTTCATTAGGATGGTTAATTCTGCCCCAGCTTAAGTCGGTTATATGTACCAAACCGTCTACACCGCCGAGATCAACGAAAACTCCAAAGTCTGTAATAGCTTTTACTGTACCTTCGAGAATTTGACCTTTTTCAAGACTGTCAAGTATGGCATGTCTCTGATCAGCAATCTCTTCTTCAACAAGAACTTTGTGTGATACTACAACGTTTTCAGTCGGAATATTAACTTTGACAACTTTGAAATCCATTATTTGGCCAACAAATGCATCAAAATCTCTAATCGGACGTATATCAATCTGGGAACCGGGAAGGAAAGCTTCCATTCCCATAAGATCTACTACCATTCCGCCTTTTATTCTCTTAAGGATTTTACCCTGTAGAATTTCGCCGGTTTCATGAGCTCCTACAACTTTCTCCCATATTCTTAAGAAGTCGGCCCTTTGTTTGCTTAGGACAAGGTTACCTTCCTGGTCTTCAACACTTTCAAGGACTACCTCAATTTCTTTTCCAACTTTAATTTCTTCAATATCATAGAATTCATTTTTGGGAATGGATCCTTCAGATTTGAAGCCTACATCTACTATTACATTATCGCCCACTATGCGGACAATTTTTCCCTTTATCATCTCGCCTTCTTTTACATCTCTAAAAGAATCGGAATACAATTTAGCTAAAGTTAAGAATTCTTCTTTTGTGTAATTATCACTGTTAAAGTTTTTCTTAGCTTTTTCGTAATCATCGTCTGTCACTGACTTAGATATTACTTTGGTTTCTTCGGGCATTTAACCTCCTGAAAAGGATTTTATAATTCTGTCTGCTCTCTTTTGCCATCAGAAAGGGAGAGGACAGAAAATTAGTTGAACATTAGTTATGATGGCTTTTATAAGAACAATTAAAAGATGAATATAATACCTGAATTCTCAGGGATCCATTCACTAAATTCTATAATTCTACACCTTTTCTTTGAGCAGCAGTTTTTACCTGTTCATAAATTATATCTACCTGCTCTTCTATGGATATCTTTGTGTTATCCACTTCATATGCGTCCGGAGCTTTTATCAGGGGACTTAAGTCTCTGGTAGAATCAATAATATCTCTTTGGCGTAAATTTTCTTTTATTTTATTTAAGGGAACACCGGTTCCTTTTAACTCATATTCACGTGCTCTTCTTAATGCTCTTTCATCAAGGGCGGCAGTCAGGAATATCTTAACATCAGCATCCGGAAAAACTACAGATCCGATATCACGGCCTTCCATAACTATTCCTTCCCCTTCATGTTTCATCATTTGTTGTTTTTTAACCAGCGCTTTCCTTACTCCTTCAATTTTGCTGATTATGCTCACTTTATCATTTACTTCAAAAGATCTTATAGCCTCGGTAATATCTTCGCTGTCTGCAAAAACCAGGGTAAAACCTTTAACATATTTGAGCTTTATATCTGAACTTTCTGCTACCTTTACTATTGCTTCATGATCATCCATAAATTTATGTTCAAGAGCAAGAAAAGTGACCGCCCGGTACATTGCACCGGTATCGATGTATAAGTATCCAAGCTTTTTCGCAATTATTTTTGCAGAAGTACTTTTACCGGATCCTGCCGGTCCATCAATAGCTATAATTAATTTTTTGGACATAAGAAATAAAGATAATTAAAATCGGTGGATTCTCAAAACAGAAATACGGGGTATTTAGTCGAATTTTATGGGTTATATTGGTACTTTTTTAAGCTTGTTAAATAATCAGCCGGACATCTCTTCTCCACCCAATTCTCTTATTATCATTCCGATTATCGGATCATCATTTATCTTTTCACTTATCGGAACGGATGCTCCCGCTTTCCCCATGAATGTGTCTGGCTGCTTACTTTCGAATTGAAAAGTTAGTTTCTTTCCGAATATCTCATTTGTCTTTTTGGATAAATATTCTTTATCAAACTGAAACGATTTTTTGCCGTGCTCATCACCAAGCCAGACTTTAATTTTATTCCCGTCCAGGCCGATTAACCTGAGGCTGCCAATATAAGGACCAAGCGTAAGCCTTTTTTCGGAAACAACTAAATTAACAAATCCATCCCAATTCAGTAAAATATTATCAAATAAGGATTCATGTCGGTCTCCCGATGGAATCGTCTTTTCAGCTGTTTTTAAAGGTAATTTATCTTTTGTCTGACTTTCGACGATATGATCATTTACAGACAGTATTTCCGGAGGACGATTGGGATCAGTGAGAATTTTATCTGAAGAGTAGACCTCTTTTGTGTTTTTAACGATCGGAGGGATAATGGGAATTATTTTCAAGTCTGATTCAGCATGCTCACTTTTTAGTTCCCTTGGGTTATAGTTTTTTTTTTCAGGCTCCCGGAAGATATTTTTATCAGTTGTTTCAATCCGGTTGAGTATTTCAGAAATTGTGGAAGTTCTGTACATTCCTATTAGGTGGCTAAGAGAAATTTCAACTTTTAACCGGTGATTTTGGGTGAACCTTAATTCTTGCTGAGTTTTATTGAGAAAATTCAATATCCGGAGCAAATCTCCTTCATTGAATTTATCAATATAATTCAGGTACTTTGTTTTGTAAACTTCGGCTGTTTCTACAAGGTCTGTTTTTTTAGTAAGTATAACAGTCAGGATATTTCTGAAATGTTCAATCAGTCCATTTGTGAAATCGATAAAATCGTAGCCTTTATCATATATACTTTCAGAAACACTGAAGACTGCATTATAGTTCCTCTCAAGTATAGCATCTGAAATTGTAAAATAGATTTCATCATCAATAAGGTTAAGCATTCTGGACACTGTTTCTGGGTCAATTTTATTTCCGCAGAATGAAACTATCTGGTCAAAGAAACTTTCAGCATCCCTCAATGCGCCGTCTGCCTTTTTAGCTATAATTGTAAGTGTCTTATCATCAATTTCAATTTTCTCCTTTTTGGCAATTTCCGCAAGAAGAGATTTTATAGTATTTAACTGTATCCTTCTGAAATCAAACCGTTGGCATCTGGAAATTATAGTAAGAGGAACCTTATGAATATCTGTTGTAGCAAAAATAAAAATAGTATGAGCAGGAGGCTCCTCCAGAGTTTTTAGGAAAGCATTAAAACTTTCCTTTGTAAGCATATGGACTTCATCAATTATGTAGATTTTATATTTGCCGCGCGATGGAGCATATTTTACTGACTCACGTAAAGTTCTCACTTCGTCAATTCCTCGGTTTGAAGCAGCGTCTATCTCAAAAATATCCATTGACTGTCCATTCTGTATTGATAGACATAGTTCACATTCATTACATGGTTCATTATCAACAGGATTAAGACAATTCAGCGCTTTTGCAAGTATCCTGGCAGTAGTTGTTTTCCCCACACCTCTCGGACCTGTAAATATATATGCATGCGCAATACGGTTATTTTTTATCGCGTTCTTCAGCGTTGAAGTGATATGTTCCTGCCCTACTACATCTTCAAACCGTTGGGGACGCCATTTCCTTGCTGTTACTATAAAACCCATAGTTTCCTTAAAAAATTTCCTCTGCTAAATACTTGCAAAGGAGTTCAAGATATTTTTTATCTGTTTCGTTAAATGAATTATACGAAGTACTATCAAGATCCAGTACCCCCAGAAATTTTTCTTCTACAGAAGTATCTGAATGATCTTTTTTTATTATTGGGATAACAATTTCCGATTTAGATTCAGAGTCACATGATATATGGCCGGGAAATTTATCTACATCCGGAACAATAATTGTCTCATGTTTTATTGCACTTGTTCCGCAGACTCCTTTACCTAACTCTATACTTGTGCATGCAATCTTTCCTTGGAAAGGACCCAAGTAGAGTTTAGTTCCGTCATACAAATAAAAACCTGCCCAGCTGATCTTGCCAAAAGTCTGTTTAATTGCTGCTGTAAGATTTGATAAATTGGAGAGATAGTTATCCCCTCTGTCGAGTAAATTTATTATCATGGATAAAAATTCCTCGTATTTTTTATCATCAGAAAGGGACTTATCTATAATAAACTCTTCAGCCAATTATTATTTCCTTTTACCTGTCTTTCTTTGAATCTTTTTACTTCCGGTTCCTGCCGGTTTTTTATTGCTTTGAAATATATAGGGAATCGCATCTTCAATCTTATCTACCGGAATAATATTTAATCCTTCAGTAACTTTGGGAGATAATTCCTTAATATCAATTTCATTTTCCCTGGGAATAAGGACAGTTTTAATCCCATATCTTTTTGCTGCAATTAGCTTTTCATTTAAACCGCCTATAGGCAAAACATTACCTCTTAAGGTTATTTCTCCTGTCATCGCAACATCATTAGCGGCCGGTCTTCCTGATACTGCTGAATATAAAGCCATAGCCATCGTAATACCTGCTGATGGCCCATCCTTAGGTATTGCACCTTCCGGTAGATGGATATGAATTTCTTTCCCTTTAAAGAAATTAGGATCAAGTTTTAATTCCTTAGCCCTTGACCGGATATAACTTAAAGCTGCCTGTGCTGATTCTTTCATAACATTGCCAAGCTGACCTGTTAATGTAAGTCTTTCTGCACCATTCATTATTGTTACATCTACAGATAGGATTTCACCCCCCACACTTGTCCATGCAAGACCGGTAACACTCCCTACAATCCTTTCCATACTGTGTTTCTGATATCTGTACCGCGGGGTCTTCAGGTATTCTTCAACTTTTTCTGCATCAACCTGATAACTATGTTTCTTCCCCCTGTCATTGGATGATTCCTTTACTACAATATCACGCGCAAGTTTTCTGCATACCGAAGCAAGTTCTCTTTCAAGATTTCTTACCCCTGCTTCTCTTGTGTATTCAGTTATAAGCTTCATAATTGCTTCATCCTGAATTGTCACATTCTTATTTGTTAACCCGTGTGCTTCAAGTTGTTTGGGTACAAGATGTCTCTTTGCAATTTCAAGTTTGTCATGTTCAAGATACCCGGATAGTTCAATAATTTCCATCCTATCCTGCAAGGGGAGAGGGATGTTATATCTTACATTTGCCGTAGTAATAAACATAACTTGTGAAAGATCGTAATCAACTTCAAGATAATGGTCATTAAATGTGGAATTCTGCTCGGGATCAAGGACTTCAAGCATTGCTGAAGAAGGGTCACCCCTAAAATCCATACTCATTTTATCAATTTCATCAAGAAGCATTACCGGGTTAATTGAACCTGCTTTTTTCATTGACTGTATAATCTTTCCTGGCATTGAACCGATGTATGTTCTTCTATGTCCTCTTATTTCAGCTTCGTCTCTTATGCCGCCAAGGCTGATTCGTACAAATTTCCTTCCAAGTGCTCTTGCTATAGATTTACCAAGAGATGTTTTACCAACTCCCGGAGGTCCGACAAAACATAGAATCTGACCCTTCATTTGCTTTACAAGGTTCAAAACTGCAATATGCTCAATAATCCTGTCTTTTGGCTTTTCCAAACCGAAATGATCTTCATCTAAAATCCTCTTTACATGATCAATTTTAAGATTATCCTTTGTCCTTTTTGACCAGGGAACTTCTGTCATCCATTCAAGATAATTTCTAATGACTGTGAATTCTGGAGACATGGAAGGGGTTTTCTTCAGTTTGGTCAATTCTTCAAATGATTTAAATTCTGCTTCAGAAGGCATTTTGGCCTTCTTAATCTGCTCCTTCAATTTCTGAAGCTCAGGTGCTGAATCTTCATCTTCACCCAATTCATCCTGAAGAATTTTAATCTGTTCCTGTATGATAAACTTCCGCTGTGTCTTTGCTATATTCTCCTGGACTTTGTTATCTATCTCTTTTTCGATCTTCAGAATGTCGATCTCTGAATTTAATATTTTAATTACTTCGTAATATTGTTCCTTTATTATATACTTCTGAAGAATAGTCTGTTTTACTTCAATTGACTGGTTTATGTTAGCAGCCACATAAAATAATTTACGGTCTGGTTCTTCAATATTATCAAAGGCTGATACAGCTTCATTAGGAATATTCCTGCTGATTTTAACATAATCCCTGAAAAGCTGTGACATTTGTCTTACCAAAGCATTCATTTCATGATCATTAATCAATTCAGGGACAATTATCTCAATTTTTGCCTCAAAGAATTCATTTCGATCAGTAAATTTTTTAATCTTTCCCTGTAGGAGACCATCTACAAGAATTTTCATCAGCCCATTGGGAAGTTTTAGTATCTGAACAATTTTTGCTATCGTCCCTTCAATATAAATATCTTCTTTTTTAGGGTCTTCAACTGCAGATTTTTTCTGAGTGGCAAGGAATATATATTTTGTGTTTTCAAGCGCATAATTGGCTGACCTGATCGATTGTTCACGTCCGACAAGTACCGGGAAAATCATATAAGGAAATATTACTATATCCCTTAAAGGTAAAATAGGCAGTACTTCCGGAATATCGTCAACTATAGTATTTTCTGTAGATGGAATAATATTAGATTCGGTAGTTCCTTTCAAAACAATCTCCTTGGTTTAAGCATAGTAAAATTTAGCACGAAAATATACCAAAATTGACCTCCGCATTCAAGGAATATAATCGTTTGCAGATTATTCTGAATCCTTACGATTTATAAAAATGATCAAAAAACGGAAAACGGGTGTATAATATATAGAGGGTGTTACTTGTTTTACATTATAACACCCTGAGTTCTGATTATTTTCGTTGTGTACCCTATTATTTGAACTGTTCAAATCTTAAAATCTCACCCTGTCAGAACCCTGTTAGAACCCTTTTTTTACCCTGATCTGTCTATATCCCGGCATAATGAATAGCTTACTTATCCATTACATATAGGGTATTTATTATTTAATTATTTTTTGTCATATTTAGACAGGAAATTAAAGGTGGTTAAGTGATTAAAAATTACTTCTTGTTGATTGCATTCCTTTTGGCGGGTTGTTCCTCTATAGAACAAACAATTTACCTCCAAAACGTTAACGTAAACGGGCCCTTGAATAATCCTCCCGTGTTTATTACGCAGGAAAATGCCGGCATACAAATTTCCCCAAGACTATCAATAAATTCAGTAAATGCATTAGCTGAGCAGACAAATCATTCCGGCGTAAACAGTTATGGATATTATCAGGTGGATACTGTATATGTGGACGGAAAGATTTCCTATAAAGAATCAAACACTAATACCTATAAATATAATCATAATAATGTTAATTGGAATCTTCCCCGGGTAACTGCCGGATTGGATATTGACCTTCCCGCTTCAAAAAGTATTTCATTCTTTGGGTCTCTGAATTATTCCACTACAGACCAGTACGATTTAACTGGGGGCTCATTTGGTATCGGTTTTAAAAATGTTACTAAAGGTTCCGCAGTTCGTTTTAATATCGGATGCACAATTCAGCAGTACCAATACGATGCTTCCACTGTTGTTGTTTCTACTATTACTCCTTATTTGGGTGAAAAATTTACTCGCGTAGATTTCTATCATGATGCAAACAAAAAAAGTAATTATGACTTGTTTGTCAACTTTACCTATAATACAATCATCCCTGACTTTCCTGTAAATTTCTATTGTAGTCTTGCCTGGTTTTCGCAGACTATTTTAAATTTCACTCCCAGGACTCTGGACCTGTATAATTATTATCAGGCAGGCTATGATAATAACGAAAACGACCTCAATATAGAATCATCTACAAGGTTTCTGAGTGTTACTCCGGGAGTTTACATTGCCCTGAGCCCGCTTATGCGTTTGGATATAGGTTTTAACATTCTCTGGGATACTGGAGGTACAAAAGTTTCAACAGATCAGTCAGCTTCAAGCTTGTTCATTATGCCAATGGCTAAAATTGATTTCTTGTTCTGATCTCAAATGGATTTAATATTTTAGGGGATCAAAGAGTGTATGCCAAATCTCCATAATTATTTTTATATTCTCAATTAAAGATAGTATTTTTGTTTTTTTACAGATAAGAAGAGTGCATTGTAATGTTAGATAAAATTATTAGTATTGCCCTGGAAGCAGGTGAAATTGTCCGTGATGGTTTTGGAAAGAACTTTAGTATAGAATTTAAAACCAGTGAATCAAATCTTGTCACCGCAATTGATAAAGCATCGGAAAAGAAGATAATAGAATATATAACCAAGGAATTCCCCTCACACGGTATCCTGGCAGAGGAGAGCGGGGAACATAAAAACACTTCGGAATATCTCTGGGTTATCGACCCGCTTGACGGAACTACTAATTTCGCACATGGTCTTCCAATATTTTCGGTCTCTATCGGAGTTCAGAAGAAAGGAAAAACAGTTGCCGGAGTTGTTTATGATGTAATGCATAATATTATGTATTCGGCTGAATTAGGCAGTGGTGCCTTTGCTAACGAAGCCATGATCAAAGTAAACACAAATAGCAATCTTGCAAGAGCTTTGCTTGTTACAGGGTTTCCCTATAATATAACGGAGAATCCGGAAAATGCATTTGAGAAGTTTATGGCTATGACTAAATCCTCCCGGGGTGTTAGAAGACTGGGTTCTGCCGCTATCGATTTATGCTATGTGGCTAAAGGTGTCTTTGAAGGTTTCTGGGAAGTATATCTTCATCCCTGGGATATATGTGCCGGGAAATTGATTGTAGAAGAAGCCGGCGGTTTAGTCACCGGGTTCAAAGGTGAACAAATAGATATTTTTTCAAATAAAATCCTCGCATCCAATAAAGTAATTCATAATGAAATGATTGAAATAATCAGTAGAAACTAACCGGATGAATAATTACTTTTGTGATATGAGTTTTTTTTATTAAAGAATTTTAGTATAAATGCTGTAATTAAGAAATTTAGATAACTGATTCCCGCCCTGGTAAATCGCTACAGACTTATTGCGGGAATAATACACAAGATTTAGGACTTATTGGAGTGAACTTTATTCTATTTTACAACAAGGGTAGCCTTTGAAATATTTTTACATAGTTCTTTTAGTACTATATTTTTCAGGGATAAACAAAACCACTGCACAAAATTATGGATCTCTCAGAGGTTTTGTAACTGATTCTACTAATGGGGAAATTCTTGCGTATGCTTCTGTTTTTATCAAGGATACAAAACAGGGAAGTACTACTGACATTAGAGGATTATATTCTATCCCATCTATCCCTTCCGGAATACATACTGTTGTTTATACATACATGGGGTATGAAGATAAAACTGAAGAAATTAAAATTCAGGCCGGCAAAATAACACAATTAAATGTCAGACTTGCACCGGGGAGCATAAATTATAATCCAATTGTTAAATTAGGCCAGTATGAGAAAAAACCCAATGAAACTGATGGCGGCTTATTCACTTTATCAGGAAAGGAAGTACAGTTGGTTCCCAAGGGGGTTGAAGCAGATGTAATGAGATCCCTGCAGATGATCCCGGGGGTTAAAACATCTAATGATATTTCTTCGCGTTACTATGTTAGAGGAGGTGCCAGCGACCAAAATCTCGTACTGCTTGATGGGGTAACTATTTATAACCCGTTTCATGCTCTGGGTATTTTCAGCATTATTGATCCTGAAATTATAAATAATGTGCAGTTTTATAAAGGAACATTCCCTGTAGAATTCGGTGGAAGATTATCTTCAGTTATGAATATTAAAACGAATGATGGAAACAAATACAGTTACTCAGGATCGGCAACAGCAAGTTTTCTTACAGGAAAGGTTTTGTTAGAAGGTCCAATTCCGGACGGTTCCTTTATTGTCTCTGGAAGGAAAAGTTATTTCGGGCAGGTAATGAAGAATTTCCTTAATAATCAGTCAGCACCCTTTGATTTTTATGATCTCTCAATGAAATTAAATTATGCAAATGATGATATGCTTAAGAATTCTAAATTTACAGTAAAGACATTATTAAGCAACGATAATATTAAATATGGCGATCCCAAAATGGCAGATTACAGTTTTCAGAATAACATTTTTGGGGTAGATTATTACCAGGTTTGGGAAAAACCTTTATATTCATATATCAGTATGTCTGTTAGCAATTATAAGGCTGATGTTTTTCCTAATTTAAGTCTCGCTAAGCAGCGAAACAACGATGTACATGAATTTGCATGGAATAACAATTTTACTTTTCTGTTCGACAGCAGGGATGAACTTGGATTAGGTCTTCAGGTTAAAACGTTCTCAACAGATTTTAATTATGAAAACCAAACCGGCACTTTTATTACTTATAGTTCTTTCGGAGCTAATTTTGATTTCTATGCTAAATATAAATTCATGAGATTTGACAATTTTGGCTGCGAAGCGGGAGTTAGAATTTCTCCGGTTTCAATCACTACCAATCCATCACAATTACTTCTTCCGAATTTAAATCTTACCTACCGTATTATTCCTAAGCTGGCCTTAAAGGCAGCGTGGGGAGTATATAAACAGGAAATAATAGCTTATTCCGATGATAATGATGTAGTTTCAATTTTTGAACCTTATCTTATTATTCCCGATTATTTGAGCCCTTCCAAAGCGGTTCATTATATGGTCGGTTTTGATCTGGATATCTCGCCTCAATTCAGTATGCAGGTTGAATCATATTATAAACTCCTCCTGCACGTAGTAGACATTAACCGCAATAAAATTTTTGCTAGCGATCCTGATCTTATTTCCACAAATGGGAAAAGTTATGGTATAGAATATATAACTAAATATAACGATGAAAATTTATTTGCTTCTCTTGGTTATACTCTTGCTTATGCATTTATGGGTATTGATGCAGTAACATACTACCCGAAATATGATTCTAGGCATCAGATAGATTTGCTTGTCGGTTGGAGTTTCGGCGCAGGCTGGAAAGCTAGTGCTGTCTGGACTTTAAGTAGCGGACGGCCATTTACTCAATCTACAGGATTTTATGATAAAACTTATATTATGGATTACTGGAACCAATACTTGACCTTCGAACCGAGTAAAGCTTATGCTTTATTAGGAGGTGTAAATGCCGCCAGACTTCCGGTTTACCACCGCCTGGATTTGAGCCTTTCCAAAGAGTTTACTATTTATTTTATGAGAATGACGTTTGAAGCCAATATTATCAATGTTTATAACCGTGCAAATATATTCTATTTTGACAGAAACACTGGGGAAAGGGTTAATATGCTACCTTTCCTTCCTACTGTTTCCCTGAGAGTCGACATATGAAAATTTATTTAATTTTTATTTGTTTTACCGCTGCTATAATTAGTTTTTCATGTAAGGAAAGCTTTGATCCACAGGCACCTTTCAAAGAAAAATATGTGCTCAACTGTATTGTCCAGGGGAATTATGGAGTGCAGGTGGCATTGCTCGAAAAAACATATTCTGCAAATGGTGGCGATCCTTCTGCAAATAGTATCGATCCTTCTATTTCAGGTGCACCAATATTTATCAAATGGAAAGGACAAATTTTTCAGTTGAGGGATTCAACAATGGCAAGGACAGATACTTCCCGGTATAAAGGACCCATAAAATTTTATTATACTAATGCTTTTATTCCGTCCTATCATGATTCAATCGAAATTACTGCAATTCCAACGGATGGTGTTGTCCTTTCATCTAAAACGAGAGTTCCAAACGGAGTTTTATTTCAATATTCACCTGTATACTTTACATCGGACGCATTTTCCCTTTATTTGAGCTGGATAGAATCAGATGGAAATTGTTTATTCCTTCCCCGTCTTAAAATAAATTATCGGAAAAGAAATGAATCACCAGCGCTTCTTCGTTCTATGGAGATTCCTTTGACGGATAATGTTACCGGCGGTATAACAACACCAGTTTATCCCGGTATCACTCAAGCAACTTCTCTTGAGTTTCAAAGGAGCATAATTGATGAGTACATGTTAAAGGTATCTGAAGGCGATAGTAAGGATAATTATCAATTTATAGGTTTCCAGCTTGATCTCCTTGTGTTTGATCAATTCCTTGCAGCTTACATTTCAACATCCAACGGCTTCCTGGATAATTTATCAATAAGATTGGATGAACCTAATTATACTAATATAACTGGAGGACTTGGAATATTCGGAGCATATTTTAACGATAACGTTTCTATCGGAATATCACATGAATATTTGCAGTTGTTGGGGTACACACCATAATTTAATTTCTTGTGTAACTTTTTACCTTGACATTTTGATAGTCATTTATTAAAGTTAATAGTGTCCTTCATTATCCTTTCTAAACTAAGAAATACTACAATTCCCGCGTTGCTCTCACCTTGTTCCCACGTTGCTCTCAGGTTGCTCCAAATTTAACAGATAATCCGTCGAAACTTAACATGTAATTAACCATCGCTTCATCAATTTGATGAAAATATAAGGCAAAATAATATGGTATAATTTACTGCAGTAGGCTTATAAATAAAAAAGCCGTCTTCTGATATTTACTTCAGAGACGGCGTTAAAACTATAACAGTTTTTTTAGATAATTCCGGTTTCTATTCCCTTCTAATAGAAACAAATATTTACTTATTTAAACCAAAATTTAGCTGACCATTAATATGTTTAGCTTTGTTAATTATATTCCCGTTTTCATCAACTACTGTTGAATGGCAGGCGACACACTCATGTATTGAAACTTTTATGTGCCCAACAGGAGAAATAAATCCATCTGGTGTACCATGGCAGGAACCGCAAGGAGCCTGTGTTCCATCTAACTGAGTCCATTTAACGGTTTTGTTATTACCTGACATTACGGTACTAACAGAATCAAACGCATATTTATATTGTGGCGCATCAGATAAATTTAGTTGGAAATTACCATGACAATATGTATTGGCACAGGTTCCTGAACTTGTACTGAAAACTGCGTTAGATGCCTGTCCATGTGTTGCAAGACTGTCAAGAACAACAATTGTATGAGGCACTGAAGTGTAATGATCCTTCACATTGTTTGCGTTTGGTACTTTATGGCAATTCTCACAGGCAACTACTGCGAAATCATTCTCATATAAATGACTCACATGAGCACCTACTGTAATAATATTAGTAGCCGTATTTCCTGCAGGGTCTCTGGGAGGGGCTGTTCTCGTCGGATCGCCGAACGTACCATGACATGTATTGCACGCCAATGGGCCGGCTGTCTGTGTATGACATGATTTACAACTGGCTTGTACTGCTCCGTTTCCTGTAAAATCAGCACCGTGACATGTTTGGCATTTGTCCATGTTGTAGTTATTGGCTCTTAAATAAAGACCGTGAAATGCCGGAGAAGTCGTAACTGCGAAACCAGGGTCATGAGGATAAAGACTATGGCATGATTTACAACTCAATGTAGGAGAATCATTACCAGTGAAATTAGCACTATGGCATTTAGCACATTCAGTTAAATTAAAATTATTTGCCTTTAGAAACAGTCCATGAAATGCTGAAGATGTAGTATCAACAAATCCTGGAACATGAGGATAATTATGACATGAACTGCAGGCAACTTTTGTTGTTCCACCACTGAAGTCTGCTGCATGACATTGTTTGCATGAGCTGAGATCAAAATTATTCGCCTTTAGCATATTGCCATGGAATTCAACTGAGGATGTATCATTGTTTCCACTTTGATGGATAGAAAGAACCGGCGGCGGAGTTATGTTATCCTGCAGCTTGCTGCATCCGCCCAAAATAAACGCTATTATTATTATACTCAGAAAATAGTATTTCATTTTTAATTCCATAGTTAATACCTATTTACCATGACAATATCCGCAGAACCCAATGCCTCTCGGAGAATTATGATTCTGGCTCGTGTGACAATTAAAACAAACTGAAGCATCAGTATCATGCCAGTCACCGTGTGTATTATGCATAAATCCATCAGGATGTGTTCTCGGGTTTGTTCCTCTTATTCCATCAGGATCAACATGACAAGTAATGCATGTAGGATCAGATCCATTTACATCGTGGCACGCTACGCATGTTTCTATATCTCGCCTTGCAAGTATTGCATGCTGGCCACCACCGGTTCCTACTCCGATTGTAAGAAAATCTGGGGCAACATGGGATAATGGGGTTACACCGCCCATGCTGAAATCACGTTTATTAGAGGCATGACAGTTTGCACAGAAAGTTTTGGTTTCATGGCAGGTCTGGCATTCAGAAGTTTTGCCTTTCACATCCATTCCATGTGTGTAAACATAGTTAGGATCATGAACTCTTGTATTCTGCTGTTGTTTTGTTCCGTCTATAAAATTGTTAGGCGTCGCCGGTTGATAGAAAAAGTCCGGTAGGTTTGTTTCAGCTATGATATTGTTTGCTGCATGACATGATATACAGGAATTGTTAACGTTGTCATGACACATTGCACAGTTTGCATTCGGCTCTTTGGAAGCAAACTTATGACTTTTTATAAAATTACTGCTCATATGACTTTGAGGTTTTAAATTAGCAGTAGAAATATGACAACCCTCGCATGCACTCGTAGCAATTGCTTTACTGTTATGACAGGAATAACAGTTTTCCATAATAGGGTAGGGCTGTACAGATTTAAATGCATAGTCAACATCGCTGATTCCCTTATGGCATGCATCGCATTTCAGTTTTTCTTTATCAAGATGGAAACTATGGTCAAACAATACTTTGGATCTATGCTGTTTTAACGGTTCATAATTTTCGCCATAATGACAAGTCTGGCATTTATCTTCCTTATCTACTTCTTCGTGACATGTTTTGCATACTTCATGATTAGGCAATAATCTGTCATTCAAAGATTTGCTGGTCTTAACAGCAGCGTGGCACACATCGCATTCGGCCAGGTCTTTATGAAGACTGTGAGAAAACTTTAGAATCTTTTCATTTCCTTTGGCATCCGGTTTCTCATCAGTTCTGATTATCGAGAAAGCTGAAAAGAATAGAACAGCAAGAATAACCGGTAAGGCTATCAGGTAAATATATTTAATTTTAAATTTCATATAATATCATGCCTACATAAAGTTAGTATTAAACCAGTAATTGAGCTTCAGGAAATAACGGAAATCGTTTCTGTATATTTTATTGTCCATATATTGTCCCTGAAGATCAAAAGAAAGCGTTCTATATGGTCTCACGTTTACGCCAGCAAGAAAGGAGGTAATATAATTTGTGTTGTCATCTTTTGAAAGTTTGTAGCTGGTATAAGAAACTCCTACAGAAGGAGTAAGCAGTCCGGTTAAAAAGGAATGGGCAGCATAGAATGATAATGCGTCCATTTCACCTGCATAACCTAAATTTTTCAGATAAGTAAGACTTCCCAAAGTGGAGTTTATACCTACGGTTATTCTTTGAGAATTAGCATCATTATAAATAACATCCGCTACTCTTCCTGTTATCGTTATATGTTTATTGACAATATAGTCACCGCCAAGTTCCATCTCCTGAGTGTTACCATAATTAAATACTGAGAAAATGGAATTATATGTTATTCTGGGCTGCCTGTAGTTATAATATAGATTAAGCTTAAAATTATCAAGATGTGTGTACTCTGCATTAATTTCGACTTTGGAAGTCATTGAATAATTAAAATCGTAGTCATAACTTGCATTTATATCCAATAGATTTTTCATGGTATAGTTTACTTCAGCAGAACCATAACTATATTGTTCAGAATTATGCTGAATAAGTAACTGAATGGGATTCAGATTGGCATCAAGCCGCGTAGCATAATAATCATCCGGTTTAAAGTTTTTGTTTACATAACTCAGTGCAACCTGAAAGTTCTCAATAGAATTGAGTGTAAATTTGCCTCCGGAGATGAAGTTATCCCCCCAGTCATTATTTAGTTTTAATGTCTGATAGGTGGGTGTGTTTCCCCCATAATACGCTGATATTTTGTAATCATTATAATCAAGATCAACATTTAAACCGTCATATACTCCGCCTCCTACAGCGTTAAAAATCGGTTGTCTTCCAAGCCTTACTGTCATTACATTAAAAAGATTTCTCTGTTCAATGTAAAGGTTGTAAAACCGGACATAATAAGGAGTAGTAAGATTGGATGAAGAAGAGCCTTCATAATCTATATTAGTCCTTAAGGAGAAATTATCCTGATTAAAATTTAAACCGATTTGTTCGAAGAAGCGCAGATAATAATTATTAACATTAACAGTATCGTACCGTTCAAAAGAATAAACGGAAGAGGAGACTCTTCCGTTTATATTCTGTGGGAAAATGTACCCGGTTGCTGTTAACAATAAAAAACAGATAAAGATTGTTTGTTTTTTCATTTTCAATTTATTCTTGAGAATTAAACTGTTATTTACTTTGGGGTATAGTATGTTTGATTTTTGCCCACATTACATTAACATCCTGCTTAACGTAGGTTGGGCTTTTATCATTGTGACATTTTACGCAGAAAGTCTCAAGATTTGTAACAATCATAAGGCCATTTGTAACTGCTAAGTCTTTATTTTTCATTACAGATATTGCTTTATAATTTGAACCCGGCCCGTGACAGGTTTCGCACTGAATACCATCTTCAATCTTGTATTTGGCCCCAATTAAAGATGCGTCAACGTTGGTAGTGGGCACATGACATGAAAGACATTCTTCGGTTTTAACTGCAGCGGTTTTTGAACCTCTTGATTTTGCAATAGAGTCAGCAGTTGTTGTAAGAAGTGTCTGGTAAGCTTGTGAGTGTTTTGATGCTTTCCATATATCAAACTGCTTTCCTGCTTTTTCAGATTTATGGCACATGCCGCACATTTCAGCACCGACATATGAATTGGGCTTTTTATCTGCATCATTAGTTTGTGAAAAGAGCATGGGAGCTGCCATTAACAGAATAACAATGGCTATATTCCTATACATTTTACCTCCGGTTATTTAGTGTAAATGAAAGAGAGTTCATTCAAAACAAACTCTCTTATTGAATTAAATTTATTTAATTAAAACCATTTTCTTAACCATATTGAAATTACCGGCTTCAATGCGGTAGAAATAAATACCGGATGCATATGATACTGCATTCCATTCTATTTTATAATTACCGGCATTATAGAAACTATTTGTAAGAGTAACAACCACTTTCCCAAGTGCATCGTACACAGTCACTTTGACATTTCCTGCCTGTGGAATCGAAAACTTAATAGCGGTAGTTGGGTTAAAAGGATTCGGATAATTCTGGGCTAATTGATATGAGGCAGGCAATTGCCCGGCTTCATTCAAAACTGAAGTTGGACTAAACCTGACTATAGCATCTCTTAGTAATTTCTGTACCAGACGGGTATTGTGTATACCATGGCTTCCTTCAGCCTGAATTGAAAGTAAATTGTAATCTGCTTCCTGGAAAGCTGTGGTTAATGAGTCTGAGTGTGAAGCTTGATTTGTTTTTGTCTGGAGTATATTAATTAAACTGTCTGTTGTCGTCTGGGTACCTCTGTAATCAAACATCTTAGCATGATTCGATGTATCTACCTGTGTATAAAAATCCGGGTGACAGCTCATGCATGCTTCTACTCTAGGATAAAAAGTATGCCCCGTAGCTGATGTTTGTCCGTTAAAAGGAGAAGCGTAAACATGGCAGTTAACGCATCTCTCTGTTGCCGCAAATGTATGGGCTGAATTTATATAAGTTTCACCGGGATATTGATATCCGAATAAAGGACTTCCGGTAAGCACTTTGGATGTGGTCTGGTGTGGAACTGAGTTTATTATTAATGTGTCTGCATTGTTATGACATTGGTCGCAAATTGTACTCACTTGAGAAATAGGGAATCTTAATTGATGATCATATTTCTTTGCATGAGGATCATGACACGCTACGCATGTTAACGGCTGAATATCAGTACCGGTAACTAGAATTGTATCTCTGTATGCTGCGGGATTAGAAGCAAATAAAGCAAAATTCTGAGCAACATGGCACTTTACACAGGCTTTGTTGTTTATTGCAAATGAAACATTACTTTTAGCATGAGCTGACTGCTGCCACTCATCATAATATGGATTATGAACTCCCTCATGGCACTTTCCACATAATGCTGCCGACCAATCCGGTTTATTATTAGTAGCAAAATTCCAATGGTTTGCTCCCAAAAATACTGAAGAATCAGGATTTAGTATCCCCAAAGGTCCATGACATGCTTCGCAGCCGACATTTTTTACTTTATTAAACTTTGCAACATTTGTTATATAATAGTTGGGTTTAAGCGTAGTATCTTTTAATACATATTCGTCTGCACCAAATTGAAGTTGTGTAGGATCCCAACCGGTTGTATGGCATGATACGCAATCAAACCCCCAGCCTGGCGTATTGGAAGCAATAGAATCATAGGCCATGGCATGTAAAGTGTTTTTGTAAGTATCATACTTGGGTGAGCCTATATTTCCGCTCTGATGGCATGAGGAACATGAATATCCCTGAGCTTCGCTTCCATTTCCTGTCCCTAAATAAAAATTACGTTCATTTTGAGCATTAACAACCCCTGATACCATTAAAATTAGAACTAAAGAAGGTAGTAATTTTCTTTTCATATTTATCCCTTCAAATGTTTATTTAATTTCTCAACAATATTTGTACAATTATCACATATAGCAAAAATTGCACCAAGCAAATGTTTGTTTTTTCATCAGTTATAGGAAAATTCACTTTCCAAATAAGAGAAAATGAGTATGTTATTCCCAGCTAAGAGAATAATTAAATGTAAGGAATATATTAATTAAATTCATTACTTTTATATGCAAAAAATGAGTAAATAATGAAAAAAATACAGGTAATATCACTTGTGATAACTATTCTTTTCTTTTCATGCAGTCCGGGAAAATCCAACAGAACAAATTATTATACAAAAGGTAATCTTGTCTATCGATCTGGTTCTAATCAACCCTATACCGGTGATATATTTGCAAAGACCGAAGGAAAATTATTTGAATACAAAGTTAAGGATGGATTAAAAAACGGGGAATTCAAAATATCTTACGATAAGGGAAATCTGATTATGAAAGGGAATATCGTAAATGATAAAAATGAAGGGAAATGGGTTTACTTTTATCCCTCAGGTGAACTTGAATCAGAAGGTTATTATAAGGATAACCGACCTGACAGTATCTGGACTTGGTACTTTCCGGATGGAAAGGTTAAAGAAAGGGGAATGTTTGTTGAAGGTACAAGACGCGGCGATTGGAAGATGTTCGATGAAACAGGTACAGTTACTATGGAAAATATTTATGTCCTAAGCTCTGATTCAGCAAATAGGAAAAAATAAATACATTTACCGGCTTTCTATTTAGAACCTATTTTATTCCGACGATTACTAGTAATTGTAAAATCTTTTCAGTATTAGTTTGACATCTTCAACATTTAACTCATCTGCAATCTGAAAGTCGGAAAATGCTTTGTCTTTTTTCCCGAGATAAAATTTTGCCAATCCTCTCTGGTAATATCCCATTCCATTATATGTCACGGATTTAATGAATTTAGACAAACTGTGAATAGCATCCACATATCTTCCTAATTCTATCTCAGTAATTCCCAGTTGATAGTATAAGGAATAATCTGAAGTGTCTCCTGCCAACGCAAGCTGAAATGAATCAAACGCATTAAAGTAATCTTCATCGTCAAATTGTTTTTTCCCTAATGTCTTGTAATCAACAAACGGTTCAGAAGTTGTTTCGGGAATTGTATAAACAGGCGGAGTTGGACTAGGGTCATATGGTGGAGGTAAATCTGGCTGATCTATGACTACCGGTGGTGTATATACAGGACGTATATTGATTGGCCTTCCGGTCGGCCTCACCGGCTGGTTATCCTTAGGTGGATTTGTTACTTTTATTGGCGATGGTGGATTTCGTGGATCAGTTTTAGGTTGACCTAATTTGCTTTTATCATTATGATCTAACCTGCCATCATCACCGGTCTTACCGGCATTCCTCTGTGCATAACCTGCCGGATTAGCTAAAAACCCTATTAAAAGAATTATAAAGAATGTTCTCATAAACTGCTCCCTGCATAAATTTGAAATTAGCTTATGTCTAAAATACTTTATTTCTACCAACTCATCACTTTTCTATATCTTTGACATTTAATATAAAAAAAGGTTTACTCTTTTACTCTAAATAAAGTCTAAAAATATTTATTAGTAAAAGACTGTTGTGAATAACCCGGCAGCCTTTTATAATTATTAAAGTCGTTTATATGAGGGTTAATATTCTCATGAAAATAGGGGCGTTTCCAAATTTTATAAATAGAAACAATACTTATTTAATTAAATATATTTATATTTACCAGTATTAAGACAAGAAGTAATTATTATGACAGCTTTATCAGTTACAAGAACAAATTATAAAACAATATTGATGGATATTACGGCAGTATTGGTTATCACCTTTCTCCCTGCTATATCTCATTTAATATCAATACCCCTTTATCTTTTTGAACCAATGCGGGTTATTCTTGTCCTGTCAATAATGTTTACTGCCAGACGAAATAGTTATTTAATTGCCTTAGCCCTACCGTTATTTTCATTTATAATTTCAGCACACCCGGCCTTCGTTAAGTTATTTCTCATAAGCTCTGAACTTTTATTGAATATTTATTTGTTCAGTCTCCTGGAAAAGAAAATAGGAAATATATTTACTTCTCTTCTGGTCTCAATATTTTTATGCAAAATATATTACTATTTAGTAAAGGCAGCACTTATTTCTGTTGGATTAATGCAGGGTGAACTTGTTTCGACCCCTATTTATCTGCAGATAATAATTGCGCTGGTGCTTTCTCTGATAGCATTTATTTACATAAATAAAAATACTGAATCAGTAAATTAATTAGTTTCAATTCCTAATTTTTTTTCTATCAGTTCTATCCCTATAGCACAAAGATCTTTAACTATCTTATATTCTGACTTTGCAGAAACCAGTGTTTCCACTGCGATGCAATTGTTTTTATAAGCCTCACAATTTATCAGTACATTAAGGAATGCTCCCTGTGCAGCTGTTGAGATAAGTGATAATGCTACTCCGGCATCTGAAAGTGAATTCTGGTTCCCTTTTTCAGCTATGATTATTAAACTTTGGGTTATCTCTTTGCACAATGAAATAACCTGGTAGGGAACTAATTCTGCCTGTATGGTCGCTTCTTCAATTTTTCTTGATCGAATTACCTTCTCCTCATCATTTTCTTTTGGCAGTTTAAAAGCCTCCATTACAATGTCAAAAGCATCATTATCTTTCCTTGATAGTACTAAGAACTCATTTTTAGCTTTCTCCAGTTTATCTTTCAGATTTAATAACTCATCTTCAACATAAAGATATTTCTTTTTCCCGAATGTAAGGTTGCACACCATAATACCCAGCGATGATGCAAGAGCACCGCAAAAAGCACTAACATTGCCGCCTCCCGGAGTGGGGGAGTTTGAAGAGAGTTCATCTAAATAGTGTTTTACTGAATATGAAGTGTCCATTTTAATTCCTTTATGATTAAATCATATAATCAATTACTTTCTGGCCAATATCGAATATGTTAAGTCTGCTCAATCCTAATTTCTCAACTGCAATATTAACAAGTGCTTTTTCTTCTGTTATTTCCCCTTCGGAATAATATTTACCAGCCTGCAGTAATGCTTCAAGCGGAACCAGCCCTACTATTTCACTGCCGTTCACTTCTGCACCTAAACGTTTGGCTTCCTTCTTTACTTCTTCAAAAGTAATATGAATCGGAGTGATATTATAATTTGTAAGATTCATCGAAACCTGGGTTATATTGTATTTTTCGAGTGAAACTCCCATCCCTTTTACATTCTTCAGTCTTCCCGGAATATTTACTGTTTTACCGTTTTCCTTTACAATATTTCCCTGCGCATCTCTTTTGGGTCTTCCTGATTCCCTCAAAATCTCTGCTATCTCCTTTGCAATTTTGATGTCTGTTGTTTTTAAGTTTACATTGTAAGCTATCAGGAAAAACCTTGCGCCAGTTACAATTGCTCCTGACTTTGCATTAAAAACAGCTTCACCAAAATCAGGTTTCCATTCTGGATCTTTCAGTTTCGCTTCTAATCCCTCATACTCTCCTTTTCGGATATTTGAAAGACTTGATCTCTGGGGAGTTTTGGCAGAACATTCATATAGATAGACAGGCACATTTAGATCAGCCGCAATTCTTTCTCCGAATTTCTCAGATATTCTCACACATTCTTCCATAGTGGTGTTTTTAACAGGAACAAATGGAACTACATCAATAGCTCCAAGCCTTGGATGTTCTCCTTTATGTTTAGTCATATCTATCATTGATGCAGCAGTTTTACAGGCATTAATAGCCCCTTCAATAATTCCATCTTCAGTTCCTGCCAAAGTTACTACAACACGGTTATAATCAGCATCAGGTTCAAGATTTAAAAGTTTTACGTCTGCAGTTTCCGAAAGCACTTTTGTTATTAACTTAAATAGCTCCTCATTAATCCCTTCGCTGAAATTGGGAACACATTCTATTATCTTCATTTAAACTCCGATTTATCAAATATTACTTGACCGTTTTTAATTGTCATAATATTTAGGTTAGTTCCGGTATTATAAATAATGTCTGAATATTCTGGAGAATCGATCACTGCAAAATCTGCTTTTTTCCCCGTTTCTATGCTGCCGGTTCTATTATTTTTATTCAACGCATAGGCGGCATTAATTGTGTAGGAGGTAATTACCTCTTCAATCGACATCTTCATGTTAATTGCCGCAAGACTCATTATTAAAGAAATGTTACTTATATGTGACGAGCCCGGGTTAAAGTCTGTGGCAATTGCAACAATAACATTTTCATCTATTAGTTTTCTTGATGGTGCATAACGGTAATTAAGGAAATAGGAAACACCTGGTAAAAGAACAGCAGCTGTAGTCGAAGCTGCCAACTTTGATACCTGTTCATCCTTCATCATTTCAAGATGTTCTACACTTACAGCACCATATTTAAGCGCTGTCTCCAGACCCCCTATGTTATTAAATTGCTCGGTATGAATCTTAATTTTTAATCCTGCCTGGATGGCAGCATATAAAATTTGATCAGTCTCTTCCCTTGAGAATCCAGTTGATTCACAAAATACATCACAGAATATGGCAAGCCTTTTCTCAGCTACTGCAGGTATCATTCTCTTTATTAATAAATCAATATAACCCCCATGATCATTATTGAATTCAACTGGATAAGTATGGGCTCCCAGAAATGTAGCTATAATATCTATCGGAAATAATTTATTTAAATGGTTAATTACCTCAAGAAGCTTCGTTTCGTTTTCGAAATCAAGTCCGTAACCACTTTTAATCTCAAGAGTAGTCACTCCCTGTGAAATAAAACTCTGGATTCGTGGTAAGGCAGTTTTTACAAGATCATCAAATGAAGAATTCCTTACCGCATTTACTGTGGATTTAATTCCTCCACCGGAGTTCGATATTTCTTCATAGGTCGCTCCTCTTAACCTGAGTTTGAATTCATTTGTCCTACTGCCAGTATATACAGTATGTGTGTGGCATTCAATAAATCCGGGGAAAATGGTTTTGTCTTTTAAAGATATTAGCTCAAAGTTGGATCTGTTTTTTATAGAATATGTGGGGATGATGTCCTTTATAATATCATCTTCAATTACAATTGAGTGGTCCGTCAATATGTCAAGATTGCTTTGTTCTTTACCCCTTTTTACATTTTTCCCTTTAGTATCTACTGTTACAATCTGCGAAGAATCTTTTAGGATTTTCAGCATAATTATCGTGAAATATTTACTGTATCTTGTATAACTTTTGAGTCTGAATAACCCATCTGGTTAAGCTTGAAACTGAATTCATTGGCATCTGAAGAATTTAGAAAATCTCCCGCCTTAACTTTATAAAAGGGAGGATCAAATGAAATATATACCGGCTTTCTTTCCATCCTGGAATATACTTCAGATTTAACTTTATTTGCTTCATCAAGGTTATCGGTCGTTGATATTAGAACTCTGTACCCCGGCATTTCCCTGGTGATTTTAGTACCGGCAGTATCGGCCGCTAATGTGTCATAATTATACCAGGCATAAAGTCCTTTTCCGGATTTGTTAAAAAATCGGGGTATTGTGTCATTTATTGTTATATTGGTTTTATATGGTGTTGTATCGAAATCTTCTTTTAGTACAAGTGTATCAGTTTCTTTGGCTCCTAATGTTGTACTTGATTCCTTTTCTGTTTGATGAAACCGCGAACCTGTCGAAGTCATCGTCCCACAGGAATAAAATGCTATGCTTATAAATAGAAGCAAAAAGAGATTATATTTCATTTTTTTATCTTTTTGAACATTAACAAATATAAAAATTTATATTGACTATCTGAAACAATGGTAATAATATTATTATTATTTATTTATATTTCACTTTCTATTTTACATGGAAAAAACTAAATTTAACAACTAGTTCTTTCTTAATGATAATTTATACAAAATTTTTGAAACCAAATGGAAAATCCTACTAAAGTGCTAATCGTTGAAGATGATCTCATTACTCAGCAGATCTTGGGGCTTTATATGATCGATTATGAGCATATTATTGTTTCCTGCGGCGAGGAAGCCATAAAGGAATGCGAGACAAATAAATTTGATATTATTTTAATGGATATCCGCTTAAAATCAGGAATTGATGGAGTAAAGACTTTCAAAAAAATAAAGCAGATCAAAGAGTATAAAAACGTTCCTATCCTTGCAATAACAGCTTATGCTATGAGAGGGGACAAGGAATTCTTTCTGGAAGAAGGTTTTGATGGTTATCTTGCAAAACCATTTTTAAAAGAGAATTTGATCGATATTATCAATTCTGTTATGAAGAAAGAGAGGGCTTAACCCCCTTTCGTTTACCATATCATGTTCAGAAAAGGAGAGATAACAGCCTGACATATAATCGTTTAAAGATAATTTTTTTGAGAAACCGCATTTATTTTAGTAAGTTTCACTGTCAATTTAATTATTTTAATCGAAATGGCTGCAAAAAAACTTAAAATCCTATTCGTTACCCCTGAGGTCGTCCCGTTTGTCAAAACAGGTGGGCTGGCTGACGTTTCCGCTGCTTTACCTCAAATGCTTACTGAACTTGGGCATGAAGTAAGGATAGTTGTCCCAAAATATGGTGCCGTTGATGACAGGAAATTTAAAATCCACGAGGTCGTCCGGTTAAAAGATTTACATCTTCAAATCGGTGATAAAGATGTCGTCTTTTCCCTCAAATCTTGCTTTTTACCCGGACAAAAGATAAGGGTTCAAATTTATTTCCTTGACAATTTCGAATATTTCGGCAGCAGAAATAGCTTGTATGTCGACCCAATGACCGGGCTCGATTATCCTGATAATGATGAAAGATTTATTCTGTTAGCCAGGTCTGTTTTTGAACTGATTTCAAAACTCGGCTGGATCCCTGATATTATTCACTGTAATGACTGGCAGACTGGCTTTATCCCCGCTTATATGAAAACGCTCTTTAAAGATGTGGAAACTTTCTCTACCTTTAAAACTGTTTTTACTGTCCATAATCTTGCCTACCAGGGTCAGTTCCCCAAATCTGGTTTCTTTAAAACTGGGTTCCCTGAGGAACTAAACTCTGAAAAAGGGATAGAAATCTATAATAAAATTAATTTTATGAAAAGCGGTCTGATGTACGCCGATATTATAAATACTGTTAGTGAAACTTATGCTAATGAGATTAGAACAGATGATGAACTCGGTGCCGGACTGAAGTCTGTGCTCGCTAAAAGGAAAAATGATCTGTACGGTATCATCAATGGAATTGATACTCATTTATGGAATCCCGATAAGGATAAACATCTGCCAAAGAAATTTTCTTATAAAACCATTGAAGATAAAATAGAAAATAAAAAAGTACTTGCTGATAAATTTGGGCTCGCTTTCAGTGAAACTACTCCTATTATTGGAATAATATCAAGACTCTTTGATTCAAAAGGTTTTGATTTAATTACTGAAGCTTTCCCTGAATTGATGAAAATGAATCTTCAGTTGGTTCTGCTTGGCAATGGCGATAGAAAATATCATAATTTTTTCGAAAAAGCAGGTAGAAAATTTCCCGATAAATTCGCATCTTACCTTGGGTTCAATGATGATCTTGCTCATTTAATTGAAGGAGGAGCTGACATGCTGCTTATGCCTTCTCATTATGAACCCTGCGGATTAAATCAAATGTACAGCCTCGTTTATGGAACTGTCCCGATTGTTAGGGAAACCGGGGGCCTTGCCGATACTGTCATTAAATTTAATGAAAAAACAACCGAGGGCAACGGATTCATGTTTAAACAATATGAGTCTTCTGCTATGTTAAAAGAAATTTCAAGAGCTTTGAAAGTATTTGAAGATAAAAAAACTTGGACTAAAATTCAGAAGAATGGTATGAAATGTGACTTTAGCTGGATTGCTTCAGCTAAGAAATATATTGAGTTATATAAGACCATTCTTGAAAGCGATTAATGCTGAACAAATCCTTTCCATTCCTTAATTTCAAAATAAACCTATTGGCTTATTCGGGTTTTTGTAAGGATTTTATTTCTAACTTGCAAAAACGGAATATATTTACAAGCTTTGTGCCTGTAATTTTATAGGATTCTTGTAATTTTTAATAATGATATCTCCGGAGAAAAAATTTTGTCATTAAAAACTATATCATTCTTTGTTCTGCTGTTCGTTTCGTTAACATTTATTTCCTGCAGCAGTGATCCATCAGCTATTGGAAGTGCTTACCTGAAAGGTGATCAGATTAAATTAGATTCTCTTGATTCCTATAAAGATACTCTTCCTCAGGTTTCCTCTACCTACCAATATTCAGTCCCTCTCGGCTACGCTACTACTTTTTTACTTGGACGCAAGGGTACAAATGTAGCTAGTATGTTAATGAGTTTCAATATTGTACTTCCTGATTCAATTACTGCTGAATTACAGAAAAATACTCTTACTGTTTCAAGTGCTTTTGTGCAATTGTATAAGAGTTACTATTTCGGTGATTCAACTGCCCCATTTGATTATTCTGTCCATCATATTAACACTGGCTGGACTTCTTCAACTTATACTATTGATAGTTTTAATGTTTGGCAACCAGGTAATCAATATGATCCTGTAGATATCGGAAGTAACAAATCTTATAGCGATACTATGTACCAGTTTAATATTTCTGACACTAAATCTGTCTTAGGCTGGTTAACAAGTGTTGCGAATAGTACTGCTCTCGATAACGGTATTTTACTTA
>Ga0182027_10002440_pt1 | contig 30175 bp, 19 predicted proteins | sample 712E1DmetaG_FD_121300 | JGI IMG/M metagenome (GOLD analysis project Ga0182027, IMG submission 121300) | Permafrost microbial communities from Stordalen Mire, Sweden - 712E1D metaG (Illumina Assembly) | ecosystem: Environmental > Terrestrial > Soil > Wetlands > Permafrost | place: Sweden...
AATCGCCAACGATTATTCTTACGCAATGGCTGCCTAATTAAAGGCAGCCGATCCGCTGTTCGGTTAGCGTTCGCTGGGCGGTGGATAAAGCATGAACGATAGCCGGGCGGGGTGTTCCGACCGTCCGGCGAAATAAACCGGGGCTGGTTTTCTGCAGAGCCTGTCTGTTAGCGGTGCAGAAAACGAGACTAATAGACAGACTGAGCATGGAGCGGCCCACTTGGATCACTCTTCGGACACGGGTTCAATTCCCGTCACCTCCAATCTTCATACTTCGCTGCGCCTGGAACTGCGTCCGGGAAAGCCGGAAGAAGAAAGTGGCACATCGAATAAAAAAACGGCGCCCCGGGTTTCCCCGGGCGCCGTTTTCCTTTGCGCCTCAGCCGCGGTCGTTACTTAACAATCCGTATTGCCTGCGAAAGCACCCTGCCCGCTGACTCAAGTCGGATCACGTAGGTACCGGTCCCGACCGCTTCGCCCGACGAGGTCGTATGGTCCCACACGATCGGGCCGCTCTGCCCCGCCCCTGCCTGGAAGAGCCTGATTGTCTTTCCGGCGGCGTTGCAGATTGAAATGCGGCCTCCGTCGAGGCTCCCCACCTTGATCACCGTTGTGGCAGCCGGCCCGGCCCCTACCGTAAGTAGACTGTGCTGCGTACGGGAGGAAGGCTGGAGCAGCACCGGGTTGTTGCTGTTTATGTTGATCGCCGCGTACGCCATATCGCCGATATCGTAATTGGGGAGAATGCTTTTTGCCGTTGACGGCAGGCTGTCGGTCTTGGAGAAGTAATAGAGATTGAACGTGCTCTGGACCTGGCCAACCGCGATGCGTGCGAAGCAGACGATAGGGACGGTCTTGACCCAGATTGTCTTGACGGACCCAAACAAGAATTTTTCGGATGATGTAAGCGTGCTCGTGTCTATGGGCAGCGAGCTCACCGGGAACGATGTGTCCATGGCGGTTCCGGCCGGGATATTTATGTTGATTTTTGCGCCATAGGAAACCCACTGACCAACGCTGTCGACAGCGACCTGGATGGAATCCATGCTGAACCCGTGTGCCTTGAGCGTCTTATGGACAAAGAAGCTTTTCCACGTGGGGTCGGCCGCCATAGCCGACTCCCGAGAAGTATAGGCGGCAAGGGAGTCTTGCAGCAGAGTAAGGAGAAGCGCCGAATCGGCTGCGATGCCGGCGATCTGGTTGAGCCGAAGCCCGTTTGCAACGTAGTAATCCGAAGAAACCACAGACCACCCGGCGGGAAGGCCGTAGACCACGTGGAGGCTGTCGCGTTTGTAAGCCGCCGATGTGGTGGCTGTTGTGGAGACAACAACGTACACGTCGCTGAGCACTACAGGTATCGTGTCGCCGGGTTTTGCCGCCGAAGGCTGAGACACGAGCTGGGCGCGGTCCGCGCTGCAACCGACGAGAAGACTTAGACTTCCGGCTATAACGAGCATTTTTATCCACGACGTTTTCATGCAGCCTCCCGGCAATTGGTGAGAGAATCTTCCACGGACGCTACGCTGAGCGCAACCGCAACCCTTCATAAGATACCACAGATACCACCAAAAGGGGGAAATATCAACCGAAATAGCCGAATTCGTCTGCCGGAAAACAAAAAGGGAGGACGAAATGTCCTCCCTTCCATTAAAGAGCGCCAGAGGAAAATCAGCGGGCGAATTTGAGCACGATTTTCAGGATTCTCCGTACCGGCTCCGCCGCGCCCCACAAAAGCTGATCGCCCACGGTAAACGCGGTGAGATATTTTGGCCCGATAATCATCTTGCGCATGCGGCCGATGGGAACCGTAAGCCTCCCGGACACAGCCGTGGGCGTGAGTTCCGCAAGCGTGGCTTCTTTCGTATTGGGAACGACTTTTACCCACTCGTGAGCTCCGGCGATCAACCCCTCGATGTCGGCGAGGGGCACGTCCTTCTTGAGCTTGATCGTAAGGCCCTGGCTGTGGCAGCGCATGGAGCTTACGCGCACGCATTCCCCGTCGACCGGTATGGGCTTTTTGGTGCCGAGAATCTTGTTGGTTTCGGCGCATCCTTTCCATTCCTCGCGTGTCTGGCCGTTTTCCATGGGTTTGTCGATCCAGGGAATGAGGCTTGCCGCAAGGGGCACGCCGAAATTTTCAACCGGCATTTTCCCGGAGCGCAGCTCGCTCGTTATGAGCGCCTCGTACTCGATCGCCGTTGCCGCCGGATTGCCGAGCAGCGGCCCGGCGGCATTTGACAGGTGCGCCATTTGCCTGACAAGCTCGATCATATTCTTTGCGCCCGCGCCCGACGCCGCCTGATAGGTCATGGAGGAAATCCATTCGACCAGGTTTTTTTGGAACAGCCCGGAAAGCGCCATGAGCATGAGGCTCACGGTGCAGTTGCCGCCGATGTAATCTTTGACGCCCGTCTTGAGCGCCTTTTTGATGACCTTGAGATTAACGGGGTCGAGAACGATAACGCTGTTGTCTTTCTGGCGCAGTGCCGAGGCAGCGTCGATCCAATAGCCTTTGAAACCCTGGCCGCGAAGCGCCGGATACACTTCATTCGTGTAATCGCCGCCCTGGCAGGTGACGATGATATCCATCTGGGAAAGTTTCGCAAGGTCGCGGGCGTCAACAAGGGGCGCGGCCGAAAGCCCGACGTCGGGAGCGGCGCCGCCGACATTGCTCGTGGTGAAAAACAGCGGCTCGAACCCCTTGAAATCGCCTTCCGCTCTCATACGTTCCATGAGAACCGAACCGACCATGCCGCGCCAGCCGACAAATCCTACTTTGAGCATAGCTGAAACTCCAAAAGAAGTAAAATAGAGCCTTCTGTTACTACGGATATTAAAATGCTATGGTAAAATAATTTACGACAAAAAACGCGGATACAACGGATACGACAATTTGAAGGCGTGCGAGGTACCGGTCTTCACCGGCAAAAGACGGGCTACACTTTTCTCAGGAAAAAGCAAACCTGGTCCCCGTCTTTTTGAGCGTTCAATTCCTGTGCCCGGAGTTCAAACCGTGCAATGTCCCCGCTGCTGAACAGCGATTTGCCAGGATTGACTGAATAGGAATTTTCCGCGGTGAGCCAGATGTTTTTTTCGTATTGCTCGGAACCCCAGAACTGAAAACCGGTTGAGTCGAAGAGAATATCCGCTATTTCGAAACCGTTGTTCCGAACCAGCATTTTAAAGCTGGGGAGCGTGTGCAGCACACGATGGCGGGGCGCGTCCAGCTGCACCCAGTTCGCTCCGTAATGCCGCCAGGCGTAGGTGTCCTTGACGGGAATCCTGATCATGGCAATTCCCTTTTGACCCAGAACGCGGCTGATCTGTGCCAGGAAGTCGTCTTGATTCCTGATATGCTCCAGGACATGGTTTGCCATGACAAAATCAAAGCAGCCGTTTATTTCCTGAATAGACTTTTCTTCAATTGTGAAATTTCTGCCGTACCGAATCGCTTCGGGTATGTTGGGGTCAATACCGAGGAGGCAATTGAATCCTTCATTGTAAAATGCGGACAGGATACAACCATTGCCCGAGCCGATATCAAGGATCCGGGAACGGGAATTGAGGCGGGCAATCCGTATCCACTCGCAAATGCTCGGCGGTTTGCGCAACTTGTTAAGGAGGCTTTCGGCAAATTTGTTTTGTCCGCCGTACAGTTTCAGGCACGCTCTCCGAAAGAGTCTTTTGATTCCGTTGCTCAGCCAGACTTTCGAGGTGAAACTGTAGTAATTATCCGGGTAGAGTGCCCCGGTTCCCTCCGGCAGGTCGCGAAGGAGCATTACCCCGCACTGCGGGCAGATCGTGTACTCGTACTGCGCGAGCGTGCCGAACATTTTTTCGGAGGCAGTGACCACGGCCGGGGCGGCAGTACTTTTACAGATCGGACAAGAATTCATAGTTGACTCGGAAAACTGACAGGGTTTTGGAATCGGACATCCTTAAAATAGAACAGGGACGACACGGCCAAGGCGATGGTTTCTTCTTTGTGTTGAATCCCAAAGTTTGCGCGGTCCCCGAAGGTTCGCTGTCGCGGCTCCTCCTGTAGTGTTGCATGCAGTCGTAGTCGTGGTGCTGCGGGGTTCTTCACATCTAAAAAAAGCCCGGTCCCTCGCATAGAATGCGGCAGGACCGGGCTGTGCAGCACAATAGGCCCGAGAAATGCTTCCCTGTGTGTTAGCCGTTCACAGCCGGGATCTTGACGCCCTTGGCCAGTCCGCCAAAACCAGCGACCACCGTCTTTATGCCCGCGTCGCGCATTTCCTCTTCCGCACGGATGAGCGGATTGTAGTTCTGCAGGTTGCGTTCGCCGTTGGGAGCGCCGGCCTTGAGCCATACCCGCTTGCACACTGCACCGTAGAGGAGCGGCATGTACGGAAGAAATTCCGACGAACCTTCTGTTGACCGATGCGAGAAGAACGCGGAAAACCCGCCCGCTTTCATATTGTTGAGCGCTTCGTCGAGCGACGATACGCCCACGTTGGCGAGCTCGGACAAAACGAGTCCCGTATCGCCGCGCGCGTCAAGGAATCTCTTGACGCGGCCGGCGTCTGCCACGCCGAGAACCACTTCGGTGGCCAGGCAGGTTTCGGTAAATGTTCCGGCCTGATTCAGCTTGATGAGCACGGAGTTGCCGGCCCTGTCTTTGCGGTTCTTTGCCGCAAGGAACGGAATGATGAACCGAAGCTGTGTCACCGCTGCGTCGTCGATGACGATCTGCACGCGGTCCCCGTATTTTTCGTTCATGAGCTTGTGCGCTATAATGTCGCTTTCCGAACCCGGGTCTTCCATGGTAACGAAGTTGTCGGCGCTCTTCACAACCGAGTAGTCGAATTCGACAAGCTGTTCGCGCGTCTTGATTCCCTGTCCGGAAAAGCGCATGTCGTACAACCCCTTTTGCCGGAGCTCCTCGCCCTTCTGGATTTCCGAGAATGCGTTGTCGGTGCCGATGGCGTACTCGGTCTCGGAAAGTCCGAGCTGGCCCGCGCACTCCTTGATGCGGCTGAGGCCTTCAAAATTGTCTTTGACCGGAAACACGAACCCGCGCTCCTTGGCGGTTCCGGTGGGCAGCTTGTCGCGCACCAGGTTCTTTTCGAACTGGCGGAAGAACTTTGTGCCGGTTGTGAAGACGCCCTTGATGGACTTTTCCTTCATGGCAAAGAAGAACATTTCCTGAATGTCCTGTTTGGTGCCCGGAACATGCTCGCCGCCGCATACCATGTTGAATGCGATGTTGGGCATGGTAAAGGATTTCATTCCTTTGGGCGCGAGAACCTGCCAGGCCTTGAAACCCGAGGCCTTGAGTAGGGTCTGGAAAAACACGGTGGACGAGGCAAGGCAGGCATTGCCGCCCCATACTTTCTTATTGGGACCCGCGCCTTTGACGAGGGCAAGGTCGAACTCTTCGCATGCCTTGATTATGTCGGCGGGCGTCTTGATGACCACTTTCTTGGGCAACAGCGGCCCGATGTTTTTTTCGATGGACTTGATGGCTTTGTCGTTGTCGATATAAATGGCTTCGTTCTCGCCGTCCGATGTTCCCTTGGCAATGCCGTTTCTTTCTTCGATGGTCCAATTGTCTTTACCCCGCGCCACGCGGGCCGTCATCACGCCTTCCAGGGTGAAATTGGCATACGACGAAAGAATTTCCCTGCCCTTGAGCGTGAACTTGGTGACTATGGTCTCTTGTGCCATTGCGACAGTCCTTCCGAAAAATTGTTTATGTGAAGCAACCGTTTGGAATCGAGGCCGGTATCAAAGCGACTGCTAAAATACTTTATTTGTGTGGCTGGACAAAATCCTTTCGGCTTGAGCCCGGGAGCCGGCCGCGACATGGATTCCACCGCCAGCCAGCCTCGCAAGTCTGCCCGGCCCAGGCGGACTAATTACCTGTTGACCTTTCCCCACGAAAGAAGTATACTTATTTAACTCGTTAAATAAGTGCCGGCCAGTCCCAACAACTGGAAAATTCACCCCCCACAATCAATAAGGAGGTCCACATGGACGCATCACTCAAGAACAGGATCGAGAAACGGGCTTACGAGCTTTTCCTGCATCGCGGCGCACAGCCGGGCCACCATTTTGACGACTGGGTAAAGGCCGAGAAGGAAGTCATGGCCGAAATAGCCAAAGAAAAGGCGCCCAAGGCCAAGCCGCCGATTCAGAATCAGAAGAAGAAGTACTAATTCTCCTCCAGGTCGATCCTAAAGATCCGTTTGCCCCGCCGGCTCGCTGAGCCGCGTTTGGCCGGTGAGAAATTGCGGCGGGGTCGGATATTTCCCCGGACTTTGCCATACTTCCGAGCTCCTGCCGAAAGCGGCTGCGTGAATCTGGGGTTGGCACCTCAGCAATCAAAAACCGCAATTCGTTTACTGTACGGAAAACCCGTGCAAATTGTTGATTGAGCAGCGCAAAAACACCTATATTGAAGGACCCCGCAGCAAACAGCGGGGACCACGCTACGGCCGAGAAATACGCCCGGAAGTAGCGGCTTTGCCAATCCTTCCATCCCTATGGAAGAAGAAATATTTTTATTCGCCCGCTAACCCCGAAGCAAGCTTCGGGGAATGCGCTCGCTATGGGATTCAACCGCACATGCGCATTCTTCTTTTCTTTCCCCGGGGATACGACAATACAAGTTCGACCGCGTCGGTCGGGACCCTTGCGGCGTCGATGGCGCCATTCGGCATAGCCTCTATTGCGGCGGTCCTTCGGAAGGCCGGTCACGATGTCCGCATTATCGACGCTACGCTGCGCTTCACCATTACCAACCGCGAATGGGCGCGCCGCATTATTGCCTGGAAACCGGATATCGTCGGTTTTTCCGTCATAACGTCGCATTTTTTCGATGCCTACGACGTGTGCCTATTTGTCAAGGAAATCGATCCGCACGTCCGGACCGTGTTTGGCGGCGTTCACCCGTCGTGGGGACGCGAGCGCCTCCTGCGCGACTATCCGGCCATTGATCTGGTAATTGCCGGCGAAGGCGAATTTGCGCTTCGCGACCTTGCCGATGGCCTTCAACCTGATCGCATTGCGGGAGTTTTCTCCCGAGGCGGCGATGGAACAATTACGGGCGTCGATCGGCCTCAGCTCAAGTCGCTCGACGACTTGCCTTTTCCCGCATACGATCTTGTTGAGGGATTTCCGCGCGCCTATGCGCCCGCGCTCTTCAGCTATCCGCGGTTTCCTGCCGCAAGCATCCTCTCCTCACGTGGTTGCGTTTATCAATGTTCATACTGCGACCGGTCCGTTTTCGGCAAAAGCTTCCGCTGGAATTCGCCGGAATATACGGCCGAACTGGCCGCGTTTCTTGCCAAGGATTTCGGCGTTCGCCATATTATGTTCTACGATGATCTTTTTACGCTGAACCGCGACCGTGTTGCCCGACTGTGCGGCCTTCTGCGAAAAATGAAACCACGCCTCACGTATAACTGTATCGTGCGGATCGGATCTATCGACGACGATCTCATCGCAGAGCTCAAATCGAGCGGGTGCTGGATGGTGCATGTCGGCATCGAATCGGGCGATCAGGCCATTTTGGATTCATTCAAGGAGAAGATGAGCCTCGACGACATTCGCCGCGACGTGGAGAAGTTGCACGCCGCAGGCATCTACGTCAAGGGACTCTTTATGATGGGCTTCCCGGGTGAAACCGATTTGTCAATTACAAAAACGATCCGATTCTCGCAGTCGCTGCCGCTGAAAGACGCGAACATTACGGCTTTTACGCCCTTTCCCGGTTCGCCCATCGCGAGTGACATCGAAAAGCTCGGGACGCTTGACAACGACTGGTCGAAAATGGATTGCGTCAACGTCGTCTTCGTCCCCAGAGAGATCGAATCGAAGCAGTTGCTCGAACGGCGGTGGCGTGAGTTTGTGATGGGTTTTTACCGCAGACCCGCCATGAACCGCATGTACAGACGCATGCTCTGGGAAGCCCCCCACAGCTACGGGCGTCTTCTGAGACATGCCTTGTCGTTTATGGGATATCGTACGGCAATGATCCGAAAACAGCGCACACCGAAAAGGGCGCCCTAACGAATGGAGACAGAGTGAATTTCCTGCTTGTATACCCGCGCTGGCCAAAGCTTGTGCACCAGACTGTATTCAATCTTCCTCCGCATGGGCCCGTGGTGATGGCCGCGGCGATTCCGCAGTGGGTGACGGTCACCTTCGTCGACGACAATGTCCAGGATGTTCCTTTTAACAAGTCCTGGGACTTTGTGGGAATCTCGGTGATGCTCACGGCGCAATTGCCGAGGGCGTTTGAGATATCGGCACGGTTCAGAGAGCGCGGCACACCGGTGATTTTCGGCGGCATTTCCGCGATGCTGCACGCGCCGGAGATACAGTCCAACACCGACAGCCTCTTCTTCGGCGAAGCGGAGGGACGCCTTGCTCAGGTGTTTGAAGACCGCAAGAACGGCCGCCTCAAGCCGCTCTACGACTACGGCAACTCCTTTGCGCCCATCGAAGACGTCGGGCCAGCCCGACGCTCCATTCTCGATTACAGCCGTTACGAACACAAGGGCGTGCGTATGGTGGACCTCTTTCATGCCTCGCGGGGATGCAAGTTCAACTGCTATCCGTGCTGCACGCCGTTTCTCGGGGGACGTCAGTTCCGGCCGCGCCCCATGGAGCGGGTTGCCGAAGAGCTTGCCACCATCGACAACGAACGGCTGTTCGTCGTTGACAATTCGCTCGCTCAGGACAAACAATGGGAGCTATTGCTCTTTCGAACCATGGCGCCATTTAAGAAATCGTTTTGCTGCCATCCGATTGAAGATGACGATGAGGTTCTGGCTGCCGCGGTCGATGCGGGCGCCTGGTACGTGTATCAGGCAATTTTCGACACCTCCGATTTTATCCGCGAACGGATCAAACGGTACAAGAGCTTCGGACTCGGGGTAGAAGGAACCATCATTCTGGGATTGGACGATCACGACGAGGATTCAATAAAGCGGCTCGTTGAGTTTCTCCTGGAAATCAATCTTGATCTTGCCGAATTCACCATACTCACGCCGTTTGCGCACACCGCCGCGCGCGAACAGATGGAAAAAGAAGGGCGGATAACGACGAATGATTTCTCCAAATACAACGCCGGCGAAGTCGTTTACAAACCAGCAAAGATCGGGGCCGCAAAGCTGCAAGAGCTGTATCACTGGGCATGGGAGACGTTTTATGCGGGCGAACCACAGATGCTCAAAATGGCGAGGCTTTACAAGAAGGTGCTGCGCAAAGGACGCAAAGAAGAAAAGATTAACCAAAGAGAGTTGAAAGTTAACGGTTGAGAATCAAATATTTGAGCGGCATCAATCCCACAGCGAGCGGATTCCCCGAAGCTTGTTTCGGGGTTAGCGAGCGAATACAAATATTTTTTCTTCCATAGGGATGGAAGGATTGGCAAAGCCGCTACTTCCGGGCGTATTTCTCGGCCGTAGCGTGGTCCCCGCAGCTTGCTGCGGGGTCCTTCAATCGTCACCCCGTTTGACCCAATCGGTTTCCCATGACTTTACAGCACCTCGACCTTATCGTAGACGGCCTGCTTGTCCCCGTTGAAAAAGACGAACAGGGGGAATACGCACGAGCCGCCGCCCGCAAGCTGGCTGTTCACGAAGCGGACATCTCTATTGTCAAGGTCGTCTACAAGTCGCTGGTAACCAGCGACCCCGAACAGTTCTATTATGAACTATCACTTGTCGTTCGCGTTCCCGACGCGTACGACAACAAAGCGGGTTTTGCTGCATACCAGGAATCCACAGCCCCCGTTCCAAAAAAGGCGTTACCCGCGCCGAGGCCGGTTGTCGTCGGTTTCGGCCCGGCCGGGATGTTCGCGGCGCTTTCGCTTGTCGAGCACGGCTGCAAGCCCGTGATTTTTGAAAGAGGCAAAGCCCTGGACGACCGGCATGTCGATGTCCAGCGATTCATACACGACAGGATGCTTGATCCCGGGAGCAACATCCAGTTCGGCGAGGGAGGCGCGGGCCTGTATTCCGACGGCAAGCTCTTTTCCAGGCCGAACAATTCCGAATATGCAAACAAGGTACTCGACACGTTCGTCCGCTTTGGCGCGCCGCCTTCGATAAAGTACCTGTACAAGCCCCACCTGGGGACCGATGTGCTGTGCACCATAGTGGCCAATATTCGCAACCACATCGTTTCGCACGGCGGAGAAATTCTGTACAACTCGAAAATGACGGATATCATTGTCCTCAAGGGTGCCTGCGCGGGCATTGTCATTAACGGCTCCAGGGAGTACCTCACGTCAAGCATTTACCTGGCACTGGGGAACTCTGCGCGGGACACGTTCGAAATGCTCCACAAGAAAGGCATAGTCCTTCAGTCCAAGCCTGTTTCCATCGGCGTGAGGATCGAGCATCCGGCCCGGACCATCAACCTGATGCGGTACGGCAGCAAATACGAGAACTTTCCCGGGCTGGGCGCAGCCAGTTATTCCTTGACATTCACAAACAGGTCGACGCGGCGCCACGTCTACACCTTCTGCATGTGCCCCGGCGGCGAGGTTGTGAACGCGTCCTCCGAACAGGGCATGCTCGCGCTCAACGGCATGAGTTACTCGGCCAGAAACTCTTTCTTTTCGAATTCCGCCATTCTGGTGACCCTGGACGAGGCGGATTACAAATCAAAGAATCCACTTGCCGGCATCGCGTTTCAAAGGGACATAGAGCGAAAAGCATTTCTTGCCGGCGGGTCACACTGGGAAACTCCCGGCCAGAACCTGCCGGATTTCCTGCGCCGCAAGCAGTCTGCCGCATTGAACCGTAATTCCTGCACAATGGGTACGCACAGCGCAACCATGGATGCGATATTCCCCGCCTTCATCTGCGAAACGCTTCGCGAGGCTTTTACCGCATGGAAAACCGAAAGTCCGCTGTTCGTGACCGGCGAGGCCGTCCTTCTGGGTGCGGAAACCAGGACCTCGTCGCCCGTGCGCATAAAGCGGCGGAAGGATTTTGAATCTGTTAACATGCGGAATCTCTACGTGATCGGCGAAGGCTCAGGATACACCGGCGGCATTAATTCCGCCGCTATTGATGCGATACGCGCCGTGGAGTCGGTGCTGGCCAAGACGTAAGCTTCCCGAGGCGCCCCGCCGCTGAAATCGCCTTCGCCGCTGGGCCGGATCAGCATAACACCGTAAAGCATCAGTGAAAATAGCGACTTTTTTAAAAAAGCCGCTCTTTATAATATGCAACACATTCTTGCATTGAAAAACTGTTGATGATAAGATTACGATAAAGAGTTTTCTACAGTTACAGATACCTGACCTGAAATAGAAACCCCACACACTAACCATGTCTGTAAAACCAGAGCAAAAGACAAGCATCAAGTCAAGCTTGCATACGCGACTGATCATTCATATAATCGTACTTCTTTCGCTGGTCATGCTTGCGACGACCTATGTGGGGATCAGACGCGAAAGCAACGGTATTCTGGAGCAGATGCAGAAGGACGGCATTGCCCTGGCCATGGCGTATGGAACAAGCATCGAAAACGCGCTTCTTCTGGGCAACGCGGGCCTCCCCCGCCTAACGGGCGTTGCGGGCCGCACCCGCGGCATAAATTATCTGATGATCACGGACACGACGAGCACCGTCATCGGCCATACGGACATCAGCATGATCGGTAAAGTAATCACAAATGATGTCCTTCTCGAACAGGCGCTTCAGACCCCCATCAGCGCATTTGAGAAAATCAAAAAGCCGACAACCGCTATCGGAAAAGACGGCACGGGAAAAAGCATTTTCAAGGTTGCGATACCGCTTGTGGCCCTCGGCGCCGTTAAGGGAGCACTTGAGATTGCACTGGACATGACCGGAATTTCCCAGGCAATCGAACAAACAAACAGGCAATCACTACTTATTGCGCTGATCGCCGTGCTGTGCGCAGGAATTTATGTCTGGATTTTTTCCCTTACGCTCACACGGCCGATAAAGAAACTGATGAACGCGGCGCGCATGGTGGCGTCAGGTGATCTTTCCCAGACCATTACGGTGAATGGCAGGGATGAAATCGGCCATCTTTCGGCATCATTCAATTACATGACCGAAAAATTGCGCGAATACACCAAACACCTCAGCGAACAGGCGCGGCTTCAGGCTGAACTCGATGCCGCGCACAAAATCCAGCTGCGGTTTACTCCGCACGAAGTGCCTCATATCCCTCATGTCAAGATACAAGGCGTGTATTGCCCCGCTTACGAAGTCGGCGGAGACTATCTGGACTACTTTGAAACCGATGATGGAAACTGGGTGATCGCCATTGCCGACGTCTGCGGAAAAGGCCTGCCTGCCGCGCTTTTCATGATTATGCTGCGCAGCGCCTTCCGGCATCTGGGACGAAACGCCCGTTCGGCAAAGGAATTGCTCTGCAAGGTCAACAAGGAAATGCTGCTTTGCCTTGACGATAAGTCATTTGTTACTGTGCTATGCCTGGTGATCAACAAAGACGGGACATCCATGACCTGCGCACGGGCCGGCCATCCCATGCCCGTATGCGTGCCCGGCCCGGGCCAGCAATCCGTGAGAATCAAAACGAGCGGAATTGCAATGGGGCTTACTTTCAACACAGCCACGTTTTCACAATCCCTTACCGAGGAAACGGTTTCTCTGAAAAGCGGCAGTTTCTATCTTATTTACACCGACGGTCTTACTGAAGCCGCGAATCCGGCCATGGAACTTTACGGAAAGGAACGACTGTTCAAGGTGCTGGTTTCGAGCCGGCCCGAAAACCCCGAGTCCTTGATCGACGCGATTATGGACGATGTTACACGCTTTACCTGCGGAAGCCCGTCCTGTGATGATCTTGCCATGCTCGTCATGCAGGTGGAGCAGTAAAAAGACCAAGGACCGCTTTCTGCGCAAATGGAAAGGAAGTCGTATTGAATAAGAGTCGTATTGCATTGGCTGCGGTTTTACTGGCGTTGTGTGGACTTGTTGCCCGGAGCGACTGTTTTGCCGGACAAAAGGTCATCGGCGTCAGTCTCCTGACGCGGCAGAATGAATTCTATCACCAGCTCGAATCCGGAATGCAAATCGAGGCCGGCAAGCGCGGTTATCAACTGATGGCTACTGCCGGGGAATACAACCCGTCAATGCAAGCCGGGCAGCTGAACGATTTCATCGCAAACAAGGTGGATGCAATTCTTGTCGCCGCCTGCGACTCAAAAGCCATCGGCGGCTCGATCGCGGCGGCAAACAAAGCGAATATTCCAGTCTTTACCGTTGACATCGCCAATTTGTCCCCGCAAGGCAAGGTCATTTCCCATATCACTTCGGACAACAAAGAAGGCGGTCGCCAATGCGCTTTGCTCATGGCAAAGGCGCTGAACGGCAAAGGCACAGTCGTCATCATCAATCATCCCGGCGTAACGTCCGTTCTCGACCGCGTGGGCGGCTTCAGGGAGGTCATGACGAAATATCCCGACATACGAATCATCGCGGACGTCCCGGCATGGGGACAGCGTGATCTCGCAACATCCATCATGGAGGACATTCTTCTGAAACTGCCGGATGTAAGCGGGGTCTTCTGCATCAACGATGATTGCGCAATGGGAGCGCTTGCAGCGACGGAGGCGGCAAAGAAAAAAGTAGTTATCATCGGGTACGACGCGACAGACGAGGCGAAAAAAGCCATTGCAAAAGGCAGGATTTATGGCGACGCAATCCAATACCCGTCGAAAATCGGGTCGCTTGCGATTGAAACCATTTCCAATTATCTTGCAGGAAGAAAAGTGCCTCCTGTTGTCCTGGTCCCGGTGGGGACCTGGATCAAAGACAGCAGGTGACGCTATGGCGGGCAAAGCGCGCACACAGACCGGAAAACCTCTGTTGACAAATAACGGCCGCCGCAGTCAAGCCAAAATGAAAAAGCAAATGACAATACTATTGTTTGCGCTCGCTGCAACCGTATTTGTTGCAGGCGATGCCCGGGCAGCTTCCTGGTATGTCGACAATGCAGTGGCGTCTTCGGGGAACGGACAGTCGTGGGTGACCGCATACAAGAATTTTTCAAACATTGCATGGGTAAGTGTGCATCCGGGCGATTTCGTATACATCAGCGGCGGACCATCCGGAGGAACAAAGACATACACAGAGTCATGGTCGGTGGAGGCAAGCGGTACCGCGGGCAATCCGATTACCATTACCGTGGACGCCGCCAACGCGAGCCACAATGGGACCGCGGTATTCGATTATGATGCGCGGGGAGATAACGCGACGGTAATCGGCGTTACCTTAAGCGGCCGCAGCTACATTACCATCAGCGGAATGTAAATGGACAAAATCACATCACCTTTAAGAATCTGTGCAATATTACAAACCGCACAGCAGCAACCTGCATCTACGGCGATGGAATTACGGCCACGATTATCGATCATAGAGATATCACCAACTGTAATAACGGGCTGGCGTTGTTCTCGGAAACTGCGGGCACCGAAATAAGATATTCAAACCTCACACAAATACGAGGCGATGCGGCGATCGCGCCGATGGCGTACGAAGTGCACGGCACTGGATGTGTCGTGTGAAACGCGACCAAGGGGAGCGTTTGGTCCCGCGATCGGTCATGAGTTTAACTGCTTGATATGCGATTATATTCATACCAAAACATCAACACATTCATAACCAGCAATGGGAGCGTACCACGCGAGGACAAAAATCGCCGTGGTGAGGTGATGACGGGAGATCGACCAGGCGCACTTGACAGACAAGGCATCCTTTCGGATGCCTTGTCTTTTCGACCCATGCTGAGCGGAATTACCGCACCAGGAGAACCTGTTTGACAAAGTGTCCGCCATCCACGTCAATGCGGACGAAGCAAATTCCGGCGTTGGTGGATTTGCCGTTGCCGAGTGTTCCGTGAATCGCGATGGGGTGCCAACCGGCCTCGACCATCGAATTGGCCGTCCGTTCGAGGATTCTTCCTCTTGCGTCAAGTATCTCCATTGAAACCAGCGAGGGCCTGCTGATGTAGTACCGTGCCACGCCGTTGACTACCCGAATGTCAAGCGCCGGCATGGCGGATACCGCCGCCGCATGTACGGCAGGTCGCTGCACCGAAACCGGTATCGTCGGCACCGGTACTACGGTAAATGAGGCACTGCCCGCCCCAAGGCCCGGCGATGTGGCATTCACGGTCACCACGCCCGGAGTGAACGTGGAGCGGACCGCCACCTTGCACATGCCGCCTTCGGCCGAAAGGTTCGGGTCCAGAGGCGAATGATAGCCCAGGGGCTGGTTGGCAGTGACCATTTGATCGCTGCCGCCGCGGTAATTGCCGGGCCCGCTCACGCTGAACGTGATGATATTGCTCGCCAAGGGACACGTGATTCCGTTTGCGTCAACCACCTTGGCGAGAATGAGCTTGGCGTCGGTTCCGTTGGCCGTGATCTGGAACGTATCGCCGTTTGCTTGCACAGTCGCCGTGTCCGGAATGAGCACGATATGGTCTGCCGCGCCTGCGGTCTGCTTCTGGTCAGAGCACACGATGTTTCCGCCGGCGTCAAGACCGTTTGCAAGAAGCGTTCCGCTAGCCCAGGCCACGCTCCAGCTCGCGCCCGTCAAGGGGGTGGGCGTCTTCTTCCCAAGACTGGTCCCGTTGAGCAGCAGATCCACGCTGGGGCAGTTGGAAAACGCGTTGACTGTTACCGTTCCAGACCTGTTCCAGTGATTGGCAAGATAGACCACGGGCCGGAACGCAAACGGCGTCCATGCCGCGCTGTACATCTTGAAGAGCATCTTGGGCAGCCGGTTGAAATCCATCATGGAGCAACCGAACGATCTCACGCCGCCGGCCGGTGTCCCGTCCATGAAAGCCTGGCACTCGCCCGGGGTCTCGGCCATGTACCATTGGCACAGGCCGAAACAGTTGGCGTTTACGCTGCTCTGCCAGTTGTTCATGAACTGGTTGGCAAATTGGATTTCATGGTCGTAGTCGGTTCTCGAATCGGCGTTGCCCCATGCTTCCGCGCCCCATGCCGGATTGCCCGGACTGCCGTTCTTCATGCCGATCTCGCATGCTGTAACGGTGCACGAAATAAGGTCCTTGGGCCCGTGTCCCACACCGCGGACCGAGATCACGCGCGGTGCAAGCGAGTCCCATGTCTGGCAGAGCGTCCGAAGCGTGGTGCAGAAGTCCGCGTTGATGTCGCCGTTGGAGACCTCCCAGGCGAGGATCGACGGGTTGTTCCTGTCGCGTATGACTCCGTCGCGCTGTATCTCGAGCTTGATCGTCTTCTCGTCTGCGGTCGCGCCGGAGTTCCACAGTCCCTCGCCGTCGCCGCTGGGCTGCATAAGCATTATGCCCGTGTTATCGCAGGCGTAAACAAATCCCGGGCTGCACGGCGAATGGCCGGGCCTCCACAGGCGGCCGCCGCACCTTGTGAGAAGCACGGCGTCGCGGTATTCGATTTCGGGCGGCAAAGCGGTTCCGAGCGCGGGATAATCGTAGCGGGCCGAAGCGCCGTCCATCATATGCTTGTGGCCGTTGATATAGGGGAAATTGGCGTCCCACGTAATGGTGCGGATCCCGAGCGGCGACTCGAACACGTCGACCGTGGCACCCCCCACCTGCACGATGTGGTACACCTTGTACATGTACGGCGTGCCGTAGATGCTGGCGTTCGGATACCACAGGTGAGGATTGGACACGGTGCCCGTCTGGTCGAAAACGGAACTCTGCCCCGCGGCCACCGACTGGGCAGCGGTGGTGAGGGACAAGACGACCGTGTTGCTCCTGTCAACCACTTTGGTGATGACCGTGGCGGTCTGCGCGGTCGCACCGTCGTTCCTCACGTTGGTAAGCATGCGCACCGTGGCGCTCGATCCGTCCGACGCAATGTTCGTAGTGGCAACATACGTGCCCCACTGGTTGAGCGTCGCATAAAGATTGAGTGGAACATGGACGTTATCGGTGATGTGCATGTAGACCGGCCTGAATATCCCGCCGTCCTCCGACCCGAAACGGAACACGGTCGAAAAACCCGGGTCCTCGTAAAATCCGCCATACTTGCCCACGCGCACCGCAAGCACATTGTCGGCCCCCCCGTACTGCAGATACGGGGTGACGTCCACCACAAAACCCATGAAGCCGATCACATGGGTCGCGTTCGAGTCCGACGCAACGGCGCTGTTACCCTTGAGGAACTTGCCGTTGATAAAAACCTGGCACCCCACGTGCACACCCTGGAACTCTATAAAAATCTTCCTTCCCGAGTATGCGTTGTCAACCGAGAAATGCTTCCTGTACCAAACTATCTGCGCAAACATCGACCCGTCGCCGCCGCCGGCTGGCTGGTTGATAAACGTGTCTGTGTCGTTATAGGTGTGCGGGATCCCCACGTCCTTGGCCGAAGCGTCGTTGTAGGTCGCGGCCGATGCGCCGATGGGGTCGGACTTGATGAATTTCCAGGGACTCGCGCCAAGGTTGATGGTCACCCTGTTGCTCGTTTCTCCCGTGTACGTTTCCGCGAAGCCGGACATGGCAGCCAGCATCGCGACAATCATCGCCCATCCAAGCATTTTGCCTTTCATGTGCACTCCCTCCTTAGGTGAGGATTCTTCTCTTGGACCCTTCAACATTTGCAATTTCCGGCATAGATTCAAACTCCGTTTTGCGCGTCCCCATCCCCGGAGCAATTACGAAAGCAGGTCCAACCCAATTCCCGACCCATAAATATAAAGATTTCCTACAAATTTTGCCGGAGCCTGTCTGTCTTGATAATATACGGTTTTCTTTTCACTCTTGGTCAATTTTGGCAATGCCGTCCTATGGAAAAATAACGTCCGGCGTGCCGCCTTCCCGAAATAATGATGGTGTAAACCGGAAAGGACTGGCATCTTCAAGATGGTTCCTGGAATACGGCCATTGGGGAGAATCCTCAAGGTAACGCTTCCTCTTTTGAAACAATCGGCCCATAGCCGAAATCCTGGGACGCCTTTTGGTGGGAAAACGTGTGGTGAATACATGTCTGGACAACCGCGAAACTGGTATGGTTCGACGGGCTCACCACAGGTTCTTGGATTTGACAATTGGAGGCGGAAATACCTATATTTTTCCTCGAAGCCGGTCAGGCTGCGGATGGCGAGACCGGGGAAATGGGGGGAAAGCATCAGTTTGACATTTTAGCCAACCGAAAGTAATCGACCGCGTTTGTTTTTCCGTCATTTTCCTGCTTCTTGAGTATATTCTACAATATGATACCGGTTAACGAATATCTGGAATACCGGGATTTCCTCTGAGCAGCGTGGCAAAGAAGCTGATTAACGTCCGATAGCTTTGATAGAAGGAAAGTGCCGGCCTTCAATTTTTCAATGAAAGTGATGGTCTAAATGGGATTCTCAAGATTATCACCAATTTCCTGTAAACCCACGGTTCGCTGCTGCCTTCTTATTCTTGCCACAGCGTCGTTTTTCACGGCAACCGCCTATTACACCACCTCCGGTCAGAATATTGTCGACCGACAGACCCGAAAGCAACTGGTTATTCCCCAAGGAGTTGGTGTTGGAGGCTGGCTCGAGCCCGAAGGGTATATGTGGGGAAGCACAAAATACGACAGGCCGCGCCTGTTCGAGCAGGCGATCAGCGATCTTATCGGGCCGGCAGCCGCCGATTCCTTCTGGATCCTCTATCATTGGAATTTCTTTACCGAGGCGGACGTAAAGGCCTGCAAAGGCTGGGGAATGAATATGCTCCGGATACCGCTCTTGGCGTCTTTGATTCAACCCTACGACAGCCAGCCATCCGCTCCTCCGTACAAATACCGTGACGAAGGATGGCGAATTCTTGACAGCCTTGTCGTCTGGTGCGAACGGTGGCACATGGGCATTATCTGGGACATGCATTGCCCGCCGGGCAGTGAGAACGGCCAGAATATTTCGGATGCCGTGGGCCAGGCAAACACCAACCCCGTCGCCAGCTCCGCCACCCTCTGGAACGATACGGCCACGTATTGGCCGCGGACCAAGGACCTGTGGTTCAAAATTGCCGATCGCTACAAGTCGTCTCAGTGCATCGTCGGTTACGATTTGCTTAACGAGCCGCTACTTACGAATCTCGGAGTTGACGTCAGCCTCCTGCGGAAGCTCTACATTGAATTGACGGATACAATTCGGAAAGTCGACAGCCTCGGCATCATGTTTGTGGAAGGACAATGGTGGGCGAGGGACTTTTCGATTTTAGAGCCGCTCACGTGGGACCCGCACCTTTGTATTGCCTATCACGAATACAATCCGATGATAGTAAACTGCGGTAACATGGTGGGATCCTCCTGGGATGCTTGTGCTGCGCGCACGAAGTACAATATTCCCCTCTGGCTTGGTGAAACCGGCGAACAGGGGCCGCCCTACACCATCAACGCACAATCGACCGATTTTTTGAACTCGAACAACATCGGTTGGAGCTGGTGGAACGAAAAGAAATTCAATTCCCAGAACTCTCCGTGGAATTGTCCGAAGACCTCCGGGTTTAATACGATCATAAATTATTGGAACAACGGCGGCACGAAACCCAACGCGGATTCCGCGAAGAAATGGCTTTTCGACCAGGCGCGACGGACAACCGATAGCTATTGCACATTCGATACGGCCATGGTCAGGTCGCTGCATCCGCTTAATCCAAACGGAGTCGTTTCCGTACAAGCTTTTTCGGTTCAAAGGAGGGCCGTTCAAGGATTTTGTGTTAATAAGGCCGGGTCTCTCGCAATCGAGCTTCCTTTTGAGCAAAGGTTTGTTGTTCAATTGCTTGACTTGCGCGGAAGGAACGTTTTCATGACAAAGGCGTCCGGAAAGAAGATTGATGTCTCCGGAAGGCTTTTGCCTGCCGGAGTGTATGTCCTGCGCGTTGTCGGCGAAAGAACATCCTTGGCGCCGAGTGTCGTCGTTATGCATCCGTAAATTGCGCGGGAAGAAAGGTTTGGCCGGATCGCGAATGCCCATTTTTTTGCATCGGCAGTGGCATCTAATCGGTTATTCCATATACCATAAAGCAAGAACGGGGGAAATATGAGACACCGAGTGAAGGGCCAATTGATTTCAGTCGCTGCGTTTATCGTGGCGGTATGGCTTTGCGGGATCAGTTTCGGGCAGCAGACCTTTTCGGGCATCCACGGCCAGCTCAGCGTGAAAGGCAACCGGATTGTCGATAAGAACGGCAATCCTATCGCCCTGCACGGCATGTCGATGTTTCACTGGAATTCTCAGGGGTCGATGTTTTACAATGCCAGCGCCATAAACCACCTCGCCCAGGACTGGAAATGCACCGCTATTCGGATTCCGATAATGCCGGGCGACTACCAGAATAATGCCGCGGCCGCGGTAAATGAAGTAAGGACCGTGGTTGACGCGTGCATCGCCAATGGAATATACGCGATCGTAGATTGGCATCCGGGAAATAATGAGAACCCGAATATGGCGAATGCCAAAAGTTTTTTTACCACAATGGCCACTGCCTACGGAACGACTCCGAACATTATGTACGAACCGTGGAACGAACCGAATATGAATTATAACGACTGGGCGACGGTTGTCAAACCATACGACGATACTCTCGTTAAAACGATACGCGCAGTCGATCCCGACAATATCGTTATCTGCGGCACGCCGACCTGGTCCCAGGACGTCGACGTAGCGTCCCGTAGTCCCATCACTAATTTCTCCAATGTTGCGTATACGCTGCATTTCTATGCCGCGTCCTATAAGCAGTGGCTTCGAGACAAACTGGATACCGCGCTCAAAAACGGCGTCGCGATTTTCGTCACCGAGTACGGCTCCTGCGAGAACACGGGAAGCGGCGTCTTTGACTCCGTGGAAACGCGACGATGGTGGAACCATATTGATTCGAACTACATCGGGTGCACCAACTGGGCGGTGGAGACCAATGGCGAAACGGCGGCTGTATTTAATTCCAGCGCCAGCGCAACCGGACCATGGACAACCGCAAATCTCACGGCCCCGGGCATATTTGTAATGAATTACATCATGAGCAAATACCAGGGCCTGGGCGTCGGGGTCCTGCCGAACGGACAAAAGCTTCAGCAGCGTGCAAACGTGGCGGCAATAAAAGGTTTGGTGACGGGTGCGGGCACAAAAGCCTCTATTTATACCATCAACGGCGTGCGATGTCCCGCCGGCAGCAAGTTGCCGAGCGGTCTTTATATAGTTCGGGACGCGGGAAATCCCACTGTAACAGGCCTTATGATGAGATAACTTTCGGAAACAAATTTCTATTGCACAATTTCAAGGGAAAATATGGGTATTTCCCCCTTCAATTGTCAAAATTAAGACGATCGGTCTCGTGGCTTCTGTTCAAGCATTAATCACTCGTTTCCCGCGAGCACCGCGTCGAGCCCGGCAAGCGGTTGTTATGTTGTTCGAGGTCAGGGAAACAGTTACGCTCAGGGTGCTAATTTAGTTCGGTGATATATTGTCAGGTTGGACGAGAATAACTTATCGATGCTATGCGCGAGGAAATTCGACCGGACAACTGTGCCGGGATTATGCGAATGTGATTGATGCAGTTGATTGTTATTCATGCAGATAGTAATAAATATTCTTATATTATTAGGAGGAGCGTTATGCACATAGCAATAAGTACCATTAGAAAAGTGTGCGCGGCAATTGTGCTTGCTGCTGGATACTTTTCCCTGGTATTCTCTCAGCCTATAAGTCCGGTTCTTGTCGGGAATAATTGCTGGATGAATCTCGACAATTCCGATATATGGAATAAAGTCGGACCGGCTCATCTCAAAATAATCCGTATTGGTGGCATTTCCTATGACCAAAACATGCCCAGCCGTGATAGGCTAAAATTCTGGGTTTCTGAGATTAAACGGATTGGCGCTGAACCGCTTGTCACTATATCGCGGAAGTTCAGCGGTGCCGATGCTGCCAGCCTGGTTCAATATTTTATTGATCAGAATCTACGAGTAAAGTATTGGAGCATCGGCAACGAGCCTGATTGGGACGGCAATCTCAGCAATTCAACTGTTGCTACGTATGTCAAGGCAAGCGCATCCGCGATGAAAGCCGTGGATCCAAACATATTCATCTTTGTACCCGACGGAGCCTGGTACAACGAGAGCATGCTCACCGCACTGGTCGGCGGTTCAGATGATGTTACCGGAAAAGATGCGAATGATCGCTGGTATGTTGACGGCATTTCATGGCACGACTACCACTTTCACGAAAACAACTACACCCGCCAGCAGGTTTTGAGCGCTGGTGCGGTTTTCCGCGACGATATACTCAAAGTAAAGAATAAGATGGATGCTGCCAATAGTAAAAACCAGCGCACCGGCACAAGTGCGCTCAGGTGGGGTATTGGCGAGATCAACATGACCGTTAACAACCCAACGGAACAAGATGCAAACGGCGTTGGCGTCCAGTCATTTCTTAACGGTCAGATCTTTGCCGAGGATTTCGGCCAGGGCATGAAATATGGTGCTACCTACATTACCCCTTGGAGCATTCACGAGAGCGACGGCAGCCGCAACGGTACCGATCTGAGCCTTTTCGATGGAGTGCAGTCGGTCGCCGTTCCACGCTCATCATGGTGGCATTCCAAACTGATGGCCGAGAACATGCGCGGTGTATTTGCCGCTTGCAGCTCGTCGCTGCCGAATGTGCGGTGTTTCGGTTCGAAGGATACCGATCAAATTGCGATTATCATGCTCAATATGGAAAACACGGGCAATCGACCGTACACGCTACGCTTAAATAATGACCAAATCACTGGTTCTGACCCACTCAAAATTAATACAAATGCCCAGATTGCTAAAGAGTATAAGGATTCGATCAACAATCAGACCACACAGGTTTTGGTGTTTACTCTATCCGGAAATTTGAAGAAGAAGATCACCTATTCAGTTGACCATGCAAATGCAAAGCAGGCACCGGATGAGGTCATAGTACCGGTGTCGATACTGAGCAGATCTACCCCGATTTTGCGGGATGTCCCTCTGGTGGTGAATACCGGTCGAAGCGTATCTGTAAACTTGGCAAGAGTTGAAAGCTTCTCTGTAGTCATGCTTGATATGACGGGGAGGATCGTATGCCGCGCATCTGGATCGGGGAGAAACTTTTCGATCGATACCAGACCATTTGCGTCGGGACCCTATATTTTATGTATCGCAAGTGATCGTTTTACAATACAACGGCGTGTTATAGTGACGCGGTAGCAGCTTTCTTCTTTATTGCAATGCATGGCTTTGTTACAGTGAAAGGCAGAGTAATTGACGGATCGGGCAAACCGGTGTGATCCGTCCACCACCGGAAGAGAAGCCACCACCTCAGGTCGAGGAGTCTACGCTCGATTACGGGTTGTTGTCACTATCGTTCCCTAATGCAAGGAAAGAGCGCTCCGCGCTTCTTACTGTGTCGTTTGCATTATCGAGAAAACCTGCGCCTGAAAAATCCAGTCCTATTAAGCTTTGAGCCCGACCCTTGGAAGTACCCGACGGGGTAGAAGTCACAAGACCCCTATGTTCGAAGTTGACAATGGTGGCCCGAAATACCCATATTGTCCCTTGAAGCTGTCCAAAATGCGGATGGCGGCGACGCTTCTGACCCTTGGGAATCCCTGACGAGGCAGAAGTACCCGAAGGGGTAAAGCGGGAAAACCGGGGAAAGTGAGCGTCTGCAAAGAAATTTTCCTTATACGCCCACCCGCCCGCGAAAAAAGAAAATATCTATCAGTAAAGGGTGATTTTATGCGCATGGAGAAGACCGGAAGTCCGGGATGACTATTTGATTTTGTAAAGGCAATGTGATTTTGTTCCCGCCAGAACCCGAAAAAGGACAATTTCCATGACTTCATTTATCCAAAAGGGGGTGTGCTATGAAAAACAAGTATCGGTGCACTATTATGATCCTAATGGTACCGTGCGCCTTGTTTGTGTCCGCCCAACAACCGTTCAAGGATCCCAATCTGCCGATCGAGCAAAGAATCGACAATGCTATTTCACTTATGACCCTTTCCGAAAAAATTGATCTTCTTAACAGTGGGCCGGTAAGTATTCCCAGCCTGGGTTTTACAAAACCAGGGAATGTTGAAGCGCTTCATGGCGTTAGTTTCGGCGGTCCCGCGAATTGGTCGACTCCATCGATACCAAACACGCAATTTCAACAATCGTACGGGTTTGGTGAAACATGGGATCCCGAGGCCGTGCAACAGGCTGCCTCAGTCATTGGCGATGAAATTCGATTCATTTTTCACAAAATGAACGTTGGGGGGTTGATTGCCTTTTCTCCAAACGTCGATTTGGGAAGAGATCCGCGCTGGGGAAGAACCGAGGAGTGTTATGGAGAAGATCCCTTCATGTGCGGCACCATGGGGACTGCTTACGTTAAGGGCATGCAAGGCAACGATCCCAAATATATAAAGGTTGCTCCCACCCTTAAACATTTTTTTGCCAACAGCAACGAGGACAACCGCTACTCAAGCAACTCAGTCTTCGACCAGAGACTATTCCACGAGTACTATTCCGTGCCGTTCCGAATGACTTTCATGGACGGGAAAGCGCATAGTACCATGACCGCCTATAACGCATACAATGGGATTCCCTGCCATGTCCAACCGGTTGTCCAGGAATATGCCGTTAAAAAGTGGGGACTCGACGGGATCATCATGACTGATGGCGGCGGTTTTGTTAACCTGGTAAACACTCATCATTATTATAGCAGTCTTGCGCAAGCGGCAGCGGCATGCACCAAAATAACCGGCACCAACTTTTATAATGACGACTATAAAACCGCGATGCAAAATGCACTCAGCCAAAATTTGATGAAAGAATCTGATATCGACCTGGTTCTGAGAGGTCTTTTCAGGACCATTATTCGTCTCGGCGTTCTGGACCCGTCATCATCAGTGCCTTTCACGAATGTCGGGACCCAAAATCCATGGGATAAAGCCGAGACTCATGCGCTTGCCAGAACACTGATGCAAAAATCAGTCGTTCTCCTGAAAAACAGCAACAACATTCTGCCTCTGAACAAAACCGCCATCAAATCGATCGCCGTTATCGGTGAAAAAGCCAACGAGGTTCTGCTTGACTGGTATAGCGGCATGCCCATTTATCGCGTTACCCCATTGGATGGGATTAAAGCCAAAGCCGGAACCGGGATCACCGTAACCTATGCCTCCAGCGGCAGCGCCGCGATTACCAACGCCAGTAATGCGGATGTGGCGATCGTGTGTGTGGGCAATAATCCCACCTGCAATGCAGGCTGGGGCAGCTGCCCCCTGAGTTGCGAGGGCAAAGAGGGGATTGACCGCCATGACCTCAACCTGGATGCCACCCAGGAAAATCTGGTAAAGGATGTATATAACGCGAACAAGAAAACGATCCTTGTTCTTATCAGCAGTTTTCCTTATGCGATCACGTGGGAGCAGCAAAATGTTCCCGGTATTGTGCACATAACCCACAATAGCCAGGAGCTGGGAAACGGCCTAGCCGATGTGCTGTTCGGCGATTATAATCCTGCCGGACGGTTGACGCAAACCTGGCCGACTTCCTTAACGCAATTACCCACCATGATGGACTACAACATTCGCAATGGAAGGACATACATGTACTTCAAGGATACGCCGCTGTATCCTTTCGGCTACGGCCTCAGCTATACGACATTTGAGTATTCCAACCTGCAAACCAGCGCCGATATTCTGGGCACCGGTGGCGAGATAACGGTTAGTGTGGATGTAAAAAACACGGGAGATCGCGATGGTGAGGAGGTGGCGCAGATGTATGTGAGGCACGTTGATTCCAAGGTGTCCAGACCGATAATGGAGCTGAAAGGATTCAAACGGGTAGCGATACCCAAGGGCGAGAGTACGACGGTGTCGATTCCGCTTAAGCAATCCGCGCTGGCCTATTGGGATTCCACGAAAAACGATTTCGCGGTGGAGGAGGACAATGTCGAGCTGCAAATCGGCGTTTCTTCGGCGGATATCAAGTTGAAAAAAACAATCGGTATCGTAAACCAGACGCTTGGCGTTTCTCCGGATGATTTCGGCCGGAATCGTCCTGTTAAAAATGGACGGGTTGTTTCTTCGATGCGTTTCGAACGTCAAAATGCGTCCCGGGGCATAGGCATCAAACTCTTAGCTGTCGCGGATTTGGATATGCAGCTATGCGACTTGAAAGGGGCATGCGTGGCCCGTATCCGGGCTAAGAACCTTTCGGAAGGATATCATTACATTCCCATCACCCGCAAGAAGCTGGGAACGGCGTTATATATCCTTAGCGGAATGATAGGAGGCAAACGGTATTCAACCGTCGTTGTAACACAATAGAGGAAACGAGGCACGGCGAAGCCGCCCGAAGGGCTGCACCCCGGACGGGTGCAGTGAATTCGAGGGGGAGTTTATCCGGAGCGTTTTCAGCAGCGGTACGGTATTGTCACTGCGTTCTTAACTGTAAGGAGTATGGGCCTTTCAGGCCCACTCTATTATGTCGTTTGCAGTTTGTCGAGAAGACCTGCGCGTGAAAATCCAGCCCTCTTAAGCTTTGAGCCGAAGCCCCGAGACCGATATGGTTCGACGGGCTCACCACAGGTTCTTAGATTTGACAATTGGAGGCGTAAATACTCATATTTTTCCTCGAAGCTGGTCAGGCTGTGGATAGCGGAAGCGGGAAAACCGGGGGAAAGTGAGCGTCTGCAAAGAAACGCTCTTTACACACCCACTCATTCACGAAAAATCAAACTTCCTATCAGTCAGACAGGAGAAATGGGGGCACGGGGTTTTCCGTACCCCCATTTCACAGTATCAACGGACAATCGTCACTTTCTTCAAGCATTTCTGCGAACCATTCACCGATACTCGTACAAAGTAAACGCCGGTACCGGGCAATACTGTTGCCGATATGGAATGCCAGCCTTCCGCTTGACGGGACTGTACCTGCCTGGCAACAACGCGACCGCTTGCGGCCAGGAGTTCAACCGCAACGTAAGAAGATTGACTGATGTAATAACGGATGTTGTTTCCCGCTATTGCGATATTTACCGTGGGCATTGCCTGTGCCGCGGAAACGGAACCGTGCGGATACCGTACCGCCGTACCACCATCGAGATTGGCAACCTGATAGGAAATTGATGACGTTGGCTTCAGTAATCCGGCAACGGATGCACCAACCGTAACAGTTCCTGTTGTAAATGTCGACCGTACTGCAACTTTACACATACCACCCTCAATTGCAAGTTCAGGATCGCCAGGGGCATGATATCCATGACCCTTACCAGCAGTAACCAACTGATCGGACCCACCACGATAGGTACCGGGACCGGAAACCGTCCAGGTGATAAGGCCGGTTGCCGTAGGACACCAATTGCCATTTGCATCAACAACTTTCGCGAGAACCATGGCTGCATCCGTACCATTGGCCTTTACCTTGAATACGTCTCCATTCGGCTTTGTGAGGGTTGGTTCCATGCTTAAGACGATATGATCGGGCGCACCGGCTGTTTTTTTCTCATCGAAGCAAACGACTGCGCCGCTCGCATCCAATCCTTCGGCACGAAGCGTACCCGATTCCCATGCAACATTAAAAACACACTGATTGGGCAAATCGGTAGACGTATTTGTTTTGCTGTCGGTAGCTGTGTTCCATGGGTTCGGTACTATTTCCCCTTTATTAACACCATTGATAAGCAGCCGTACCTTAGCTGTATTTGCAAACACATTCACGTTAACAGTGCCGGAGCGGTTCCAATGGTTGGCTATGGCAATGCGTGGCATGATATTCCAAGCAACATCATAGGTGTGATACAGCAATTTGGGAATACGATTGCAGTCCAACATCGAGCTACCAAAAGAACGAATTGAATTTCCCGGTGTACCATCCACAAAACCCGGATTCGGGCTTTCGCCAGGCGTTTCTGCCAAATACCATCCACACAAACCAAAGCATTTTGCTTTTTTAGAATTCTTCCAGTTCTGCATGAACTCGCTCACAAACTGAAGTTCGTTGTCGTAATCGTAGCGAGGGGCAGCACGTCCCCAGGCTTCTGCACCCCACGACGGCATTCCGGTTTGGCTCTTAACACCGATTTCACATCCGCTAAGAGTACAGGAATGAATATCCCCGTTGGCTTTTGTGTAAGAACGATCGGCTTGAGCACGGGTGTGGACAGGATCCCATTGTATTGATATGTTCTTTAATGCTGTTGCCATCGCGGCACTCATGTCGCCATTGCTCGATTCCCAGGCAAGAATAGACGGATTATTTCGGTCATGAATAATCATGTCACGATGAGTTTCACTTTTGAGAACCCCATTATATTCCGTGGGAGATGTACCGCTAAATGAGCCTTCACCCTCGCCGCTTGGCTGGATGAGCATAATACCCAATGCATCACAGGCCCGTACAAATTCCGGGCTGCATGTTGAATGACCAGGACGCCACAAGTTGCCGCCGATATCGGCAAGCAATTTCGCATCACGCCATTCAACTTCAGGAGGAAGCGCTGTTCCAAGGGCTGGATAATCGTAACGTGCAGCTGCGCCCCACAGATACATGGGGGTACCATTAAATATCGGGAAATCGCTGTCCCAGGTGATGACACGAATGCCGAGTGGTGATTCAACTACGTCAACCGTGACACCATTGACTTTTACAATATGATACACCTTATGCATATAGGGGGTTCCGGCTGGGCAGTTATTCGGATACCACAGGTGAGGATTTGCAATGGTTGCGGTTTGATTGAACACATAAGCGCTTCCGGCTGCAATGGCCTGGGAGTTTTCGTTTGATGCTACCACAGTACCCGTTGCATCCACCACCTTGGTGGTGAGGGACACTGTCTGACTTGCCGTACCCTCGTTCTGCACATTGGTTTGGATCTTGACAGTTGCGCTTGATTTATCGGGAGCAACAACGTCGGTCGCAACATACGTACCCCATTGTTTTGTCCCCGAGTAGGTATTGGATGGTATATGTACCTTGTCCGTTAAATGCAGATACGCCGGCCGAAAAAGTCCACCAGTACCTTGCCCAAAGCGATATACGATGGAAAAACTGGGACCAGTAAAAAACGGTCCCCCCATGGAAACCCGCACGGCAATCTGGTTGTCGGTACCATCGAATGTCACCAGATTGGTGACATCAACCAGAACACCCGTGAATCCAATAACATGGGTTGCCTGCGGATTCAAATCGCTTGAGCCTTTGACAAACGTTCCATTCACATATAGCTGCATTCCCAAATGGGAACCTTCGAACTCAAGAAACACTTTCTTGCCCGCGTCCGCCGCCGTGAGTTTGAATTTTTTGCGATACCAATAGGGACCACCGGGCGTGCTTCCCCAACCCGCAGGGGCATTTACAAACGAGGAATCATCGAGAAAGCAGTGCGGAATACCCACATCAATCGCCCCGGCTTCGTTATAGGAGGCGGCCTGGGGACCGGTACCGGCGGTGAGATTCATCACCGGATCGCTCTGGATGAATTTCCAGGGAGTTTCACCCAGATTGATCTTGACTCTGTTGCTTGCCTCACCATTGTATGTTTCGGCAGCAACGGAAAACGATGATGCGCAAAGCGCAGCAAGAGTAAACAGTACTACTCTCCGTATCATAGAACCCCCTTCTTGGAGTGATGTGCGGCACTATCGTCATCGTTTTGCCGCATGAAAATGGATAAGAAAAGAAACGCACGGGTGCCAGGCGTGACGAAAAATGACAAACGAACTCTTGACCGTTGCTTACGAATTTAATTCTCAACCGAACGAAAAGGCAACAGTACCCTGCTACCTATATATTGTCACAATAACTGATAGACAATTTGATTCTTTACTCCCCGCATGAACAGCGCGAAGGTCACGCTGAACGGAACCTCGCTTGGGATGGTGTGCGGTGCGCCGAACTTCCGGGTAAACACGAGCCGGGTGAAGCGGGTTTCACTTGCGTTCTTAACTGCAAGGAATGCGGGCCTTTCATACCTAATTTATTATGTCGTTTGCAGTTTGTCGAAAGAACCTGCGCGTGACAACCCCGACTATTTTTAATGCTTGCACAGAAGCCACGAGACCGGTATTGTAGATTTGACAATTGGAGGCGGAAATGTCTATATTTTTCCTCGAAGAAGGTCCGGAAATAGACGGCGGCGACGCTTCTGACCCTTGGGAATCCCTGACGAGGGAGAAGTACCCGAAGGGGTAA
>Ga0182027_10002441_pt1 | contig 30165 bp, 16 predicted proteins | sample 712E1DmetaG_FD_121300 | JGI IMG/M metagenome (GOLD analysis project Ga0182027, IMG submission 121300) | Permafrost microbial communities from Stordalen Mire, Sweden - 712E1D metaG (Illumina Assembly) | ecosystem: Environmental > Terrestrial > Soil > Wetlands > Permafrost | place: Sweden...
GGACGTCCGGCTGCATCGTTGTAAGCAGTAATCATATTTTCGACAGCCGTGGTCAGGTTAATACCAGTCGGAGCTGCCATGTCGGCTGCATATATTTTTCCAGTCACTTGTGGAGAGGTTGCATATCCGGTTGCGTTTGTCAAGGCAAATCCTGTAACATAAGATGTGGCGGCCGGACTCAGGCCCAAATCTCCGGTAATAGCGGAAGTCGGATTGTTATTGATTGCTGTTTTAGCCAGGATCACGTAATTGCCTGCAGCTCCAAGAATTACTTTTGCCGGACCTGCCCCGGATGTAGCGGTTGTGAAACTCCATATAAAGTTAGCTGCAAGGGGATTGCCAGCTAAGTCTTTTGCCCCGGTAGTTACCGTAGCAGTATAAATAGTACCTTCTGCCAGGATAGTTGACGGTGTAAACCTTGCTGTTGTTCCGGAATAAGCCACCGTACCTAAAATTGTCGTTGTCCCTTGGTTTAAGGTAAATGTTGAAGTGTTGATCGTTAAGGTATCCATGGCTTCACTGAAGGTTATTGCAACAACCTTATTGCTCGCAACATCTGTAGCGTTGTTGATCGGGTCTATTGAATTTACCATTGGTAACATAAGATCTGGTGCGTTAACAGTGGTAAAGCTAACGGTATTGTTACTGGCCAGTGCATTGCCTGCCATATCCTTAGCTCCGGTTGTAACCGTTGCGGTATAGATTTTGTTGTACGCAAGACTATTGCTTGCCGGAGTAAAAGTAGCCTTATTGTTTGTACCATTATAGGTTACTGCACCTGAAACAGGCGTTGATCCTTGTTTTAAGGTAAAAGTCAAAGAGGTGATTGTGGTTTGGTCCATCGGTTTGCTAAAAGTAATAACGATTAGTTTATTGAGGGCCACTCCCGTAGCGCTGTTCGCAGGGTCTGTTAAAGTCACTGTGGGTAAAGTTATATCTGGAATTGCACCACTAGTAAAGCTCCAGATATAGTCTTTTACCAGGGTTTTGCCAGAAATGTCTTTAGCCCCGGCAGTAATAGTGGCCGTATAGATAGTGTTTGGGGCCATATTCGCTGCTGGAGTAAAGGTGGCCGTTGTATCTGTGTTGGTTACCGAACCTGAAACCATCGCAGTTCCCTGCTGTAAAGTAAAGTTCGCGATCGTGATTGTTGAAGGATCCATGGCCACGCTGAAGGCTGCTGAAATTTTACTGTTAATGGCTATACTTGTGGCATTATTTATAGGATTGGTTGAAATAACCATAGGACGTACGCCGGCGGTATCATCATCTTTTTTACAACCGGCCATTAATACAATCGATAGCATTGCTATGATTGGAAAAACTTTTTTTAGTTTCATTTTAGTTTTATTTTAACTTGTGAATAAATTATTAGGGAACAAAGGTGAGTACTTCTATATCAAAAAGTGTTACATAACTTTGGAAATAAGTTACATAATTCACATATTTGAAATAAGTTACATAATTCACATATTTTTAAAAAATTGTCTGAACTATGCTATTTGTCTGATGAAAGAAAAGGCAGGTGTACTTTCCTAAAATAACTTGACTATAAGTTTACAAAATTTACACGAAGTTAACTTACCCTCGAATTTTCTATCGTTTCGGTTGTTTGTTGGTTATTCCGTATGCATTTGTAATGAAGTAATAAGAAGTTAGCGCGGCCGAATTATTCATTGCGAATTGAACCATTGCTTCTCCTTTTTTTGATTTCTTAGGAATATAGACCAACAACTGGGCACGTGGTGTTTTATCGGGCTTTTTATACTTTTCAACCGTTAATCGGGCCATCAGGTAACTCACCGTTGACTCTGCACCCTGATTGAGGTTCACATGCGTTTCCTCCAGGCCGTCGTAACAACCGCCCGTACATGGGTTATATATAATTTGATGTAAGCGGTTGTTCCCTAAAAACCAGTTGAATGCCGTTTCCATTTTCTGGCGGTAACCTTTGTCCATAAATGCATCGTAAAATTTACTTAATGTCATTATGGTATAGGCAACATCAATGGGTTGTTCGCCAAAATGCCCTGCTTCCTGTCCTTTTTGCAGCCAGTTTTTGTTGGAGATTACTTCTATTCCGTTTTCATTAAAAGTTTGCAACAATAGAAAATTAAACGACGATATGGCAATGTCTTTATAAATTGTTTTTCCGGTTAGCAACCAGGCATATAACATGGCCTCAGGCAATATGCTGTTGGCATACGTAAGATAACCCTCAAACCATTCCCATTTTTCGCCCGATTCGTGCTCATACATCTGAACCAAACGATTGGCGAATGTTTTTATAAGGACGATATTTTCAGGAGACTTTGTGGCACTATGATAGTAATATAACCCTTTTATAGCGAAAGCCATAGCCCGTGTAGAATACACCGTTCCTATACGAAGCAGGGATTTTTCAATGATTGTTTCGGCCTCTGATATGATTTCCCCGGGTAACAGGCCTGTTAATGATATTAAATACCCTAAAGCCCAAACAGCCCTTCCATTGGCATCATCTAAATTGGTAGCTTTGTTTTGAACAGCAAATTTGTTATCCTTATCTACATAATTTAAAAAGTCGCCGCCAGGTTGCAGACAACGTTTTATAAAACTGAGATATTTATCTATGTAATATAAACTCTTTTCATCGCCCGTTAATTTGTAATGCATACACATTGCCACCAGTGCCCTGGAATTATCATCCAGGGTATAACCAGTATGGATATCGGGTTGGTTGATTTTTGAAAACTGAATCATTCCAACATTGGTTGTCATTTTTATTAGGTGGTTCAGGCTGATTGCCGGCAGGTTATACTGTAATGTAATATTATCGCCGGCAATTTTTTCGAACAGCATGGCATGAGCAACGGCAGAATTTTCCCAGGCTGTGGAAACTATTTTCTGCAAGGTATTTGAACTGATATTCCTTCGTAATGGTTCATCGTTTAGTAAACGAATAACTGCATCTGCTAACTGTTGTGAGTTGCGAAAATCAAAAATAATTCCTGTATCCTCAGTTAATATTTCCCTTGCATGAGGAATAGGCGTAGAAATGATGGGGCAGGCACAACTCATGGCATAGGCAAAAGTGCCCGATACAGCCTGGTTAGGGTCGTTAGTGGTAAACAGGTAAATATCGGTAAGTTGTAAATATTCGAGCAAATCGGGCAATGCCAAATAGTTGTTCACAAATATTACATGATCCTGAAGAGAATACTGTTCCACTTTTTGCTCCAGGCTTTCACGGTATTTTTCTCCTTCCTCTTTCACAACTTCGGGATGCGTTTTTCCAATAATCAGAAATACTACTTCAGGGCATTGCTTAACAATGGCAGGTAATGCTTCTAATGTAGTTTCAATACTCTTTCCCGAACTAAGCAGACCAAATGTTGTAAGGACTTTCCGGCCTTTTAGCCCATATTTCATCTTTAAAATTTTTTTGCTTAAATGGGGAACTAAATGGGTGCCATGGGCTATCACTGATATTTTTTGCTCTGGCAAACCATAATCGGTCGTTAAAATCCCAGCCGAATTATAGGTCATTACAATGATTGAATCACAAATAGCCGCTATACTCTTTATTTTTGATTTTAAGTGTTCATCAGGATGAGGCAGTACCGTATGAAAAACAATAACAACCGGCTTTGAAAGTTCACATAAAAATTGCAAAAATGTTAGTTCCTGCTCTTTAAAAAAGCCAAATTCATGCTGGATCAGGACGATTTTAATGCGATTGTCTTTATTAATAGTTGATGCCAATTTTTCATATTCGGCGGCTAATGATGTATTAAGAATATATCTTACTTCGCGGGGATATGTATAATTTGCACCGCCCGGTTCCAATGCGCAAACTTTTATAGATAATGAATTGCTGAATTTATTATTAAGTGCCTTTATCAAATCCTGGGAATAGGTTGCTATGCCACATTCCCGTGGTGGATATGAGGTAATAAACAAGATTTCAGCCAGATCCCTGGATACTATTTTATTTTTCATCTTTCGCAGTATAAGTTAACAATACGCGCATCTTCAATACACCTTCGTTTTCAAACTTCAAAAATCAACCGACATTAATTTTTAATTTTTTAATTTTTATTTTTAACAACGGGGGCATGGTGTCGCCTAATAAAAATCCCCAAGGCTTTAAGGGTTCGATATGGTCGAAAATGACTTTTACAATAGCAAGGAGCGGTATAGAAAGAAACATACCTGATATACCCCATAAAGCATTCCCTGCAATTACCACTATTATAGCGATAAGTGCATTGATTTTTACTTTTGAGGCCACTATTTTAGGAACGATATAGTGATTGTCTATTAGTTGGATGAAATAATAAAGTGCCAGAACGTAAAAGGCATACCAGGCTGTCGATTTGGTGGCCAAAGCAACCATCATGGGCAATGCCACTGCCACAATTCCTCCGATGTACGGAATGACGTTGAGTAATGCACCAATAATTCCAAGCAGGATAGCATATTCGATTCCAAGTATCAAAAGGGCAGCGGAATTTAGTGTTGCTACCATGACAAATTCGATAACCAGTCCAATAAGATAGCGTTGAATAACAGTTTTGATCTGGGTAACAATTTCGCTCACCTGACTTTGGTTGCTTGTGCTAAAGACCCTGTGAATAAAGTCGAGTAAAAGGGGGTGGTAAAATAATATCATAAAGATATAAACGGGAACTAAAAATAACATCACTAGTCCGCTGCCGACGGTGATGAGTGTTTTCCCGATTGCAGCGCTACTGGTATTGATGAGGTCACCTTTGGTTTGTGTAATCCATTCATGGATCTTTTGTGGGTTTATGTCGAAATAACCGGAAGCCCAGGTGATGGTTTGATTCAGCATCCCGGTAAATTTATCGACCAGTATTGCCCATGATTCGCTAAACCGGCTTGCCTGCGAAAATAAAAGGGCGCCAAACGCGGCAAGGAATAAAAAGGCAAGGAATAAAGTAATTACAATAGCTACTACCCTGTTTAATCTTTTCCGTACAAAAAAATTTACAACAGGGTGGAGCACGATGGCAATTGTGATTGCAAAAACGAGAGGGACAATAATGCTTTTAGCGATGTACAACATCGTTAACAACACAAATAAGCCGATTAAAAAAACGGTAACCTTTGCGTAAAATGGTAATTTTAATTCTTTGTCAATCACGGATTTATAATTTATTTATTTGATACCCTCATGTAGCAGGGCTGTTAAGTTCCGAAAGAATTATTTGTAAAATGTCTAAACCCCCTCCTCCCGATAGCTATCGGGAGGAGGGGGGAGGTAAAATTTAAAACTTAACAGCTCCGCTCATGAAGATAGACTTTCTTTTTTGCGGAAAATATGTTGAAAGATAGACTGACCCAATGATTTAATACCGTCAGGGTGTTGAGCAACAATGTTTGTAACACCCAACTGTAAAACAGAGCCGAAAAGCTTTCTAAATATATTGCCTGATGCACCAATAAATATTTTTTTTGAGAGAAAACCGGTGGCTAAACCTATGGCAGTGTCTAAAATGTTATCGATCAAATAGGGCGATGAAGCTATATCTTTCAAAGTGCCCATGAGAAGGTTAACAGGCTTTAAACTTTTATAGGTAATGTAGAATTGTTCTTTCAATAGTTGTCCATTAACAGCTTGTTCAACTTCTAATAATTGAATTGCATTTTTAAGCCCGGCAGTGGAAGTTATGTTTTCCATATGATTTTATTTAAGCACCTGTTTAATAATAGAATTACAGACAATCTTTTTAAGCCATTTATGCATAAAGAAATGTAAAACAATCCCTATAAAACCATAAAAACCAGCTACCACAAAGAACCCGAAATAGGTTTTGCCAAGGATTTCGCCAAGCCAAAAAGCTAATCCTAAATTGATAAAAAGCATGAATGAGGCAATTAAGACAAAGACAACAGAATGAGGTATTAATGAGGAAACAACATCCGATGTTTTGTCCAGGGCTTTAAGTTTTATTAATTCAAAGCTTGTTTTGCCGTATTCAGTAGCTCTTTCAAGTAGTGCTTCAATCAACTTCGCGTTATCTTCCATGGCTTCAGCTTGTGGCAGTTTTCACGTCTTTTTTGGCTTCTGCTGATTTGGCTTTACCGTGTTCAGCAAAGTCGGAAACGTTTTCCTTTACTTCTTCAAATTTTTCGGAGATGCTTTCAAGAAATTCATTGAATTTGTCTTTTAATGAATCTGCATAGCGCTCTCCCTTTTTAGATAATTTTTTTCGGGTATCCGAACCTTTTTCGGGGGCAAATAATACCCCTAACAATGCACCGGCGGCAACGCCAGCCAATAAGCCTAATAATACTTTTCCTGAGTTCATAATATTTTATTTTTAAATGATTGTTATTAACTACTCAGGTTGTTTAGGCTGTAGGTAGGTCTAATAGCCTAAAGCCTATTCACCTGAATAGTTACGATTATTTTTAAAGCAATGATTTTAAAGGATTGCTCTCCCTTGAATCACCCTAAATATTATTGCAATAATTGCAATAACCAGAAGAATGTGTATGATGCCCCCGGCACTGTAGGCAAAAAATCCGATTGCCCATGCGATAAGCAGGATTACTGCTATGACATAAAGTAAATTTCCCATGACTGTAAGTATTTGATTTATGTTATTAAGTTAAAATAATATTTTTCCAAAAGGGTTCTTTTCTAAAAAGGAAAAGAATGCCAATCCTCAGAATGGGCAATTGTTTTACTTACTTTTAACCGTAAAACCTTTCAAAGCGTTTCCGAGTTCTTCCATATCATGGCTGAATTCATGCTTAAAAGCTGTCCATTTGTCTTTGCCATTTTCTTTATAATCATCCATCTTCTTTTTCATATCGCTGTTTTTTTGTTCTAACTCGGCCAATTTCTTTTCGTATTTGGCTTTGTTTTCCATTTTCTCTTTTGCTATTCTTGCTTTGAATTCAGCAATGCTTTTTTCATTAGCGCTAATTTTTTCTTGAGATTCTTTTTTGAATTGTTGAATAGAATCATTCATCTCTTGGTTTTGCTCTTGTTTAGCTTCTACCACTTTATCCTTTGCATCCTGCACTTTTTCCTCGGCATTTTCTACTTTTTTAGCCGACGATTGGCAACCGGTTAACATTGTTCCTGCCATAAATACTGCTACAGCCAGGGTTAAAATTGTATTTTTCATTGGTTTCAATTTTAAGTTTGTGAGTAAAATTATTACCTTATCAAAGGTATATCCCTTTATTCCGGGAACCGTTACATAACTTTGGAAATAAGTTACATCATTCACACATTTGAGCTAAACAGAGATATCTAAAAAAGCTGTGTATTTGGTTTATGTTATTAAGTTAAAATAATGTTTTCCGAAAGAGTTCTTTTCTAAAAAGAACAAGAAGCCCAATCCTCAGAATGGGCTCTTGTTTTACTTACTTTTAAACGATATTATCTGCCTTGAATAAGCCTAAATATTATTGCAATAATTGCAATAACCAGAAGAATGTGTATAATGCCCCCCGCACTATAGGCAAAAAATCCAATTGCCCATGCGATAATCAGGATTACTGCGATGATGTAAAGTAAACTTCCCATGACTTTAAGTATTTGATTTATGTTATTAAGTTAAAATAATATTTTTCCGAAAGGGTTCTTTTCTAGAAAGGAAAAGAAGCCCAAACCTCAGAATGGGCAATTGTTTTACTTATGATGATTTACCGTAAAACCTTTCAAAGCTTTTCCAAGTTCATCCATATCATAGCTGAATTCACTTTTAAAAGATGCCCATTTGGATCTTCCTCCTTCATTATAATTATAATCATCCAGCCTCTTTTTCATATTGCTGTTTTTTTGTTCTAACCCGGCCAATTTCTTTTCGTTTTTGGCTCTGGTTTCCTTTTTTTCTTTTGCTATTCTTACTTTTAATTTAGCAATGCTTTTTTCATTAGCACTGATTTTTTCTTCAGATTCTTTTTTGAATTGTTGAATAGAATCAGTCAGCGCTTGGCTTAGTTCTTGTTTAGCTTCTACCACTTTATCCTTTGCATCCTGCACTTTGTCCTCGGCTTTTTCTACTTTTTTAGCCGACGACTGGCAACCGGTTAACATTGTTCCTGTCATAAATGCTATTATAGCCAGGGTTAAAATTGTGTTTTTCATTGGTTTCGATTTTAAGTTTGTGAATAATTACTATATTAATTAACAAAGGTATGTCTCTTTATTCCGGGAACTGTTACATAACTTTTGGAAAAAGTTACATCATTCACACATTATCTATGCAATTTTTATTTCTTAACCCAACCAAAGCGCTCAAATTATATAATAAAAGACATTATGCCAAAGGCATCTGCCGCAGGCATCCCTTTGGGACCTTCGGGAGAGCCATAGCCTGCCCGCCAACTGACGGGAACCAAGCCAAAATAATGTATCATAATGACTTAAGAATTCATTAATGTAAAGTAATTATGACTTTTATTATAGTAATCTATAACCCCAACTACAGTGTGGCAATTTGCATAACGGATAACGATACAGTTTTTCAATTCAAGGGCTATTACCAGCCTAAAATCTATCATTTTTTTTTGTATATTTGCCTTATAAGCGTTAATAGTCACAAAAGCAGAATTAAATTGAAAATATACATCAAAAATATGGTTTGTGTTCGCTGCGAAATGGTGGTGAAGTCTGAACTGGAAAAACTGGGAGTACAATATTTATTAGTGAAAATAGGCGAAGCAGATATTAAAGAAGATTTAACGCAAAGGCAAAGGGAACAGTTTAAGATTGCGTTAAAAAAATCGGGACTTGAGTTGATGGATGATAAGAAAAGCATGTTGGTTGAAAAAATAAAAAATGTTATCATTGAATTAGTGCATTATACAGAAGACCAAATCAAAGTAAATCTCTCCGAGTTTTTAAGCCAGAAACTTAACTACGATTATACCTATCTTGCCAATCTTTTTTCGGAAGTAAAAGGAATCACTATTGAGAAATTCTATATTGGACATAAAGTTGAACGCGCCAAAGAATTACTGGTATATGATGAACTTAGCCTTACCCAGATTGCCTATAAATTGCACTATAGCAGCGTAGCGCATTTGTCCAACCAATTTAAAAAAGTTACCGGATTAACACCTTCCCACTTTAAAAATCTCAAACATAAAAGACGCAGAACGCTTGAAGAAATGGTAAAATAGACTTTCATCAAGTCCCGGAATGTGTGAATTATGTAAATCTTTTCAATAGTTCCTCAAGTGATCCCGACGCGATTCGAACGCGTGACCTACAGCTTAGAAGGCTGTTGCTCTATCCAGCTGAGCTACGAGACCTTAAATCGGCTGCAAATTTATAAAAAAACTTGTTAGCCTGATTTATAAATGTAATTATTTTAAATATCTTGGGTTAATGTCGATTACTTAAGTATTTATTCGACCCCAGCCGGGGTCGGATGTTTATAGAAATTATAATGTTGCTATAAACGTTTGACCCCGGCTGGGGTCAAACATTATCATTAAGTAAACGACATTGTATCTTGGGTTAACATAATTTTTACAGATTATGCTTCAATATTTTTATAATTGCGTTGTATATTCTATTTTTAACACCTCAAAAAGATACAAACCGTTAAATTATAATTATGAAAAAATCGCAGGTGTTTTTCATTGATTTTCATACTTCATCCAAGCAAAATATACTTTCAAAACTGAGAAAATTATTAAATCAGGCGGGGATAAACAATCTTGATTTGAACAAAAAACTGGTGGCCATTAAAATTCATTTTGGCGAACCGGGCAATATGTCATATATACGTCCGAATTATGCAGCAGTGGTGGTTAAAATGGTTCAGGCTAAGGATGGTTTGGTATTTCTTACCGATGCTAATACTCTTTATAAGGGTCGTAGGTCGAATGCAGTAGATCACTTGCAAAGTGCTATGGAAAATGGGTTTAATCCTATTGCTGTGGGCTGCAATGTTGTTATTGCCGATGGTTTAAAAGGGACAGACAGCCGTGAAATAGTTATCAACCAGAAACGTTGCAAAACCGCTAAAATTGCGACTGCCATTGCAGACGCTGATGTAGTTATTTCTATGAACCATTTTAAAGGCCATGAAATGGCTGGCTTTGGTGGATGCCTGAAAAATATAGGAATGGGTTGCGGTTCGGTAGGAGGGAAGCTCGAAATGCACTCCAATTCAAAACCTGTGGTAAACTGGGTTAATTGTACAGCTTGCCGGGTTTGTGAAAAAAATTGTGCCCATGATGCTATTCATGTGAATGAAAAGAAAGTGGCAGAAATTGATTACGATAAGTGTGTTGGTTGCGGCCAGTGTATCGCTGTTTGCCAGTTCGACGCAGTTCAGGTCCACTGGGAAGCCACCCGGATGCAGGAAAAAATGGCTGAATATGCCTATGCCGCACTGAAGGACAAACCTGCGTTTCATATAAATTTTTTGATGGATATCTCACCTAATTGCGATTGCTGGGATTTTAACGATTCGGCAATTGTGCCTAATATTGGTATTTTAGCCTCGTGCGATCCTGTGGCTATAGACAAAGCTTCAGTTGATCTGGTAAATCAATCTCCCACTAACAAATACAGTATGCTTGGTAAACATCAACACCAGGAAAAAGATAAATTTACAGAGATTTTTCCCAGTACGGATTGGAAAATTTGTATTGATTATGCTGAAAAAATCGGCTTAGGTACACAGCAATATGAGCTTATAACTGTTGATTAAAAGGGTAGTAGCATGCAAGCTTCTTTTTATACTAAGGAAAATGACAAAGTCCGCTGTTTATTATGTCCACATCATTGTTTAATTAACGATGGACATTTAGGTATTTGTCGTGTTAGGCGCAATGACGGGGGAAGACTTGTGGCTGAAACCTATGGAGAAATTGCAGCTATTTATCTTGATCCCATCGAGAAAAAGCCGCTTTACCACTTTTACCCGGGAAGTAACATTTTATCAATTGGCAGTGTTGGTTGCAATATGCAATGCACTTTTTGTCAGAATTGCGATATTTCACAGGTTGGTATTCGTGAATATGGTTGGTTGAAGAAATATACGGTTGATCAATTAATCAACGAAGTGCGTTCTATTAAAGGAAATCTTGGCATTGCTTTCACTTACAACGAACCGACAGTATTTTTCGAATATATGCTCGATGTGGCCAAAGAGACCAATAGTCTTGGTTACAAAAATGTGATGATAACCAATGGCTATATTGAAGAAGGGCCACTGCTAAAACTTCTTCCGTTTATTGATGCTTTTAATGTTGATTTGAAAGCATTTACAGAAGATTTTTATCATAAGCAGACACGTTCGCACCTGGAACCTGTAAAACAGACGCTTTTGCATTTACAAAAAGCCCAGAAGCATACCGAAATAACCAATTTAATCATTCCCGGGCTTAATGATTCTGTCAGGGAATTCAGCAGCATGGTCGATTGGATTTGCAATGAGCTTGGAAGGTCAACCGTATTGCACCTGTCACGATATTTTCCCCGCCATCAGTTGACAAGACCAGCTACACCCGATTCTACTTTGTTACATTTTTTTGAAATAGCACAACTGAAACTTGATTATGTTTACATTGGTAATGTAGGCAATCAACTTCAAGGTCATGATACTATATGTGCAAAATGCAAGTCGGTGGTCATTCGAAGATCGGGATATAACGTTGATGCTTCAGGGATCAATACTAACGGAGCCTGTAATAAATGCGGTTGTCCTGTGGTTGTGAATGCATAATTTAGACCGAACTCATGTGAATAAAACTCAGGCATTATTAAAGGTTATGCCTTGTACGCCAAATCTACTTTAAGTTGTTCGAGCACTTGGAAAAGAGTATCTCCGCATAAGTCAATTAAACCATTGAGCTTTTGATCCGGGTCATTATTTTTTGCTACATTTTCAATATCACGGATTACCTGTTTAAGGGATCCGATTTCCATAATATCGATAGATGGTTTTATTTTATGTGCAAGGTCGCTAACCTTTAAAAGGTGGTTTAGTTTATGTTCAGTCAGGAGTTCGTCCCATAGGGGAGGTGTGGTAACAATAAAGAGCCTCATCATTTCCTTGATCGTGTCTGAATTATTTCCAAACATTTTGTTCAGGCTCTTCAAATTGTATATTTTTTCGCTGCTTTCTTGCAAACTATTGTCTTTTGCCTTGCTGGCCTGAGGTTTAACTTTTCCCGGTTTGATATAAGTGATAATTTTTCTAAGTAAATCTTCAGGATCGAAGGGTTTGGTAATATAGTCGTTCATTCCTGCTTCCATGGCCTGTTCCTTGGATCCCTTTAATGCTGCTGCCGTAAGGGCAATGATTGGGATGTTAAGTTTCAGTTTTTCGCGGATAATTCTTGTCGCTTCAACGCCTCCCATTTCGGGCATTTGTTTATCCATTAAGATAATGTCATATTTCTTTTTTTTCACCATTTCAATGGCAATAATCCCATTTTCGGCAATATCGGGTTCAACATTCCAGCTTTTTAATATTGACTTTATAAGATACTGATTTACTTTATGATCTTCAGCTACCAGTATCTTCAATTTCGACAAATCGGCGCTTTGGATTTCTTTTTCTGCCTCTTCGGTAAGCATCGTAGAGTCTCCATCTGGCATGGGAAAGGTAAAGAAAAATTTAGAACCGGTGTTTTTAGTGCTTTCAACCTCTATATGGCCACCCATCATCTCAATAAGTTGTTTACAAATAGCCAGGCCCAATCCAGTACCACCGAATTTACGATTGACTGTTTCGTCCTCCTGGCTAAAACTTTCAAAGATTATTTTTTGTTTTTCCTTGTCAATTCCAATACCTGTATCTGAAACAATAAATTTGACATAATTGAGTGTCTTTTCTCTTTTGACGAGCTTAATGTCGAGTTTAACATATCCTTCGTTGGTAAATTTCAGTGCATTCCCTATCAGATTAATTAAAATCTGGTTAATGCGCACAGGATCGCCAACAAGTACATTGTTTATATTTTTGTCGATGGAGTAAGTTAAATCGAGGCTTTTATCTTTTGCAGTAAGATCAAGTGACTTCATAGTGTTGATAACCATTCTATCAATGCGGAACGAAATTTTTTCAAGTTGTATCCGTCCTTCGCTGATTTTTGAAAAGTCCAGTATATCATTGATAATTATCAATAAATTATCGGCCGAATTTATGATGCCTTCAAGGTAGTTTGTTTGCAGTGTATCGAGGTTGGTTTTATTTAACAGTTTGCTCAAACCAAGGATGCCATTCATGGGGGTTCGAATTTCGTGGCTCATGTTGGCAAGGAAATATGTTTTTGCATTATTAGCCCTATCGGCTTCAGCTTTCGCATGGATAAGTTCCGATTCCATCATCTTAATCTGGTCAATATCCGTATTGACCCCCATGATCCGTAAAGGTTTTTTTTCGGAATCCCATTCCATGATCTTCCCCCGGGTTAAAACCCATTTGTATTGACCTGAAGCAGTAAGTAAACGCTGCTCAATTTCGTAATATTCGGCCTCGCCTTTAATATGTTTAACAAGGTTGCGTTTGGCAGCTTCATGGTCGTCAGGGTGGCGGAAACTTTGCCATTCAGTTATTGTTTTATGGTCTGAAGTTGTCACATAACCTAACATTTCAAATGTTGAAGGAGTGAAAAAAACAACCCCTGTTTGGTAATTCCAATCCCAAAGCCCGTTGTTACCAGCTTTTAGTGCAACCTGAAGCCGTTCTTCACTGGCTTTAAGAGATTCGCGCCATTTTTTATGTTCCAGAGACCGGGATATGATATCGGATATTTTTGTGCTTAATTTTTGTGTATCACGGTTCCAATTTTTATTTTTTTCAGAGGAGATGAAAAATAAATAACCAATAGAATTATTTTCACCTGCAACCAGGGGTACACTAATAAATGAACCAATTTTGTTCTGTTTGAAATAATATGTGTTTAGAATTTTTTTGGGTAATTCATCGGTATTGTTGATATGGATATATTCGAATTGCTTGAATTGTTCCTCAAACCAGGACATTTCCCCTATTTTTTTTTCAGCTGGCAAACTGATAGGGATAGAGGTTTCATTGTCCCATTGGTAAGCATTATAAAAGATTGCTTTAGAAGCATCAAGCAAGAGGATAAGTGCATGGTCGGCTTTAATATATTTGCCTAACATTTCAAGGGCATCACTAATGCCTTTATCGGTTTGGTTAAATGCAAGGCTGAGAAAATTGGAAGAAATGTCTTTAATTAATACATCATGCGTATGTATAATCATTATTTCTTCCTCGAGCTTTTTTTTCTCGGTGATATCCCGCGATATTCCGGTAATTCCGGAATATTCACCGGCATGGTCGAAATTTGGAATTTTATAAGTTTCAAACCAATGATTTGTACCGTTTAATACATTCATTTCTTCAATATACAACGGTAAGTGGTTTTCAATTACTTTCTGATCTTCATCCCAATAATATTGAGCCCTTTCTGGTTCAATAATTTCAAAATTAGATTTACCGATAATTTCGGCAACTGATTTTCCGAAAAACTCAGCGAAATGTGCATTAACAGCAAGGTATTTACCGTCTTGGTCCTTAAGCCATGCCATAAACGGGATGTTATTCAGTAAGGCTTTAAATCGCGATTCGCTTATCTGCAGTGAATCGAACATCTTGCGGATTTCTTCTTCTGCTTTTTTCCGCTCGGTAATATCGGTCATTACCAATAACAGGCAAAGGTCGTTTCCAATATTGAACGCATCGCCGGAAAAAATAGTGTAAATGAGTTCACCGTTTTTTTTACGAATAGGTATTTCTAAATTACGCACAAACCCTTTGGTAAGAATTTGGTTTACCATGTCCCCCCGATCAGAATAGTTGGAATAAAGGTTTAACTCTTTTGAAGTTTTACCGATAATTTCTTCATGATCGAACCCTGTGATATGGCAAAAACTGTCGTTTACGTCAATATATCGGCCATCATTCAAGGTTGATATAGTCATACCTGAGGGATTGGCGCCAAAAGCTTTGGCAAATTTTTCCTCCGAATTTTTTAAGCTTGTTATGTCTTTGCTCAAACCAAAAATGACATCACGGCCATTCCAGATGCTCCTGTTGATACGAGTTTCAACTGATATCCGGTAACCTTCATTAGTCAACAAAGGTATAAATGAAGTACGTACATTGCCGGCAAACATCTCTTGGATGAGGTTATCAATTTCGTTTTTTTGTTCAGGAGGATAAATAACTGAAACATGTTTATTGATCAACTCATCTGGTGTGAAACCAAGCCGGTTTATTACGGTATTGTTAACTTGAAGGATTAGTCCCCTTTCATCGAGAACATAGAGAAAATCGTCAATTTCGTTTAACAAATGACGGTAATTTTCTTCGCTAAGACGGATCCGTTTTTCAAGCAGGAGCTGTTGTTTGCGCTTTGCCTGAAGCCTATATACTTTTTCTACTACTTTAATAATCTCAGCTTTGAAGTCGGGCGACGTTTTAAGGATAAAATCCAGCGCTCCTTCCCGCATTGCTTTTATCACTGTTTTAATATCCGAATCGGCTGAAACAAATATAATAGCATGTTGTCGTTTCTGTAACCTCAGTTCGCGAATTACGTCCACACCATTCATGTATGGCAGATTATTGTCCATCAAAACGATATCAACATCATCGTGTTCTAACAGGTATTCTAAGGCTGCTTTACCGTTAGTAATAGTGGTTACTTTATAAAGGACGTCCCCTAAGAGATAAGTCATCAATTCGGCTTGTGCCGGATCGTCTTCAACCAGGATAATGATGATTTTTTCGTCAAGGATCATATCTTAAAATCCGCGTTTAGTTGGTATAAATACTTTTAAAAATTACTCAAAATTTTTCAAAAAACCTTGAATAATGTACAAAAAAGTATTTTTTAACATTTGATGAATGAGCATGTCATGTTTTTTATTAAATTTAGTAGTATGAAAGCGTCATGCATGTTGTTAAAAATAGATATATTTATAAATTGAATACCAGTTGGTAAAGTTTAACCCGGAAAAAATAATTGAAAACAAATAATTTTTTTAGATAATGAAGAATGAGCAGCCTTTGGTAAGTATCATTACACTGAATTACAATCAATCCATAGTCACTTGTGAGCTTTTAAAATCATTAAACAAACTAACTTACAAAAATGTTGAGGTTATTGTGGTCGATAATGCTTCGCAATTGGACGATCCTTCAATTATAGAACATCAATTTCCCAAGGTGAAACTGGTTAGGAGCCCGAAACACTTGGGCTTTGCCCGTGGAAATAATATTGGGATCAGTTTGGCCAGAGGGCACTATTTATTGATCATTAATAATAATGCAGAAGTTACGGAAGGTTTTTTGGAACCTCTTGTTAACTTTTTTAAGGAAAACCCTGAAGCCGGAATGGTAAGTCCCAAAATTAGATTTTTTTCCCAGCCAGAAACCATTCTGTATGCCGGATATACTCCTTTGCATCCTTTAAAATTGAGGAATGATCTAATTGGTTATCAACAGAAAGATACCGGGCAACACGATATGATTATAGAAACGCCTTATGCCCATGGCGCTGCTATGATGGTAACCTCAGAAGTTGTGAAACATGCAGGTTTAATACCAGACATTTATTTTCTTTATTTTGAGGAACTGGATTGGTGCGAACGGATTAAAGAGGCAGGGTTTAAGATATTTTATTATCCCAATTCACTGGTTTACCTTAAGGAGTCGGTTTCATCAGGTAAGCAAAGCCCGTTAATGACCTATTATAAGAATCGTAACAAGATTCTTTATGTACGTCGTAATTATAAAGGAATGAATAAGATAAGGGTATTGATTTATCTATATTGCATTGCTATGCCCAAGCATTTTATAATGTATTTACTTAAAGGCAAATTACGATCCGCCTGGGCCATTACCAGGGGGGTGTGGTGGAATTTACTGACATTTAAAATACATCCCAAATGTTCTTTTTAGTGAGAGTTGATATTAGCCAAATAACTAAGCCAAAGGCAAAGTAAATTTAAATGTACTTCCCTTATCCTCCCGATAGCTATCGGGATCACTCTCAACCCATATTTTCCCATTGTGCCTCTCTACAAATTCTTTGCAAAGGATTAATCCAAGCCCTGTACCTGGTTCGTTGGACGTACCACTGGTAGTGATGGTAGCATCGATACGGAACAATAAGGCAAGGTTTTCAGGTGGGATACCTACGCCAGTATCAGCAATGGCTACTTCAACCTGGTTTTGGTGTATGGTGGATTTTATGGTAACAGTGCCATTTTTGTGGTTAAATTTTATGGCATTTGAAATGAGGTTGCGGAAAATGGTTTGTATCATATTTTCGTCTGCAGCAACTATTATGTTTGGTTCAATTAACTGATTTATTTTGATGTTTTTTTGTTGAGCATCACCTTCCATCTGCAATATTGTTTCATTTGCAACAATTGAAAGGTTAAGTTTTGTAGGTTCAAACGCGATATGTCCTGTTTGCGCACGCGACCATTGCAGAAGGTTTTCGAGCAGGTTATTGCCAATGGTAGAAGATTTATGGATAAGGTCAATGAAATTCCGAATTTTTTCTTTAGGTAGTTTTTCCATGTCCCGCAGTATAATTTCTGAAAACCCTTTAACCACATGAAAGGGATTGCGAAGGTCGTGGGCAATGATAGAGAAAAACCTGTCTTTTGTAGAGTTTAGCACTGAAAGTTCTTTATTTGTTTCCTGCAACTTTTCGGCCTGACGCTGAATCAATTTTTGATTGCTGAGCAAAAGCTGGTTTGAATGTTCCAGCTCAACGGTGCGTTCTTTTACCAAAATAGTAAGTTCATGTTGCTTTTTTTTATACAAAGCTATTTTTAGATAATAGACAAAATAGATAGAGGCTATTAATACTAATAATATTACCAACCTGAACCACCATGTTTGCCACCAGGCAGGTAAAACAATTATTTTTAGGATAGCAGGATCGGGTGTCCATACTCCATCGCAATTTGATGCCTTTACTTTAAAAGTATAAGTTTTAGGGGCTAAATTTGAATAGATAGCTGTACGTTTTGATGCATCGGTTTTAATCCAATTTTTATCAAACCCTTCGAGCATATAAGCATATTTATTGTTCTTCGGATTCGTATAATGAAGTGCTGCAAATTCAATAGAAATGCTTTGTTTAAGATAAGTAAGTTTTATTTCTTTACTTAAATATAAGGGTTTATCAAGTATAACCTGTCCATTAATTTTTTCATGTAAGGAAACAGATTTGTTTGATATTTGTAAATCAGTAAAGACAATTTTTGGAGGGATTGAGTTTTCTTGAATACTGTCAGGAAAAAAATAATTAATGCCATTGACCCCACCAAAGAACATTTTGCCCGTTTTTGGGCTTCTATAAAAGGCATTTTCGGAAAATTCGTCTCCCAGTAACCCGTCTTGTTTAGTATAATTGCGCACTGCAAATGTTTTTGTATCAATTTTAGTAAGGCCTTTTTTATGGCTAATCCAGATATGTCCTTTATAATCGCACAAAAGGCCTATAATTAAATCGTCAGGCAGAAAATTTTTAGAGGTGAAGTGTTTAAAGGTACCTTTGATGGGGTCAAACCGGTCAAGCCCCATACTGGTACCTAACCACAAGATGCCATTTTCATCTTCAAGCATTGCATATATTCTATTATCAATAAGCGAATTATTGTTATATGGAGCATGTAGGAAATGTGTAGGAATGAGCTTTTCTTCAAAGCCATTTGAAGAATCCCGTCGCATCCGGGTGAGACCACCACCTTCAGTTGATATCCATAAATTATAATGTCGATCTTCAAGTATGCCTCTTACCATATTACGCTTTAATGTTTTAAGAGGGTCGTAAATTAAAAATTTGTCGTTTTTCCGGTCGTATTTTCCAATTCCGCCCCAGGTTCCGATCCATAAATACCCGTTATGGTCTTCCATAATCCAATATACCCAATTGGCAGGCATTTTGGGTTTTTTCGGAAAAGAATAATGACGAAAATGATTAGTTGTCGGATCATACCTGTCTAACCCGTCTTTGGTACCAATCCAAATGTAGCCAAGTCGGTCACAATAAATTTTTCTAATTTGGTTGGTTTTGATGCTATTCTTTTTATCATCATGTTGAAAATGTGTAAACGTATTATTTTCTTGATCTATTTTTGTGATGCCTTTGTTATGTGTGCCCACCCATAGATTACCTTCTTTATCTTCACATATTGCCCTTATCAGGTTGTCGATTAAGCTACTTTTATTATAATGATAGAATTGTTTTTGTCGTGTATCTGCTTTATTTACCCCACCACTGTATGTCCCTACCCATAATATACCGTCCTTGTCCAAATATATGTTAAAGACAAACTCATCATTTAATGTCCTGTTATCAAAAGGGTCAAACCTGTAAATCATTTGTTTTCCATTTATACAATTGGTTTGGGTCAACAAATTATTAATCTGGTTTAACGCCAGGTTTTTTGATAGTGGGTTATACAGTTCATATACATACCACAAGTAGTTTGTCGTTTTGATGAAAGTAAAGTGAATGCTTTTTGACCTGTCTAAGGAATCTAAACACCATTTGGGAAGCTCTTTTTTTGAAAATCTTGTAAAATCATCAGTGTCATAATTATAGCGACTTATCATGGTATCCACACAACTAACCCAGATATTATCTTTATCATCTTTATATAAATTGCGTATAAGATTGTTGTGAATTGTGCGAGGATTACCAACTTCGGTTTTATAAATGGTAAATTTATAACCGTCGTATTTACATAGTCCTTCCCAAGTGCCAAACCACATGAAGCCATATTTATCCTGAACAATACCCTGTACCGTATTTTGTGAAAGCCCATCTTCAACAGTAATATGGTCAAACCTAAGGACTTTTTCCTGGGAAAAAGTGACAGTAGGAATGATACCTAAGATCAAGGCAATTAAAACTTTGGACAACATTGTTTATATTCTTTTAAAACTGTGTTAGGCCAGTGGCAAAGTAAAATTAAATTCGCTTCCTTTGTCCTCCCGATTGCTATCGGGACCGCTTTCGACCCATATTTTCCCGTTATGTTTTTCCACGAATTCTTTGCAAAGGATTAATCCAAGCCCTGTACCTGTTTCGTTTGCAGTGCCTTTGGTGGTAACCGTTGCATCAATTCGAAATAAAAGAGAAAGGGTTTCCTGGGGAATGCCTACTCCTGTATCGGCAACCGTTACTTCCACCTGCTTATCAATGATGTCCGATTTTAAGGTAATGGAGCCATTCTCATGGCTGAATTTAATGGCATTTGAGATTAGGTTACGGAAAATGGTTTTAAGCATGTTTTCATCGGCAAATACGGTTATATTCGAACCTATTAATTGCCGGATTGCTATATTTTTATGCTGGATATCGCCTTCCAACAGGTTTATGGTTTCTTCGGCAATTGTAAGAAGATCAAGTTTAGTAGGTTCATAAGCAATCTGTCCTGTTTGGGCGCGCGACCATTGTAGAAGGTTTTCGAGCAGATCATTGCCTTTGGTCGAGGAAACATAAATTAGATCGAGGAACCTTTCAATTTTTTCCGGGGGCAGTGTTCTGTAATCTTTTATCAGTACCTCGGCAAACCCGCTAACTGTATGGAACGGATTGCGTAAATCATGGGCAATGATGGAAAAGAACCTGTCTTTGGTTGAATTGAGCACTGATAATTGTGCGTTCGTATCTTTCAATTGTTCGGCTTGCGTTTCAATTAATTGTTGTTTATCAATTAACCGTTCATTAGCCTCCCTGAGATTTTCTGCATATTCTTCAATGCGGGTTTGCCGTTCGAGTAATACATCATTTGCCTTGGAAATGTCCTGGGTACGTTGTTTAACCAATATTGATAGCTCGTTTTGTTTTTTTCGATATAATTCTATCCTTAAATAATAGGCGATATAAATGGACAAAATAAACACTAAAAGGACTATTGTTTTAAACCACCAGGTTTTCCACCAGGGAGGCAAAATGATAATTCGTAATGAAACCCCTTCTTCGTTCCATATTCCGTCATTATTTGAAGCCTTTACTGTAAAAACATATTCTTTTGGGCTTAAATTCGAAAAGGTTGCCTCATGTTTATTGCCTAATTGTATCCACTTATCGGCAAGACCTTGCATCTGAAAAGCATACATGTTTTTACGCGTGTTGAGGTAATCTAAAGCAACAAATTCAATTGAAAAGTAATTTTCTTTATAAGAAAGCTCAATTTCTTTTGATTCGGATAATGCCTGGTTTAAAATTACGCGATTGTTAATCTTTTCACCGATTTTAACAGGCTGGTTGAATATTTTTAAACCAGTAAGTATAACTGTTGGCTTGTGAAGGTTCACTCTGATTTGATCAGGGTAAAAGGCGTTAAACCCATTTACACCTCCGAAGAACAGTTCACCATCATTGGTTTTGCAATATCCTGAAAAAAATTCTGGAGATTGGATTCCATCAAAAATATCATAATTTTTGAATGTTTTAGTTACAGGATCAAATTTTGAAAGTCCGTTTTTACTACTAATCCAAATTTTTTTTTGATTGTCTTCTAAAACAGCATATATGTTATCAGAGGGAAGGCCGTCGTTTACACTGTAAGTAATAGTCTTCCGGGTAATCGGATCCCATTTCATAAGCCCTCCCCCTCCTGAACAAAACCAAATATTGTTATCGCTGTCTTGATAAATATTATTAATATCATAATTGGAGTTAACAAAATTTAAATGTCTAAAGATGAGAGAGGGAGGGTATGAGGAATAATCAACCTCAGAAAGATATACCACGTCAGCGCCAGCAGAAGTGCCTATAAATAAATGGTTATTACTATCGATCAATAAAGCGGTTACCCTGTTTGCACAAATACTTGCAGGATTAGAAGGGTTATTAGTGTAATGGTAAAAATAACCGGTTTTGCGATCAAAAATTGCTAACCCGGCAAGCGTAGTCCCAACCCATAAGTTATACTTTTTATCTTCGATAATGCATCTTACTTCATCGTTTTGTATTGAATGGACGTTTTTTGGATTATTTCTATAAGTAATGAATTTATCAGATGCAACATCAAATTTATTTAAACCACCTGTCAAAGTGCCAATCCAAAGTGTCCCTTCATGATCCTCATAGATTGAAAATATTTTATTACTACTCAAAGAATTTTGGTTTTGAGGATCGTTTTTGTAATGAATAAAGGTATTGGTTTGCCTGTCGAATCTATTCAGTCCATCTCCGTCAGTCCCTATCCATATATAACCCTGCTTATCCTTACATATAGAACGAATAACCTTTCCGCTTAACCCGTTTTTCCCGTCAGGATAGTAAAGGCCAAATTTTGCTTTATCAGGAACATATTTATTGATATCCGAACCATTAGTGCCTAACCAGATAATTCCTGACCTATCTTGTAATATGGACAATAAATTACTTGAACTTATAGAATAAGGATTTAGAGGGTTATTTTCATAACTGTCGATTTTCCCTGTATTTGTATTCAGAATGAGCAAACCGGCCCCTTCGGTAGTTATCCACAGTTGATCGTCAATAGCTATTAATCGGCGTAACGGACAAATAGTAGGACTTATTTTTTTCAGGGGTTCTAATAATTGAACTTCGAGAGTATTTAAATTGCATTTAATTAAATAACCCAGGGCAGTACTGGTCCACAAGATATTGTTTTTGTCAACAGCCGCCATTTTGTTGGTATTATTCACTTTGTCGCCTAAGAAAATCCGTTCAAACCTGTTTTTTTGTTTATCAAACAGGTTTAAATAATTGCCATTGGTGATTACAAATAATCTATTCTTTTTATCCTTAACGACATCCCTGATTAAATTATCGTCTATTGAAGATGGGTCACTGGGCTTGTTCTGGTACATTTTAAATTTGGCATTCCTCGGTCGTGTAATATCCAAATCTTTTAAATCAAGGGAATGTAAGCCAGTGGTTAAACCAATCCATAGTTTATCTGATTCTTCTTCATAATATACAACCCGGATAAAATTATTGTTCAATGATTTACTGTTGTGAGGATTGTGCAGGAAACGATAAAATTTTCCGGAACTTCCGTCATACACGCTTAACCCATAATTTGTCCCAATCCAAAATCTTCCTCTTTTGTCTTCGGCCATTGCATTTGAGTAAGGGCCACTAATTGAATTTGAATCATTTTGTATGGGATTAAATACTTTAAACTCATAACCATCATATCGGATTAATCCGCTATATGTCCCAAACCAGATATATCCCCGTTTGTCCTGGTAAATATATTGGCATATCCCCGTTGAAAATCCATCTTTAAAAGAGATATGATCAAATATAAAATTTGAAGGTTGGCACAGAACCGGGCCTGATAACAAAAAAATATTTAGACAAAATGATAAAAACAGTCTGTATATAAATTTTATATCGAGGTATTTATAAGGCCCATTCTTCATTTTTTGTTATTTTATGAAGTATATTTATTGGTTATTCAAGTTACAAAAAAAATCAATATGATGGAAGGCAAAGTTTTGTTCTTATAAGGTAGTTGGCAATGTATTAAAGAAATTTTGCCTAACCCAAAGGCAACGTAAATTTAAATTTACTTCCTTTATCCTTTCTAGAGCTATCGGTTTCGCTTTCAACCGATAGCACTCCTTGGTGCTTCTCCACGAATTCTTTGCAAAGGATTAATCCAAGCCCTGTACCTGTTTCGTTTGCAGTGCCTTTGGTGGTAACCGTTGCATCAATTCGAAATAAAAGAGAAAGGGTTTTCTGGGGAATGCCTACTCCTGTATCGGCAACCGTTACTTCAACCTGCTGATCAATGACTGCCGATTTTAAGGTAATGGTCCCATTCTCATGGCTAAATTTAATGGCATTTGAGACCAGGTTGCGAAAAATGGTTTTAAGCATGTTCTCATCGGCAAATACGGTTATATTCGAACCTATTAATTGCCTGGTTGTTATATTTTTGCGCAGGATATCGCCTTCCAGCATGTTTATGGTTTCTTCGGCAATTGCAAGAAGATTGAGTTTTGTGGGTTCGTAAGCAATTCGCCCTGTTTGGGTGCGCGACCATTGCAGAAGGTTTTCTAGCAAGTTATTGCCGCTTGCAGAAGAGGCATAAATAAGATTGAGGTATTTTTCAATTTTTTCCGGGGGCAATTTTTTGTAATCTTTTATCAGTACCTCGGCAAACCCGCTAACTGTATGGAACGGATTGCGCAAATCGTGGGCTATGATGGAAAAGAACCTGTCTTTGGTCGAATTGAGCACTGATAATTGTTCGTTCGTATCTTTCAATTGGTCGGCTTGTATTTCGATTAGTTTTTGTTTATCAATTAAGAGATCATTGGCTTCCCTGAGGTTTTCGGTATGAGTGCGGAGCTCTTCTGCATATTCTTCAATGCGGGTTTGCCGTTCGAGCAATACATCGTTTGCCTGGGAAATTTCCCGGGTACGTTGTTTAACCAATAGCGACAGCTCTTTTTGGTTTTTCCGGTATAACGCCACTCTTAAGTAATAGGCGATATAGATGGATGCTATAAAGATTAACAGGACAATCAATTTAAACCACCATGTCTGCCAATATGCGGGCAAAACAATGATGGTTATTTCGGTGGGTACAGGGTTCCATATACCGTCGTTATTCGATGCTTTCACTTTTAAAACATACGTTTTAGGCTCAAGGTTAGCATATACCGCAACCCGTTTGGTTGCGTCAGTATATATCCAGTTACGATCGAAACCTTCGAGCATGTGGGCATATTTGTTGTCTTTGGGGTTAGAGTAGTGTAATGCGGCAAATTCGATAGAAAAAGTCTTGTCCCAATGGGTAAGGCTTATTTCTTTTGTCATGTATATTGGTTTATCGAGAATTATCCGTCCGTTATATTTTTTATTTAGGAGGACAGGTGTATCTTGTATTTGCAGTTCGGTAAATACAACTTTTGGCAGGAACGGGTTCTCTTTTAAACTGTCGGGGAAAAACGAACTAAAACCATTGCTCGTACCAAAAAACAGTTCTCCTGTTTTTTCATTTACGAAATACGCATCTTCCGAAAAATCATTACTTAGCAAACCATCCAGCTTATTAAAACTGCGTACCTCAAAGGTTTTAGGATTAATCCTTGTTAATCCTTTTTTATGGCTCACCCAAATATTTCCATTATTATCTTTTACTAATCCTACAGTTAGTTCATCCGGCATTCCATTTTTTTTATTGAAACAGGTAAAAGTGCTTTTTACCGGGTCAAAAAGGGTAAGGCCATTACTCGTGCCAGCCCACAATATTCCTTGGTTATCCTCAATTAATGTATAAATGCTGTTTGAAATCAAAGAATTAGAATTGTCGGGTACATTTACATAACGGGTTGGGGTAAACTTTTCCAAAAACCCGGTTTGAGCTTTCCGCTGTAATTTTATAATTCCTTCACCTTCGGTAGCTATCCATATATTTTTTTTTCTGTCTTCATAAATTACCCGTACATCATTGATTTTTATAGTGTCGACAGCAAGGTAACCGTAAAATCTATCATTTTCACGGTTGTATTTGGCAATGCCATTCCAGGTACCTATCCATAAATAACCTTTATAGTCTTCCATTATAGAAAAGACCAAGTTGTGTGGTATGGTACTTTTTGAGGAGGTTGTATAATGGCTAAAACGGTCCGTTTTCGGGTCAAACCTGTCGAGGCCGCCTATCGTTCCAAACCACATATAACCAAAACGGTCGCAATAAATTTTGCGAACATGATTATTTATTAAACTATTCGCAGGGTCTTTTTCATTGTGCTGATAATGGATATAGGTATTATTTTTTCGGTCAATTTTTGTAATCCCTTTACTGTCTGTGCCAATCCAAAGGTTGTCTAAGTTATCAACACAAATAGCCCTTATATTATTGTCGATTATGCTTTTATTGTTTTGGCCGGTATGTTGATAATAATAAAATGGTTTTTGTCTCGTATCGGCTTTATTAATCCCTCCATTGAATGTACCTACCCATAATATATCATTATCGTCGAAATATATACCACTGACAACCTCATCGCTTAATGCCCAATGGTCAAGGGGATTTGTTCTGTATGTATATTGTTGCCCGGTTTTGCAGTTGGTTTGGGTAAGTAAATTATTAACTTTATTTGCCGGCACATTGAGGGACAGGATATTGCCCCTTAAGAATACGTACCATATAAAATCATTTGTTTTAATGAAGGAATAATAAAAGCCCCTCGAGCTTAAAGAATCTGAAATCTTTTTGGGGACATTTCGGGATGATATTCTCGTAAAATCGTCGGTTTCGTAATTGTAACGACAAAAAACAGTGGTGTCATGCCAACCAATCCAAATAGTTTCATCATTATCTTTAAATAGGTGAAAAATACGGTTGTCGTAAATAGATTTTGGGTCCCCCTGGTCTGTTGTATATATGGTAAATTTGTAACCATCGTATTTATTGATGCCTTCATTTGTAGCAAACCATATAAATCCATATTTATCTTTTACTATGCGACTTACAGTATTTTGCGACAACCCATCTTCGGAAGTAATGTGATCAAAACGTAATATTTTGTTTTGAGAATAGACAACGAATGGGATTAATGTAAAAAACAGGATCAGTATAACCCCCACCTCCCGCAATAAGCGGGACAGGCCCTTAAAAAGGGGCAATAACCGGATAGTGGCTACTGGCCAGTTAGTCCTCCTTTTTAAGGAGGGATGGGAGGTCGTATAATTTATAATTGACATGTAATGTAATATGCTGATTATGATAATTTATTCAATGGCAAAGTAAATTTAAATTCACTTCCTTTGTCCTCCCGATTGCTATCGGGATCGCTTTCGACCCATATTTTCCCGTTGTGCTTCTCCACGAATTCTTTGCAAAGGATTAGACCAAGGCCAGTACCTGTTTCGTTTGCAGTGCCTTTGGTGGTAACCGTGGTATCGATGCGGAACAGCAGGGACAGGTTTTCGGGTGGAATGCCTATACCTGTATCAGCAACCGTAACTTCTATCTGCTGGTCAATGACTGCCGATTTTAAGGTAATGGAGCCATTCTCATGGCTGAATTTAATAGCATTTGAGACCAGGTTACGGAAAATAGTTTTAAGCATGTTTTCATCGGCAAATACGGTTATATTCGAACCTATTAATTGCCGGATTGCTATATTTTTGCGCAGGATATCGCCTTCCAGCAGGTTTATGGTTTCTTCGGCAATTGTAAGAAGATCGAGTTTAACAGGCTCGTAATCTATTCGCCCTGTTTGGGAGCGCGACCATTGCAGGAGGTTTTCGAGCAGGTTATTACCGCTAGTAGATGAATTATAAATTAAATTGAGGAACCTTTCAATTTTTTCCGGGGGCAGTGTTCTGTAATCTTTTATCAGTATCTCGGCAAACCCGCTAACTGTATGGAACGGGTTGCGCAAATCGTGGGCTATGATGGAAAAGAAACGGTCTTTGGTCGAATTGAGCACTGATAATTGTTGGTTTGTATCTTTCAATTGTTCGGCCTGCGTTTCGATTAATTGCTGTTTATCGATCAAGAGTTCATTGGCTTCCCTGAGATTTTCCGCGTATTCTTCAATGCGGGTTTGTCGTTCGAGCAATATATCGTTTGCCTGGGAAATTTCCTGGGTACGTTGCTTAACCAATATCGAAAGTTCTTTTTGTTTTTTCTGATATAATGCCACCCGCAAATAGAAGGCGGTATAGATAGATAATATTAATAATATCAGGATTAGTATTTTAAACCACCATGTTTTCCACCACGGAGGCAGAATTATGATATTAATTGATGTCCCTTCTTCATTCCAAATACCGTTATTATTGCTTGCCTTGACCCTGAAAGTATATTTACCAGCATCTAAATTGGTATAGGTAGCGGTCCTGTTTTTCGCACCCGTATTTTGCCATTTATTATCAAATCCTTCCATCTTGTAGGCATATTTGTTTTTTTCGGGATTTGTAAAATCCAGGGCTGCAAATTCGATTGCAAAAATGTTTACTTTATGAGGTAAGATAATTGTGTCAGTGTCAAAGATCGATTTTTTTAAAATGATGTTGCCATCAATCTCTTGTCCAACAGCTACCGAACTGTTGGACACCTTAAAATCTGTAATTACTACCTGGGGGGGATTGTTATTGGTCCTGAAACTCCCTGGATCGAAAATATTAAACCCGTTTGGCCCTCCAAATAACAACCTGCCATCTGTTGATTTACAACGGGCATTGGAGAAAGCATAGTCCTGCAGGCCATCAGTATAATCGTAGTTGTAAAAAGTTTTGTTTTTTGGGTTAAATTTTGACATCCCGTTTGTTGTGCTTATCCATAAATTATAATCGTTATCTTCCAGGATGGCTTTAATACTTTTATCCGGCAATCCGTCTTTTACAGAATAAGCGGTAAACTTATTTGTTTTTATATTTAACTTATTCAGGCCACTGCCATCAGTGCCAAACCACATATTGCCTTCGTGATCTTCGAAAATGCAATATACATTACTTGAAATGAGGCTATTACTATCCTTAGTATGCTTATAATGATTGAATTTTAGTTTTGGGAAAGGTTTATTGAAATCGTAATCGTCCAGTTTTACCATTTCAAGACCTCTAGAAGTGGCAATCCAAAGACAATGGCGGCTGTCCTCGAATAAGTTGGTAATATAATGCTCAATAAAACTATTGGGGTCTTTTGGATCATTTTTGTAATGATAAAAACGGTTTGTTTTCCGGTCAAATAAATTCAACGTCCCTTCCAGGGTAGCAACCCAAAGATTAAATTTGTGATCTTCCAATAAAGCCCATACATTATTGTGGCTCAGGCTATATTTATCATTAGGATTGTATGTGTAATGAATAAATTTGCCTTCTTTTCTTTTATAGCAATCAAGCCCTTTTGAGTATGTGCCGATCCATATATTGCCTTCAAAATCTTCGGTCAGGCAAACAGCAGAATTGCCGCTTATTGAATTTTGGTTATATGGGTCGTTAACAAAATGGCTGAACTTTTGGGTTGTTTTGTCCCAATAGTTTAAACCGCCGCCATCTGTCCCAATCCAAATTTTTCCGTTTTTATCTTCAATTATCGAATTTACTGATTTGTGGTTCAGGCTGTTTTTATCAAAAGGATTTGATGTATGCAAACCAAAATTTATTTTATCTGTCTCATACTTGTTCAAACCCATGTTACGGGTAGCTATCCAGGTTACCCCCGATCTGTCTTCAAAAGTAGCATTGATTGCATTGTCACTTATTGAGTTGGGATTTGTTGACTCAAATTTACAATAATCAAACAACCCGTTTTTTTTGTTATAAAATGAAATCCCGCCACCATCGGTACCAATCCATAAAATTCCATCCTTAGCCTGGCGGATGTCGGTTACAATATTGGCGGACAACGAATTTTTTCCCGGTTTATTTAAAAATTGTTTGAAAATATTGTGGGCCCTGTTCCACGAAATTAAACCCGCACCATAAGAACCGAGCCAATATAAACCATCGGCATCTTCTAAACGCATAGTTACACGATCGGTTTGTTTTTTTATATTTGGAATATTGATCGGATAATGTTCAAAGCTGCCGGTTTTTGGGTTGTACCGGTCAATTATTTTGTTGCTGGCATTAATCCAGATATTGGATTGTTTATCTTCAAAAATGCCGATGACTAAATTTGCACTTACACTATTCGGATGATTGTTATCGTGCTCATATCGTTTAAAACGGTTTTTTATATTACTGAAATCGTTAATATTATTGACAGGCAAAGTCCAGACACCCTCCAAATATGTACCTAACCATAATACCCCTTTTGAATCAAGCATTAAACCGGTGAAACTGTCGTTGGTTAATGAATCATTCGTATAAATATTTTTGAACCTGCTTATCTTTTTATCGAACATATTAAGCCCGGTGGTAGATACAATCCAAATCCTGTCATTCCTATCTTCGGTAGCGTATTGTATTCCGTTCGAAAGCGTAGCCGGATCACTTTCCATGGGTTTATATACTTTAAATTGATAGCCATCGAAACGGTTTAACCCATCCCATGTCCCTATCCATAAAAAGCCCTGTTTATCCTGTGAAATTGTATTGATTAAAATATTTGAAAGGCCTTGTTCTTTGGAAAATTTGCTAAACCACATATTGCTGCTTTGCCCTAAAATATTGTTGGTTATGATAATAGAAGCAAAAACAATAATTAGTATTGTTTTGAAA
>Ga0182027_10002442_pt1 | contig 30155 bp, 28 predicted proteins | sample 712E1DmetaG_FD_121300 | JGI IMG/M metagenome (GOLD analysis project Ga0182027, IMG submission 121300) | Permafrost microbial communities from Stordalen Mire, Sweden - 712E1D metaG (Illumina Assembly) | ecosystem: Environmental > Terrestrial > Soil > Wetlands > Permafrost | place: Sweden...
CGGAAGATGTCCCGCCGCCGGGCGCCGGGCTGAAAACGGTGATCGCCGGGGTGCCGGTCGCCAAGACATAGGAAGCTGGAACGGTCACGACGATGTTGGTGGCCGTGACCGATGTAGGCGTCAGATTGCTTTGCCCCGGCCACTGGACGACGGAGCTGCCGACGAAATTCGATCCCGTGAGGGTCAGTGTGAACGCGGAGCTGCCGACGATCGTAAAGGTGGAAGAAAGCGTGTTCAGGACCGGCACGGGGTTGCCGATCGTGAAGGTCAGGCCGGAAGATGTCCCGCCGCCGGGCGCCGGGCTGAAAACGGTGATGGTGTCAATCGACACCGACGCCAGGTAGCTGGCCGGGATGATCATCGTGAGCGTGCTGCTGCTCACAAAGGTCGTCGAGCTGATGGCGGTCCCATTCCAACGGACGGTCGAGCTGCTGAGGAAATTCGATCCGGTGACGGTCAGCGAGAACGTAGGACTCCCCACGATTTTGGACGTGACGGATAGCGCGGTCAAGACCGGGACCGCATAGCCGACGGTGAACGTTTGAGTGGATGAGACCCCGCCGCCGGGCGCAGCATTATATACGGTGACGCTGTCAATTTTGACCGTCGTCAAGTCGGTGGCCGGGACCACCGCATTGAGCGATGTGCTGCTGACATAAGTGGTGGCTAAGGCCGTTCCGTTCCAACGGACGGTCGAGCTGCTGACGAAATTGGATCCCGTGGCGGTCAGCGTAAAGGAAGAGCTTCCCACGACCGTGAAAGTGGAAGAAAGCGTGGTCAAAACTGGGACCGGGTTGACGAGGTTGTATCCCGTCCCCGGGGAAACCGCGCCATTGGCATTGGTGACAGAGATGGTGGTCACGACCAGCGTCGCCAGAGCGGAGGCCGGGACCACGGCGGTGAGCGACGTAGCGCTGACATAGGTGGTGGGCAAGGCCGTTGTGTTCCAATAAACGGTTGAGCCGCTGGCAAAGTTGTAGCCGGTGACCGTCATCGTGAAGGATGATGTGCCGACGGTGGCGGTGGAGGGGTTGAGGCTGGCGATCGCGGGGATCGGGGTGATCGTCGTTCCGCCGATGGTCTGCCCCATGGTTTGCACCGCGACGGTGCCCGAACTGACCTGGCCTTGCAGCCAGCTTAAGAAAGCGGTAAAGGTGCTGGCCTTGACGGCATATTGATCGGCGTTGCAGGTGGCATCCGTATCCGGGCAAACAAAATGAAATTGGAAGACAATCCAGTCCCCGCTGTTGGCGTAGGTCACCATGTTTTCCATAGCGGTGAGGTTGTTGTTGCTGTTCACGGAGCCTATCGCGGCCGGCGTTTGGACCCAATAAGCATCGCCCGGAGGAGCGGTTTCGCCACAAGCGCCATTGGTTAAATCGTTGTTGCACCAGGCGCCGCGCCCGCTGGTAAATCCGCAGCCTTTGACAATCGCTTCCGTCGTCGCGTTGGAGTCTCCCTCAGGATAGGCAAAGGAAACAACGGGCGAAAAGCCCATGCCGATCAATTGCGCGCGGCCGTCGCAGACTTCATGCTCTTGCTGGGCCACGGTCAGCGACGTTAAACCGGGGCTGGGATGGGTGATCGTATGGCCCCCGATCTCGTGACCATGGGATTGAATAGTCAGGGCCTGGGCCGAGGTCATATAGTAGGGGTCGGAGCCGTCGAGTGAGCCGCTGATCAGGAAGAACGTTCCCGTCATGCCATACGTGGTCAAATACGTGTCGATGGCCGGGTCATAGCTGAGACCATCGTCGAAGGTCAGGCTGACGATTTTTGAGGCGGCGAAGGCCGTGGTTCCAGGAACGAGGAGCCCAAGCGTTAACCCTAAAAGCCAAAGTTTTGCGCGCGTCTTCATAAAGTGGCTCCGGAACTTTCGATGGAACGCAGATCTTCAATATTCGATTTTTCAGCCTTCGCATGCGTTTGCAGGTTCTTCGAGGTGTCTTTTTGAGGGCCAAAATGCAGGACGAGAGAGAAATATTGGGTGCTGCCCAGGTCGCCCAGAGGCACCCAGGCATAGTCGAATTCCTGGCCCCAGTAATGCAGGCCGATTCCCATGGAAAAACCCGCCAACGCGGACAAGTCCTTGGTGGTGTCGCTGCGGAACCCCGCGCGCAGGGCGACAATGGGGGCCGGCAGGTATTCCACGCCGAAATGCGCGCTGGCCAGCCCCGCAAACGCGAAGACGCCTTCGGCTGTCAGGTTCAAGGATTGGATCGGAGTATAGGCGCCGCCGAGCCGGAAGGCGGCGGGAAGCGAATCCCCCTGATCAATAAAAGTGAGCTTGGTCCCTACGTTGGCTATCACGGCCGCCAGATTAAGCTTGTCCGTGGCCTTATATAAGGTAGCGGCATCAAACGCATAGGCATTGGCGGAGGTGTCGGCGATCTTGGCGTTGATCATTTTCCCGGTCACGCCCAAAGACAGCTTGTCATTCAGGCTCTGGCCATAAGCTAAAGAATAGGCGCCATAATGGCCGGAGAACGATCCAAGGGAGTTGCCGTTCAAATCGGTGCTGTTGACGCTGCCCGGGCTGAAATACTGAATGGAAGCGCCCAGGGAGTGCCCGGGCGATAAAGGATGGACAAAACTGGCGAATTCGTAATTAATGGTTTCTAAATAGGAGAGGTGCATGCCGGCGATTTCGGTGTCATTAAGGAAGCCGAGGCCCGCGGGGTTCCAGACCGGCGCGTAGGCATCGGTGGCCAGGGCGCTGTAGCTGGCGCCCATCGCGGCCGGGCGGGCGCCTACGGGAATGTCCAAAAAGCTCGCGCCTTCGGTCCCGGCGGCGGCCAAGCCATAGCTGCGGAGGCTCAAAATCAGCACTGCGACTGAAACGCCCCGACGGATGCCTACCCTTTTCTTGTTCACAGGTCAAAACTATACGTCATCCCCCGAATTTTGGGAATAGGCCAAAGTGATCATTTATCCAAAAAAAAAGACCCATGAAAAACACAGGCCCAAGAGAAGGGCCGGTTTCCTCGAAATCGTGTAGTAGAATAGCCGGCATGAGGGGAGCATTTTCTATCGGAGCATTGACGGTGGCGCTCGTGGCCGGCGGCACCTTCTTGTGGGCGCGAGGCCGAAGGCCCCCTGTCGTGACGCAGCCCGGGTTCAGCTCCTGGGCGGCTTATTGGGACGGAGCGCGCGGGCGCCAAGCACTCGTGGATAACGCCTCACGCTTGGAAGAAGTGGAGCTGTTCGCCTATGACTTCGCGGCGGACGATACGCTCGTGCCCGCCCAGGCGAACTTAAAGGACATCCAGGAGACTTTTCGACAGCTCCCCGGAAAGAAACCGCGCCTGGCGATCACCCTCGTCAACGATTTCGAAGCTCCGGGGGGGATTCAGCTCAAAGATCCCGCCTGCGTCCATCGCGTGCTGGCAGACCCCGCCGCGCGAGACGCCCACATCCGCCAGATCTTGGCCATCGCCGCGGACGCCGAGTCCATAGATATTGACTACGAACGCATCGCACCACAGGACGGCCCGGCCTTCACCGTCTTTATCCAGGCGCTGGCCGCCGCGCTGCATCAGGAAGGAAAGCGGCTCTCCGTCGTGGTTGAGCCGCGCGTCTCCGATGCGCTCACCCCCGACCCCCTGAGCTATGGCAATCGAGCGCTCTCCTGGCCCGCCATCGCCCAGGCCGCCGATCAGCTCACGGTCATGGCCTACCTCTATCATTACGGCGCCAGTGCGCCCGGCTCCATCGCCCCCATCGATTGGGTGGGGGAGGTCGCCGATTATGGATTGCAGAACGTCCCTGCGGAAAAACTTTCCATCGCGCTGCACCTGGGCGGTTTTGATTGGCCGAAAGACGGTCCAGGCCGGGCGCTGGAGTATGACAAAGCCGCGGCGCTCGCGACGGCCTACAACGCCCCCATCGTGCTGGACCCGGAAACCCAGTCGGGCCATTTCACATATACGGATAGCGCGGGCCCGCATGAGGTGTGGATAGAAACGCCGGCCGGCCTGCAGGCGAAAATCCACGCGCTCGCCGAAGCCGGCATCAGTCATATCGCCCTGTGGCGCCTGGGCGCCGGCGACCCCTCTTTTTGGGCCCAGCTCCCCGCGCGATGAACGTCACCCTTATTAAGGAAGCGGAGTTTGATCTCCTGCGCGAGGAATGGAACGCCCTCCTCGATCGCAGCTCCTCCGACGGCGTCTTCCTGCGCTGGGAATGGGTCCATACCTGGTGGAAAATTTTCCACAAAAACCGCACTCTTTTCATCCTGACGGCCCGCCAGGATGGGCGTCTCGTGGGCATCGCTCCCTTTTTCATCGAACCGGCTATCTTTCCGAAGCCCCGCTGCCTCCGCTTCTGTTCCGATGAACTCTCGCCGGATTACATGGACCTCATCCTCGAAAAAGGCCAGGAGGGCCCTGCGACGCAGGCGATCGTCCAGCATGTCTTAAGGAATGCCGGGGAATGGGACATCATCTGCCTCGACAACTTGCGCGCCGGCTCCACGCTCCTCGCGGACGGCCTTTTTGATGGACTGGCGCATGCCGGCAAAGTCTCCTTCAGCTGCCCCTATATCCCTATCCAGGGCACGTTTGACGACTACGTCCGGTCACGGGCCATACTGGCCACGCTTGGCCTGGACAAAAAGCATAAACGATTGTTTCAAAAGCCAGGCATGAGACATTTCATTGTAAAAGACCCTAAGACCTTGCCCCGGGCCATCGATGACTTGTTTGCCATCCATAAAATGCGCTACGCCTTCAAGGGTGTGCGCTCGACGTTTGCGGACGGTGGCGTGAAGCGCTTCCACGGCGAATTGAGCCGTCTTTTTCTGAAGGAGGAAATTCTTAATTTGCACCTGATCTATGACGACCAAACGCCCGTCAGCGCCTTTTATACATTTAAGTACAAGAAAAAGGTGTATTTCTTTCAGAGCGCTTTTAACCCCCTGTACATGAAGTGGAGCGCCGGCGTAGTAATCTTTCGGATGGTTCTCCAGCAGGCTTTCGCGGAAGGGTTCAGCGAATTTGACATGCTGAAAGGGAATGAAGCCTATAAATTCAATTGGTCAGACGTTGCTCGTGATGAAATGAATCTCAGCGTCTACAACCGCACCCTTCGGGGCCAATGGGGGCGAAGGGTTCACCGCCTGAAAAACTTTTTACGCCGCGCGAAGCGGACCCTCCTCGGGCGGTTTCATTGAACCCGGCCGGCAGCGTTCAGGAACGGCAGTTTTTTAACTCCTACGATTGGTGCCTGAATCCGGCGCTGACGTTGCGCGAGCTCTTCCTGCGACTCCACGAAGAAATCCAGAAATACGACGCTCTGGATGTCGCCTGGCAGCGCGAGGAATGCCGGATTAATCTTTATCTGTTTACGTGCGCGATCGCCTGCACGATGGACGATTGGATGGCGCCGCGTTGGCTGAATTTGACTCCGATATCAACCCACTTTCGGAGGTTGAAGCCTCTGGTGGACTTGGCGCAGGGGGCCATCGACTCGGCCTGCACTCTCGAAAGGTCTTTTTGGCCCCTGTGGATGGGGCGTTGGAGACGGCAATGGAACGACTGCGTGGAACTGGCGTGCCTGATTCTCGAGGCCCCTGAACGAAGCTCTGAAGAAACGCTCCTTTCGAATCTTCGCGCGCAATCCCAGGAATTATTGAAGGCCAGATTTCCCGAGAAACTCTTAACGATGCGCATGCGGGTGCCGGAGGCCTTCCGTTGTCAGGACATGACGCACCAGGACGTCATTTTTCTGACGCGGCGCTTTCTCTCCTCATCGCAGGGTGCGCAAAAGCCGCTGGCCGTTATCGGAATCCGCACGGCGGGCGCCTATTTCGCGCCCCTGACCAAGGCCTTTCTCTCTTCCCAGGGATGGCCGCAGGTGGAGTGTTTTACCATCCGGCCCAGGAAAGGCCTGTCATTCCTGGAAAGACGGCGGCTGCGGGACGTATCACGGCGCGGGATGCGCGTGCTTCTCGTCGATGACTACCAGAACAGGGGTAGAACGATGCGGATGGCGCTGGGAACGCTTCGCCGGTTTAACATTCCACCCCAGAACATTACGGTCCTGGCGCCGCGCCATCCCGCGCAACCCGATGGGTCCCTGCCCGCTGAGATCGAAGGGGTGGAGCGGATCGCCGTGATTGAACTGCGTTTTGACGAACTTCATAAAGCGCAACGGCTTCAATCGGACCTCGCCGAGTCCCTCTGCCGGGAATACTACGGGACAACGCCGGGGCTCAAGGTCGTCGGGACGCGCGATGAGGCGGCGGAGCGGATCAATAAGGGATTCTCGCTTCGCTACGGAGACAGCTTTCAAGTCCGCCTGAAAGCGGTGTCGGCTGTGCGGCTGAGCGAAGAGGGTTCTCCGGACGTCCTCAAGCGCGTCCTGTCTAAAAGCGTCGGTTGGGGATGGCTCGGCTATCACGCGTATCTGGCCGGAACCCGGCTGGGACACCGCGTTCCGAAGGTTTTGGGCCTGCGCGAAGGCTTCTTATGGATGGAATGGATCGAGAACGACCGCTGGGAGGGGCAGACCCTGGAGAAAAGCGCCACGGTGACTTTCATCGCTTCCTATGTCGCCTCCCGCGCCCGGCATCTGCGGCTTCCGGAAGATCCCTGCCTCGACAATTCCAATTATCGCTGGACGGGCCGGGACCTCTTGATGGACACCCTCTTAGGTGTCTATAACCCCTGGGTGAAGCGTTTCAAACGCCCGCGGCTGCGGCGGCGATTCAACGGCCTTCGCGGCGTTCTTCCGGCCCTTTTAGACGGCCAGATGAATCCCGAAGAATGGATCCTGACGTCCTCCGGCTTATGCAAGACGGACTTTGAGCAGCATAACTTTGGAGGCGGAGAGCTGGACCTGGTCGATCCGGCGTATGACCTGGCGGCGGCCGTTTATGAATTTCAACTGTCCGAATCCGAGGAACATAACCTCCTGCGACAATACGCCGATGAATCGAGCGACACCACGGTCCCTGAGCGCATGCTCTTCTACAAACTTCTCTGCGGGGCCCGCGGCAAGATGCGCTCCGCCTACAACATCCTGTCCTATGAGAAAAGGACGGGTGCGGAGGCCGCGGCTAAACGCCGGGAGTGGCACCGGAGCTCCCTGGCGGCCAACGATTTCATGGTCTACCAGATGAACCGCTTTTGCGGCGGCCTGCTCGGGCCGACCGCCGTCCGGTGGTCGAAGCTCCTGTTTTTCATGGACTTGGACGGGGTCCTCGATCAGTGGCTCATGGGATTTCCGCATACGACCTGGAGCGGACTGCGGGCTTTGGCCCTCCTGCGCCGTCACGGGATTTCCGTGGTCCCCAACACGGGGCGCAGCGTAGAGCACGTTCGCGATTACGTCCGGTCCTATGGCTTTCCCGGCGGCATCGCCGAATACGGAAGCGTTTTCGTGGACGCGGCGGGACAGAAGGAAATGGTCCTCATCGACGCGCAGGCGCGGGAGCAATTGGACCGTTGCCGCGAGGCCATCCAGGACCTGGCCGGAGTCGTGATCGATCCCGGGTATCGCTTCTCGGTCCGGGCCTTTCGCTGCAATGGCGTGCGCGCGGAAGGCTTACCGGCGGAGGAGGTGCGGGATTTCCTGACCCGCTCCGGCTTCCATCGGCTCGGCTTCATCACCACGGAGGTGGACACGTACATCTTCCAGGCGGGAGTTTCCAAGGAATCGGCCCTGCGGGCCGTCAAAGAATATCTCGGACTCATGGACAGCCCCGTCGCGGCCATCGGCGATTCCGATCACGACCTGGGCATGCTGCAAGCGGCCGAATTCCCTTATATACCGGCCCACGGTTCGAAGAAGCTGCGGCGGGCGTCCGGCACAAGCGGCCCATGGCGCGTGATGGCCGAACCCTTTCAGCGCGGCCTCTTGTCCGCCGCGCGGGACCTCGTGCAAAACCGCTTCAAAACATCGGCGGACAACCAGGATGATCCGCTCTCCGAACAAAACCGCGACGGCCTCATGGCGGAATTGCTGCAGGCCCCCGACCGGTCGCTGCCGGCCCAGATTTTTTCTAAAAAAGGTCTTTAAACACCCACCAGAGTATTTTTGGATTTTTGTAAGCCTGCGAAATGATATAGGGAACCCAGCCATGTCCGTAGGGGAGATAGATCCGGACCGGAACCTCGGCTTCCTGCGCAACGGCTCGAGCTGGCCTCATCGGGAGCCCGAAAAGCAGTTCCAATTCACACGGAGTGTTCTTCTTGCGCAGGCGCGCCAGGGCCTCTTTGGCCAGAGGCGCATCGTGCGTCGCGACCGCGACATGGACGGCGCGGCCCGCCAGCCGGTCGATCACGGCAAGGAACCCTTCGCGCATGTCAGCCTCCGGCCAGGCTGGGTCGACCCATTGGCCTTTAACGACTCTTACGCGCGCGTCCCGCTCCACCGCCCAATCAGCGTCCGCGAGGCTCCGGCGCCAACGGCCCGGCAGCGTACAGCCGAGATCGGGGTGGACGGGCAGGAGCCCGGCGATGAGAGAAAAAGTTTCGTCGGCGGTTTCGGGAGCGAGAGAGTCGAAATGCAGGCGGACGCCGTTTTGGCGGGCGCGCTCGGCCACCTGCTGATGCAGGACTCGATCAAAGTGCAAAGCCGGCGCCTTGATGGACAAATAGCAAGTCGCCTTCTCTTGACCCAACGCGTCGATCGCGCGGCAATAAGCGGCCGCGACCTGCTCGGGGGCATCGTCTTCGATGTTCCAATAGCAAATGGTGGAAGCCGTGCCCTCCTTGGCCATCCGCCGGTAGGCCTCCATGGCATCTTCCAGTTCCGGCCCGACAATATAGGACCGCGCCAGAAACTTCGCCAGCCATTCCCAACACGCCCACCGCAACCTTTTAATCGCCTTAATCATTATCATCTCGCACAGGACGGGGTGGTGTCTTTCGCCTCGCGAGCGCTTCCTGGCGCCTCCTTGGATGGGGCCAACCCCCCCATCCCCCGCAAGCGGGGGTTTTGCCCATCCTGCGTCGGCCTGTCGAAGCTTACGCGAGCTCCAGACCCCACCCCATCCTGCGCATCGAATTGATCCGGCGGGCCCTCATGTCCATGGAGCGACTCGCGGACGGCGGATGGGACGCTTGAGCGTGCCAAGCCGAGGACTGTTTGAGCCGCGTCTACTGCACTCATAAGAAAGGGGCGAGTTCCGCAGGCTGCGAAAGCGGACCAGCCGGGGTGTCCGGCCGCGCTGGAGCGGAATGGGCGTGAGGGCCCTGCCGGATAGGTCGCGTGCGAAAGGCACCAGCCTCCTCCCGTCCATATTGAAATCACTTTGTGGTCTTTTCGAGGCGTAAGATTTTTTGGGTGATGGATTTGGCGAGGTCCGTCGCGAGCGCCGCCCCGCCCCTCCATCCCCACGGGTACCCCCGCACCGCCACGCACGGTCGCTCAAGGTCGGTCCACACCCGGATCCACGGCTCGACCGCCCCCAAAAATTCGAGCGACTGAAGTCCGCGCTTGGCCGCATAGCGCAGGCTCTCGCGCATCAGCAGATTCCCAGGCGAACAGCGCGCGAACTTATTGTCATAACCGATCTTCAACAGCCAGAGGCTCCCGCCGGACTCCACCGCGATCTGCATCGCCGCCGTCTCGCCGCCGATGCGCAGGAAGCACAGGCGAAAAATTCCCTTCCCGCATGCCGCGGCCGCGTACTGATGATAGAAGGTCCCTCTTTTTTTGTCCAACGCCAGGGCCGATCCGGTCTCTCCCTTCCAACTCGCGGCTTCCACCTTGAGGGCTTCTTCCAGAAGGGCCGGAAGAGTTTCCAATGTGGGCGTGACAATGTCCGTCGTCACGTCTCCCATTTCATTCGCCTTGCGCTGCGCGCGGCGGAAATCGGACCGCCGGCCTGCCTTCAATTGGTTCTCCGGCTCCTCCCATTTGGAATTGAGACTTACCCAGGGCCAGCCGTCGTCCGGGCGGCAGACGAGCGCGCCGCGCCCGCGGAAGGCTTTGGCCAGCGCCTCCGGCAGGGGGGAATCCGCCGGGAGCCGCCTCAGCCGCAGGGGGATTTTGAGGTCAACCAGGGCCTTGGCCAGCGCCGGCATGGCTTCCGACCGGCCGCAGAGGACATCCGTCGGCTCGAAGAATTCCTCCATCGCCAGGAATTCGAGGCAATGCCTTTCTTTCCGTTGGACCAAAGGAGCGATCGCGGCCACGTCGTCGCCTTCTTCGAGGACGAGGAGGCGCAGCTCCCCGTCGCGCGTGAACGCCGCGGCGCCCGCCTGCGACCAGATAAAGTGCTGCATCGGCAGGAAGGCATTCTGCTCAAGCGTTGCCCAGGCCGTGCCGAGCGCCCCGAGGCCGTCCAGCCCCTCAATGATTCGAGCTTTCATATTTGGCGACCCGCATGAATTTGGGACCAAGCTCCGAATAAATTTCCATGAGCCGTTGCATCCACTTTTCTTGCGTGAATTCCTTTGTGACACGTTCCTGGAAGCGCGAGGCCCGGGCGCTGAGTTCCGCTTGGGCTTCCTTTGACAGGAGCGTCTGCAGCCGCCGCGCCGATTCCTCAACGGGTTCCTCGGGGGGCACCCGGATGCCGAAGGGATCATCCGGGATAAGGTCGCGGACCCCGCCCACCCAGGTCGCCATCACCGGGGTCCCCGCCCAGCCGGCCTCAATCAAGTTGATCGGCAGCCCTTCCGCTTTGGAAAACGAAAGGAGCAGGTCCAGGCCGGCTAATTCGTTCCCGACGCTGGGTCGATAACCCATCCAGAGGACCCTTTTTTCCAGGCCCAGGCGCCGAGCTTGCTGACGCAGGCGTTCTTCAAGAGATCCCATCCCGAAGACCAGGCATTTCCATTCCCTCTGGCCCGGCAGGCGATTCAGGCCATCCAGGACCCGCAAGAGGCGGGCGTGGTCCTTTTCCGAAGAAAGACGTCCGACCACGCCAAAAAGAAATAGGCGGTCCGCGTCGACCTCCTGAGGGAGCCATTGTGCCCGTATCTTTCTGGCTTCTTCCGGGCGCTGCGTTTGGTCGATCCATCTTCCATCGATGCCGTTCAAATGCAGCCGAAGATGGCTTTTCGACAGCCCGGAACTCAACAGCAATTCGTAATCGATGGTGGATACGGAGAGGACCCGGTCGTAGCTCCTGAGGATGTATCGACGGAAATACCAGTCGTATACGCGCGTTTTCCAATCCGGCAAGCCACGGACGCCGTGATGCGTGGAGACGATGGGAAAACGATGGATCGATTCTCCGCGCCCGGCCGATCTCAAGTACGCGGAAGCCTTGAAGGCATGGGCATGGACAAGCGCCGGATTTAATTCGTTTAGGATTTCATGCAGCCGGCGGATCGCCCCGCGGTCCCAGCGTCCTTTGACGCGCACCGCGGCATACCGCAGGCGCAGAGACCGGCAAAATTCTTCCAGAGGGTCCGATCCATGCAATACCCGGTCCTCCTTCAGATTCACGATCGTGAATTGTTCCGCCTCAGTCGCGAGGGCCGGCAAGACGAGCCGTTCAGGTCCGCTGACCGAACTGGAATTAAAAAGATGAACGATCATGTTCGCGAAAGATCGGCTTTAGCAATCGTGCGGCGGGAGGCCGGGGCCGTTATCCATCAAATCGATAAAACGCGCCGCTGACCAGAAGTTGGAATGTGACCATGCTCATGCCGGCCCCGATGCAATACCGCTTCAGTTCCATGGCGGGCGTGCGGGCGTAGTTGGGGCCTGAGATTGTGGTGACCGCGCAATGGACCCCCGACGCGCGCAGGAGTTGGAGGCTTGTTTCATTGTAATCGTTCCAGCACCCATTGGGATAGGCAAAAGACTCGCAAGGACGCCCGGTGAGCTCTTGGACAATCCCTAAGGATGTTTGGATTTCTCGTTTCTGTTCCTCGGGCGTGAGAAGGCTGACAGAGGTATGAGAATGCGAATGGGACCCCACCTCAATAAGCCCTGAATTAAACATGCGTTTAATCGCTTCCGCGCGCAGCATCTGAAAGGGTGACCCCTCTTCAACGCATCGAGCGGGGTGCGCTTCCAGGTGGCCGAAAATTTCCAGCAAAGAGGCCTTCATGACTGGAGGGGGCAGCTTCTTGAGTTGATTTTGGATGATGGAAGAGACGCGGGATTTTTCGGCGGGTCCGGCAATGTGGTACGACACGCCTCTCCAGGCAAGACTCGATTTTTTCGTGCCGGCCAGGGCCTGATTCAGGCGGCAAAACCAAACGGTGTCTGTGGAGTCCACCAGCTCCGTGGTGAGAAAAAGCGTCGCCGGCGCCTCGTATTCTTGAAGGATGGGAAAAGCAGCGTCATAAACATTCTGAAAGCCATCATCGAAAGTCAGAACAGCCGTAGGTTTGGTGATGGCATCGCTCTTCAATAACTCGATGGCCTTGGAAAGAGGCAAGAGGCGAAAATGTTTTTTGATGTAGGCGATTTGATCGCGAAAAGCCGGCTCATCGAGAAAACACCAATCTGAAAAAGAAAGGGGGGTCTTGACGATGCCGTGATACATCAGAATGGCCAACTGGCGGCGGTGGATGGAGCGATTCAGCAGCTGAGGCAGGCCCATGCTTACCAAAGTAGTTCCAAAAAACTTTCTTAATGAGCGGACCGGCATAGGGTACTTATTTTACAAGAAATCGTACATTCAATCCCGGCATCGCATGGATTTATTGGATCACGGCCAATTTTCCGCGAATGGTATTTCCGTCCGGGGTCTTTACCACATAAACATAAATCCCCGAAGCCACGGAGGCCCCGGTGTCGCTGGTCAAGTCCCAGATCGCCGCATTGCCGACCGTGGGCGGGTTCTTGACCCAGTGGCCGGAAACGGTGAAGATTTTCACGCTTGCGCCATCGGGCAATTGATCAAACGTCACATGGTGCGCATAGGGCTGGTCGGAACGCCAGGGATTCGGAAACACACGGATGCTCGCTGTGTTCGCTCCCACGGCGACCAGCGTCACGGCCGCCTGGCCCGGCGGCGATATATTGTTGTTATTGTCGATGGCCATCACGGTGATCTGATAGGCGCCCGGCGACAGGTCCATCGCGGCCAGCTGGGCTGTCGCGCCGGGTGTGGAGAAATTAGCGGTGGAAACTCTGGAAGCGGCCGCCCCTCCAGACGCCTGCGCGCCGATGGCATTGGGAATGAATGACCAAAGGAAAGACACGATGTTGTAGCCGGAAGGATAACCCGCCGTGACTTCAGCATCGACCGGCAGTGTAGGCGGAAGCGCCAGGGTCGGCGCCGGCAGGCCTCCGGAGCCCCCCGTCCCCGGAGGGGCGCCCGCGATAATAGTGGCCAACTGCAATCGCGCCGCTTCCCAAACGTTGGGGTCATTGGACCAGCTGAGGGAGGTATGGACATAGGTGGGATCACTGGGGTTGTCCACGCCGTATTCCCATAAGACTTTGGGGACGATCTGGTTCACAATATTCTGCGTCGTCGCGGGGTCGATGGCGGCGGCCATCGTCAAATAATCCACATCCTGGATTCCACGCCGCCAAAATTTAAGGCGCAGACTGGCAAACGGACCGTCGACACCGTAAGAATCGGCCGGGAAAACCGTATCGGTGCCTGGATAAAACATCACCCCATCCCCATTGGCGTAATTCCAGCCCGTGAGTCCGAGAACGGGATCAGCCGTAGGAATCCCGCCAAAGGTTTGAGCGGTTTTGAAAAGATCTGTCTGTCCGGTCCCTCCCTGATAATTGTTGTAGTAAGTAGTTTCCCAAAAGAACCACCGGTTGATGTGCTTTTTATACTGGCCCCACGCCAGCTCGCGGAGCGCGATCCCATCGTCTTCGGTTGCCGTGGAGCCGGAAGCCGGTCGGTGAGCGTTATACATATAAAACCTTTTACGAGGGTCATTGGTGTATTGATCGGCTGCTGACTGCCATACCGAAGTGATGCCCTGGGACATGGTTGAGGTTGGGATATCCAGGGCAGGAGTCTGGCTGGCGGCGGTCGGCAGGTCGATGGTCGCCATCGATCTCACTTGTTGGCCCGGGCCGGGGTTGGCCAAAATCCAGCTCGCCCACGTCTGGATTTGAGGATAGTTGGAAGACTCATCGATCAAATACAGAAAATATTCGACCCCCGGGGCATTTTGCGTAAACCATGTGGCCCAGGCATCGGTATGGGTATTCATGTCCGTTTGCGTACCGGTGTTCCAGCTCCAGCTCCCGTACGTCCCGATGGAATAGATTCCATTGCCGACGCCCACTCCGGGCCCGTCGTATCCATTGGCAGCCGTAAAGAGGCTCCCGTCCAGCCTCGGCCCCCAAGCCGGGCAGGGTTGATCCCCCGGTGGATTACAATCATTCCCTGGGTTATCCCCTATGAGCGAAAGGCGATGTCGATGGGCCAGCATCGCATGGCGGTCTAGAAGCAGGCTGGCTTGGGGTCCCTGGCCAGAGTTGGGGTTAATATACGTCGATCCCAGATAACGCTGATTGATGTTTGAGGAATCGAAATACAGCATCGTCTTGGCGTTGGGAGTGTCTGGCAGCGTGAAATTATAGACCTGCAGCTGTACGGGAATGCTCCCCACGATGGAGCCGCCGGCCTGCACGACCAGGTTCCCGATGTAATTCCCCGCTGGGCTCGTCCTGGGAATATACACGTCGACCCAGATGCTTTGATTTTGATTGGCTGCGATATTAAAATTCGGGACCAGCTCCAGCGGGACGGCGATGTCGGGATAAAACTTGTTGTGGTCGGGCCGGTCCGTCCAGCCGCCCGTTGCAACGCCGGCGCCCGTCCAAGGCCGTTCAAAGCGCTGTGGAACCTGCCTCTCATCGATACTGGTCTGATATGAAATGAGGCTTAGCCCGTTGATCTGCAGATACCGCACGTAGAAGAGTTCGATGTTGCGGCCCACCCAGTTGAAGACGCCGTCGCCGGTCGCCGCGGAAGAGGTGATCGTCGCGCCGGACGGACCGGTCAATTTATTAAAAGTCACGGTCACATTGCCGGCCCCGCCGGACCCCGCTTCGAGAATGACGTTAAAAGCCACGACTTCGTTGCGCGCGCCGAAAATGGTAATTTTGGAACCGTCCCACACCGAATTCTTGACGTTGGCCCCCTTGGTCGCGCGCAGTTCGTCCTGAGTGACCTTGTCCTCTCCCGTATTCGCCCAGATGGCTGTGATCGGCTGCGCCGCAAACACCGGCCCATCGGGCAAGATCAGGAAAATCACGACGAGACATCGCAGCCACGATGAGATTGTTTTCCATTTCACCGGCGCCTCCGACAGGTGGTACGCCTCCTCCGCGCGGAGGGGTTCCTGGCGCCGTCTCAAAATGGGCCGCCCCCCATCCCCCGTTGGCACGGGGGTAATATCACCCATTTTTCGCCGGCCAGCCGAACCCCAAAACGCGCGGACTCCGGCGAACCACCTATCGGAGGCCAGAAAAGGACCTCTGGAAGGGCTGGGGTCTGGAGCGCGCGTAAGCTTCGACAAGCCGCCGAAGAAGGGGCGCGATGCCCCCACGCTTGCGTGGGGGATGGGGGGGTCGACCCTTCGAGGCGGCGCCAGGAAGCGCCCAGCGCGCGAAAGGCTCCGGCCCTTCTGGAGGTCCCCATCTTGATGTGCTGATAAGGGTGATTTTTTCATGCTTAGTTCGCTCCGGATTTGGGGGACGGCGCAGCCTGGGCGGCGGCCGTATCCGTGTCCTCATGAGACAGGAGTTCCATGAGCTGCTGGAATTCCGGCTCGGAGGCGTCCTTGTCGCCGCGCACGACTCTCTGCAGTTTGATGGCCCTGTATTGGATCAAATTTCTCTTCTCCTCGGCCGGCTCTCCGAGGCGCAGCACCAACGAGAAATAATGGGTGTCTCCCAGATCACCCATGGGGACCCACGCGTAAGAAAATTCCATCCCCATCGCCTGCAGGCCGAGCCCGGTCGTGAACCCGGCCAAGGCGCCCAACCCCGTGACGGTGTCCGTCCTGTAGCCTGTCCGCAGAGCGAGCATCGGAATCGGATGCCATTCGAGGCCGAAATGCGCGCTGGCCAGACCCGTTTGAGGATAAACGCCTTCGACGCTCATGAGCCACGGCGCCGCCGGCCGATAGGCGGCCCCCAGGTGGAAGGCCAAGGGCAAAGAGTCGCTCTGATTTAAGAACTTCAATTTCGAACCCATATTGGCCAATACGCTGCCCAGCGTCAGTCGATCCGATACCCGGTACATGCCGCCCAGGTCGGCGGCAAAGGCATTGGCGGACACATCTTCAATCTTAGCATTGATCCACTTGCCCGTAACGCCCGCGGAAAATTGATTGGCGAAGGAACGGCCATAAGACAAGTTATAGGCGGAATAGTAGCTGGAATAATTCCCCGTGGGAGCGCCGCTGCCGTCGGTTCCCGTGATATCGCCGGACCCGAGGTATTGCGCGGAGAATCCGAGTCCCGAGCCTCGTTCCTCAGTGCTCGGTGCTTTCCCCAGCGGTACGACCGCGCTCAGGTACTCATAATGCATCGAATCCAGGTAGGACAGATGCTGGCCGGCGAATTGGGTGGAGTCCAGGAAACCTAACCCGCCGGGGTTCAAGGTGGCCGCGTAGGCGTCATTGGCCAGAGCGCTGTACGCCGCTCCCATCGCGGCCGGCCCGGCCCCGACCGGTATATCAAGGAAGGAAGCGCCCTCCGTGCCTGAAGAGGCATGGGAGGGGACGGGAAAAACGAAAACGAGGAAGGAGAAAATTCCTATCCCGAAGCGTCCGATTTTAGTAAAGGGGAAAATAGTTAGGGTACCTGCCTTCGCAGCGTGTATAACTCTCGAAGGAAAGTCTGTAAAGAGTTCTTTTAACAATAATTAACTTCGCTGCCAATAGGCTTAAATCGCATTATTTATCAGCACAAAACAAAATGTAACAAAATGGTCTTCCGGCCGATTTCGGCGTTATGTGTCCGAGCCGATCTGGCGCCGCTTCGCTGAGAGGTTTTTTGGCCAATTTTTCGCCAAACAATATATCAATTATTTGAGAAAAGGGCGACCGGAGGGTTGGGGTCGCGCATTTTGCCCCAAAAAACTTATAATCACCTCTATGCTGAATCGTCCTGCGAAACCGGATCCCGTCTTAAGCGAATTGGTCGGGAGAATTGTTCGGGTTGCCGATCCCGACCGCATCATTCTATTCGGCTCCCGGGCACGCGGTGAATTCAGGCCGGATAGCGATTATGATTTTCTGGTGGTCAAAAGCGTCTTGGAGGGTTCGCGACGGGCCTTAAGACGCGAAATTTACCACGCCTTGTATGGTCTGGGTGTCGCAAAGGACGTGTTGTTGACAACGCCTGAAGATTTACAGCGTTACGGCCATTTGCACGGGACGATTTTTATGCCTGCGCTGTCGGAAGGCATTACGGTCTATGAACGCGCCGCTTGATCCTGTCGAAGTTGTGAAGGAATGGCTAATCTTGGCGCAGGAAGACCTGGCCACCGCAGCGGATATGGTTCCGAGACATCGATGGCGACATGTTTGTTTTCATGCCCAGCAAGCCGCCGAGAAATTCATCAAGGCGCTGCTGACGTCTCGCCAGCTTGAAATCCCCAGAACTCATGATCTCGAAAAGTTGGTGCAGCATCTGGCGGACGCGAAGTTTCTGGGGCTTCTCGATCCCGACATCCTCGATCTCTCCGAATACGCCGTTGACACGCGTTACCCGAGCGATTCCGTTGAAGCGTTGACGGCCGCTGACGCCGAACGCGCTCTGGTTGCTTCAAATAAAGTGGAGAAACGCGTGATGAACGCGCTCCACCCATCAAACCAAAACCGATAACCAAAAAGACGCCTTTCGCCGTCGCGGGCGAGCGAGAAGCGCAGAAAGTTATTCGAAGAATTCGGGCAGAAGCGCGCGCGCCAGATCGCGTTGGATCCGGGGGCGCAGGGGTCCCTTGGAAGAACCGGAACGAACCAGCCCGAGGGACAGCAGATGCGCGGCGATGCGCGAAATCTGGCGCCGTTCCAGGCCGGAGATCGACCGGATGTCTCCGCGACGGATCTCTCCCACTTTGAAGAGGTGGAGGAGGACTTTGATTTCCGAAGAAGAAATCCGGCCGCCGGCCTTCCAGGCCTGCAGGTGGTCTTTCAGCCGGCCCGCCAGCGCTTCCGGATCGAGCGCTTTGTTCATGAAGTCGATCTGATCGCTCATGACCTCGAGAAAAAATTCGCAAAAACCCGCCAGCCCTTTCAGGGATAAATTTCCGCGGCCGTCCAGGTCATTCCAACGAGGAGCGTCGGCCTCTCCCAGCGCTTCATCGTATTCCCGGCGGCGTCTGGCCAGGCCGCGAGAAATGGAATAAAGGTGGTGACCGGCGTACCCCAGTCGGATGGCCATGGCCTCCGTGAAAAGGCGGACCGCGCGGCCATTCCCATCTGGAAAAGGATGCACCCAAAGAAATCGATGATGTGAGGCCGCCAGCGCCATCAGCGCATCGCGGGGATTCAGCCGTGCAGGGTCATAAGCCTGGGCCAGTTCTTCCATGCAGGCGGGGATTTTGTCCTGATCCACCGCGTGAAACCGCCCAACCGTAGCCGCCAAAGTCCGCCACTGGCCGGGAACAATGGGGGTCTTTTCGCCTGACCCCAGAGTGGCTGTGCGCATGCTTTCCGGGAGCTTTGTATAGAATTCCCGATGAATCTCTTGAAGGAAAGAAGAATCCGCAGGGGACAAGGAAGGATTTTCAGCGAGTCGCCGGCGCATAATTTCGGAGGCGTGGAGATGTGCCAGATGCTCCAATTGGAAATTCCTTTCGGCGGCAGTGCCGGCGAGTTTGCCTTCTTTCGCGTCAAAGATTTGCCCGACACGAGTCGGGTTTCCTTCCATCGCGTTTGAATAGGAGCTGTTGACGATTTCCAGGACTAGGCTCAGCTCCTCCCGGACTGGAGCGGGCAATCCGGCGCCCAAGCGTCCGGTCCCGGCGATAATTCGATCGCGGGCCTCCGCGATGGCGCTTGTCCATTGATCAGGCGAGAGAAGATAAGGGTCTAGATACATAATGGCGTATTTATATGGCGCATATTCTTATACATCATTTTATCATATAAATCAATATGTTTATTAAATATTATTTATACTTTTGCTAACTGTTATGGCGCATCTAAATGGCGCATAATCCGAGGTGTTGATACCCTCACGTCGTCCGTCAAGGCGTCGCGGGCGGGCGTGGGGGGTTAGGCGGCTTTGGCGATTTCCTTTGACTCGTACTCAGGGAACATGATGATGGCGGGATGTACGCCAAACGCTTTGGCTAAGGCCTCCGCCCGCCGCTTCCCGATGTCAACCTGGTCGTTTTCGAGAGAACTCAGATTCGTGGAGCTGATGCCGCTGCGCCGGGCAAGCTCCTCCTGAGTCCAGCCTTTCTTATCACGCAGGATGCGAATGACTTCCCCTGATGTGACGCGAGCATGGGCTTGCGCGGGTACAAAGTCTTTGGGGTTAATTTTCATGGCAATCTCTCCTAGTATTTATGCGGCGTAATTTCCAGGACATAAATCACGACAACCTCTCGGTCAACCGCATAGATGACACGATACTGCTGGCTCAGCCTCGACGACCGCTGCCCGGCGCGATCGCCCTTTAAACGCTCATCGTGATACCCCGGGTACTGCCGGAGGATCTCCGGGCCATGCCGACGAACCAGGTCCTTCCAGACTTCATATTCTTTGACGATCCATGATGAAAGGTATCTCATGGATTTTGGGACGTTGCGGTGCTCCTGAATCGTCCACATTCTCATATATAATAACCTCTTAAAAGTAATAAGTAAAGGCTTAATAACGTAATTCGTTAATCCGTTTGGTGGTGATGGATTTGAATCCCGCAATGAATGATCCCAATGATTTTGATGGCAATCCATTGGGATGGGATTCGGATGGCAGGGCGACCGGCCGGTCGCCCGTACAACGTCCATGAAGACGACGCGATGTTGACGTCTTCATGGTTTTTGTAGGGGCGCACGGCGTGCGCCCTGGCATGTAATGGACAATTCCATGCAAATGATTCGGCATCACAATCCATCGGTCCAAATCCAATTCGGATCGGATATCAGGGGATCGGATCCATTCCGCCCGCACAATATGGCCGATGGTGTTCAGATACATCCGCCCATCGATGATCCGCCCAAACAGGCATTCGCGGTTTTCGGTGCACAGCGTGACAAAATACGTTCCACGTCCCGCGTAATCCTGCCCCGGTAAACGGATGGAATGTCTGTTGCCTGTGTTCATGGTCCGTACCTCACGCTCGGGCGCCTGCTGGCGCCCCTGAAGTTTAGAGGCGCCAGCCCACGAAAATATTCACGGATGAATAATTTTTCCGGTTATGCCTCCAATATGTAGGGGCCCGCCCCCTACCATCGATGGGATGTCTTTGCCCGATTTGATTCAACGTTTTAAATCGTGGACAACCCGCCAATGCCTGAATATGAACCCTTCATCTCGCGGACTCTTATGGCGGCGCGATTATTACGAGCACATCGTCCGTGACGATGAAGATTTAAACCGCATTCGAGAATATATCAGGAATAACCCGAAGAATTGGGAAAACGATCCGGAAAATCCAAAATCGTGAATCGGATATGAAACGTATCTGCAGTGGAGGTTTTAAGGCCGGGCGTAGAGAACGACCTGTTTCCAGCTCTTGTCAGGCCGCGCGACGCCGGGTGTCCTTAGGAGCGACCGCAAGGCGCAATCCGAAAGAGTCTAAGAGGAGCCGCAGCGTGCGCACTTCCGGATTGCCATTGTGAGATAGCATCCGGTGAAGGTTTGCCCGATTGAGCTGCGTCGCGCGCGACAAATGCCGCATGCCGCCGCACGCCTCCGCCACATTACGCAGAGCCACGAGAAACATCTTCGGGTCGCCCTCTTCAAGCGCCGCATTCAAATAGCCCGCCGCCTCTTCGGGGTCATTGAGGATTTCGATTAACGTGTCGTGCCATTTCTTGGTTTTCATTCTCGACTCCTGTATTCAACCCAACGGGCCTGAGCCTCTCGGATATCCCGCTTCTGCGTGCTCTTATCTCCTCCGCAAAGGAGCACGACGATAAAGTTCCCATCCAAACCGTAATACACGCGATAGCCGGGCCCAATATCAATTTTCAATTCCTGCACCCCCATACCCACAGCGCGACAATGTCCTGGATTTCCCATCTTTTCAAATCGCTCAAGTCGGGTCAGGATGGCCCAGCGGCCTTTGCGATCTTTCAGCTCTTTAAGCCAAAGATCAAACGGGCATTTGCCACCCGGCGTCGTGTAGCTCTGCAGTTCCCATGCATGAAACTCCACTTCGGAGTCCTTTCCAATGGTATCCTATAACATACCATTTGTCAAGATCGACTTGATTCGCCTCTGTTACTTAGAGTCTTTTTGATGGGAATTTATTCACTCGCGGGTGGCACGCCGAAGGCAAGCGAAGACAAACGGGGTCACACCCACAGCACAAAATGGCGGCGTCATTCGGGACAGGTCTTGCCCAAGAGACCTTGACCTGTCCCAGAAACATCCATAGATTTGCGCTGGGGGTGCGACCCCAAGATAGTCACTTAGAGGCGCGAGCCCCATAAAAATATTCACCGAATTTTTGCCGTCACGGGCAGGCAAAGGGGTTAGGCCGCTTTTTTCAATGGGGCTGGAGAGGAAATGGTCAGCCGGAAGCCCAGGGCATGCAGGATCAGCATGACATTGCGCATGCCGGGGTTGCCGCTTTTGGACAGCATCCGATAAAGATGGACTCGGTGCAGTTTCGCCTTTCTGGCCAAATTGGACAGCCCGCCGTGGACTTCGGCCACATGCCGTAGGGCCAGGAGAAAAGCGTTCCAGTCTCCCGCCTCCAGGGCTGTATTGATGTAGCCCGCCGCCATTTTCGGGTCTTTGAGAACGGTTTTTAAGACGTCGTTGTAGGGCCCCCACGGTTTCATGAAACTCTCCTCCAATAATCCGTCCAATAGCGATTGCTCATCGAAATGTCTTTGCTCTGGGATCCTTTATCTCCGCCGCTCAGAAGAATCACGATCGTTTCTCCGTGATAGCCAAAATAGACTCGATACCCGGGTCCAAAGTCAATTTTCAATTCCCAGACGCCATTCCCAAGATGCCGGCAGACCCCTGGATTCCCAAGCGCCAGTCGATCCAGTCGCGCCAGAATAATCTGTTGGCCTTTGACGTCTTTCAGCGCTGTGAGCCAATCCTTGAATGGATAAGAACCGTCTGTCTTTCGGTAGGTCCGCAATTCTCTAGGAAAAATCACGGCCGCCTCCACCATTGTAGCGCGTGAGCTACAACGTCGCAAGAGGGTAATAACAAAGTCATGGCTTTTGAGACTCCATACCTCTTAGAGGCGCCAGCCCACAAATATATTCACCAAAAGGAAATAACTTCCAAGTGTCGCCGTAGTCAGTTCCGGATTCCGCCAGGAAAGATAATCGTTGACAAGAGCTCAAAATTCGTCGAAAATAGAGCCTATGAGTTACATTGAGCGGGTCTTGGAACCCGTCCTTCGTCGAGCCATCGGCCGGAATAAAAGCGTCCTTCTTCTCGGACCTCGTCAAACGGGAAAAACAACCCTTCTGGATCGCCTCCCGCACGATTTGTCTCTTTCTCTGGTTCGGGCCGACGTGAGGCAGCGCTTTGAAAAGAATGTCTCCTTGCTTCAAGCCGAGGTGGAAACGCTTCGTGAACGCCTCGGGCGCCGGCCGTTGGTGCTGCTGGATGAAATCCAGAAAATCCCCGCCATCATGGACGTGATACAGGACTTGATCGACCGGCATCAGGGTAATTTTGTTCTCACCGGTTCCTCCGCGCGAAAAATGCGTCGAGCACCGCAGACCAACCTCCTGCCGGGACGCGTTGTATCGCTGCGGCTGGATCCCTTAACGCTGCCGGAGCTACCCAAGCGACACCTTCGAGAAAGGCTTGCCTACGGAGACCTTCCTGGAATCGTCACCGTTCAGGCGGAAAGCGACCGTCAACAAGACCTGGAATCCTACGTCACGACTTATCTGGAAGAAGAGATACGGATGGAAGCGCTCGTACGAAACATGGGAACGTTTGGCCGGTTTCTGGAACTGGCCGCCTCAGAATCGGGGCAGATCGTCAATTTACGGAAGCTATCCCAGGAGATCGGCGTCGCGCATACCACCATCGCCGATTATTATCAAATTCTGGAAGATTGCCTGGTCGTTGAGCGTGTCGAGCCTTATACGCAGAGTCGCACACGCAAGAAGCTGACCAAGAGCCAGAAATATTTATTCTTTGATTTAGGGGTGAGACGCGTTGCCGCGCATGAGGGGGCGCTGTTACCGCAGAGCGTTTTCGGGCATCTCTTCGAACAAATGATCGGGCTGGATTTGATCCGGCTCGCCCGGCTGGCCGTGGAGCATCCGATCATTCGGTTCTGGAGAGATCCTGACGGGCCCGAGGTGGATTGGGTGATCGAGTTTCCCGACCGGCTGATTCCGATTGAAGCGAAGTGGACCAGCGCCCCGGCCCTTCAGGATGCGAAACACCTGAATGTCTTTCTAAAGGAATACCCCAAGGCACGTAAAGGATTCGTAGTCTGCCAAACTCCGCGTCCTTTCAAATTAAGCCCCGCGATTGAAGCCATTCCCTGGCAGGACATCCCCAATCTTCTAACTCGCAAAATCTGACATCTCTTCAACCTCAGGAAAATTGGGGCGCGCCGGTTTTACGCCGCTTTGCGGGACTCTTCTTTGATTTTTTGTTCCAGGAGGACGTGAATGAGGGTTTGATTAGGGATGTGTCTCTTGGCGGCCAGAAGCTTGGCCGCTTGCAGCAGTGATTCGTGGATCCGGATTGAAATCAGGCGTTTCTTTAGCCTGGGAGAAAACTCAACCTGCGCGGGCCGGAAATCATAGTCGAGAGGGCTGCGATGGTCCCAAAACGCCGCTTCCTGTTCAAGCGATTTAAAATGCGGAATTGGTTTCTTCTTGGTCATCGTCTTTTTAAAAGTCATCTTCGCCAGTTTAGCTGTATATACACTTCTTGTCAATTTGGCGGAGTTGTCCTTCACTCCTTAGAGGCGCCAGCCCATGAAAATATTCACGTGAACCTTCATTCGGGACAGGTCTTGCCCAAGAGACCTTGACCTGTCCCAGAAACATCCATAGATTTGCGCTGGGGGTGCGACCCCAAGATAGTCCTGTAGTAGATTGGAAGCCCCATCCCCCGAAAATATTCACGGTTCGAATGAAAAAATGGGATCGTGCGAGGAGGAAAATTCGGATCGCCGGCGATCACGCCGTTCTGTAAAAAAGTATCATCACAATGCAGAAATGATCACCTTTGATTCTGAAACGTCGGAAGCACCACTCGCGTATTTATTCATGATCCGTGAAGGGCCAATCCATGCCGTTGGTGAGCTGGCGCCGGAATGCGAGTTATTGTCTCAACGCTTCACCGGAGAGTTCTGGTCATACGGATCCTGTGAGGCCGACGAGCAGATCGGCAGGATTCGTTTACGCATAGTTAAGGACCGCTCCGAATCTCGCGCATTGAATTTCTTCAGGTTCGTACGACAAGTCAGACGCCGCACGAAGGAATTGAAAGCAACTCCTCCTGTAGAAAGGATTGTCGCCACTTCTTACGATCCCTTCAAGGGCGGGCTATTGGCCTTGTGGGTCGCCCGGCAACTGAAAGGAATTTTTGTCTGTGAGGTGAACGGAGGCTACGCGAACCCCGACAATTTCGCGCATGTGAAATCGGCGGCTTGGCGACGCCTCCGGCGGCTGCAAATGCGGATCGTGGGATCTTACGTTTTGCGCAGGGCGCGCGCCGTTCGCCTGCTGTTTGCGGATCAATTAAAGGACTTCATCACACTGCGCCGCGACACCGTTGTTCGACAGTTTTTTGCGCTCACGTATACCGATCGGTTCCATCCGGGCCCTGAGGAGCCGATTATCCTGGCCGCAGGATATCCCTTCGAGCGCAAGGGCGTCGATGTGCTCGCCAAGGCGTTTCTACGCTTGGCGCCGCTGCATCCGGAGTGGAAACTCGTTCTCGTTGGGCATTTGATTCCCGCCCAACTGAAAGCGTTTGGCTTGGAGCACGAGAAAATTCAAGCGTTTCCCGGACTTCCCCAAGACGAATTGGTCAAGTGGGTCTCACGCTGCGCGATCCTGGCGCTAGCCTCTCGAAGCGAGGCGATGGGACGAGTACTCCTCGAAGCCGCGGCGGCAGGCAAGTGCCGGATCGCGACGCGGGTGGACGGCATACCGACGGTCATTACGGACGGTGTGGATGGTCTCCTGGCGGAAAAGAACAATATCGAGGATTTGGCCGCCGGACTGGAGAAATTAATTAGAGATAAAGCTCTTCGACAACGCTTGGGTGCGGAAGCCAAGCGCCGGGTCGCCGCCGAATTCTCGCCGGCAGTTTACCTTGACCACTACGGAGAGCTCATCAGCGCCGCGCTGAATGCCGATTTCGTCCGAGTTCCAACCCCCTGATGCAAAGTTTGCCCGCATCAACCGCAATAGCGGCTGAGCAAAGCAATCTGTGGCCTGCCCGGTTTTATCTTTTTGCTTTTTTTTGCATATTGATGATTTTTACTCGACCTATGTACCTGGGTGATACCTATTGGTACGTGCTTGATATTAAGAATTCCTTTGGTCATGGCTGGATAGACTTCAGCAAGCTATGGGATTTCCCTCATCTGTTGTGGCGACCGATCGGCAGAATCCTCTCTGACGTCTTTCTCCCGTTGATTCTTGGGCGTTTCCATCAAAACGCCGGGACATCCATTACATTTCTCTTAGTGTGTCTGAATGTTTTGGCGGCGTTAATCTGCGGTCTGGTTGTTCAAGCGGCCGCATGGCGATTGACTGGAAATCAGTGGGCCGCGACCCTGGCCGGCGCGGCGTTTTTGTGCGTGAGCTCCGTCCTCAACTATTCGCGGTCGGGTAGTAGTTATGTTGTGGGTCTGGCTTTCCTTCTCATCGCTCTTTATCTAGCCGCTTTTTATCGGAACCGCTCTTGGAAAGAGGCTGTCTTATGCGGATTCCTTTCCGGGATGGCCGTCCTTGTCTGGGTCCCATATCTGGTTTCCGTCCCGGCTGTTTTCATGGCGGGGCCAGTTCTGAATGTCGATGAGCGCTCGGACCATCAACGAAGCCTGCGCTATGTCGCTCTGGCTGGTTTGGCGACCGGAGTGATCGTTGCCGGGTTCTACATGATGGCGATCGCCATTCAGCATATTCATACGGTACCAGCACTCTTGCGATGGATCCACGAAACCAGCCATGATCCGGAGCGCAGTCGGAAATTGATACGTATGGCCATGGGCTTCCCTCGCTCCGTCTATGAATTGGGCGATGATGCCTTGTGGATCAAATGGTTCCTGTTCCGGGATCCCTATGCCAAGGTAGGCTTGCTGGAATTGCTGAGGGTTCCTTTGCTTAAGCTGGTCGCCTTCTACGCGACTCTGTCAGGACTGGCCATCGCGCTTTGGCGCTCACCTGTCATGGGCCGAAGGCTGTTCCTGCTCATCGTCATCGCGATGATTCCCAACCTTGGCATGGCTTTAATGTATGAGAGCGGATCGCCCGAGCGCTATTTACCGTTCTTGCCGCTCGTCTTTATTGGCTTCGGGTATGTTCTGGGAAATAGAGCCTTTTCCCGAGAAGCCCGGATCGCGCTTTCGCTTCTGTGCTGCGCGCACATTCCCGTAGACCTATATTTGCTATCCGCGGCTACCGTCAATCGAAATTTAGACAGCGCTGCCTACAATATTGCCGAGTTGGCTTCATTACCGCCTGGAAGCCATGTATTTGTCATCAATGGATTTGATGTCGCTCCCAATTAGCGCTCGTAGCGCCGTTTCACCCGATTAATCAAAAACCGCGTCCCGACTTGGAATGGATCATGCCTGCCCTTGGGCCTCGCGTGCCATTTTGGAGGAGTGATTTTGCTTCCCTCACTATAAGGACTTGGGACCATGCGGGCGAAGTCTGGGTTACAACCAGAGTATTATCCGAGCGGCCCCGCCGAAATTGGGCATGGGTGGAGGGCGATGACCGCCGCATCACTTGGCAGGAGATCTATCAGTTCTTCCGGGATTTCAATCACTCCGAAACACGCGGCGGGGATGACGGGTTCTTCCTGATCCGGAATACTGCGGCGAACCGTAAGTTATTAATTGAGGAAACCTTGGCAATAACAGGAGCTTGAGTGGAAACGTCCCGAATTTCGGGTAGAGTGCCGGAACTGGACGGCCTACGCGGATTTGCCGTGCTGACTGTGATGGCGTTTCACTTTAGCTACTTCGGATGTGGGTCAGCTCCAGGGATCTGGAACCGGGCTTATTCCTCTCTGACAGGATTTGGATGGGCTGGCGTTGATCTGTTTTTTGTACTGTCAGGGTTTTTAATTACTGGGATTGGCGTGGTTGTATCTCTTGAATTGGGGAACAGTCTTCCCATCGGTGGGAATAATTACAACCGCCATTGCCCATTTTTGGTCCCTTTCAATAGAAGAGCAATTCTATTTCGTCTGGCCACTAATTGTACGGAGCATGACACGACGATCTTTGTTTTTCATCTGTGCTGCTATGCTCCTTATTGCTCCAGCATTACGTGTTTTGGCTTATGGGGTTGGTCTACCTCAAGCAGCCTATCAATTCACCTTTTGTCGAATGGATGGACTTGCAATTGGTGCTATTCTTGCGCTTGCGATACGCGATGCACACGATTGGGGGGTGATTCGGCGCCTTGTTCCCTACGCCAGAGTGCTAGCAGTAGTTGGTTTAACAGTAATTTTTGTCGCAGTCGGGAGTCCTGGTTTTGGCAACTTATTGATGGACACTCTGGGACTTTCTCTTATAGCCCTACTCTTTGGCTGCAGCCTTTTTAAGACACTCGAAGTAAATGGCGGACTATTGCACACGGTTGCTTCCTGGAGGTTCTTCCGATTCTTCGGAAAGTATAGCTACTGTCTTTATATTTGTCATCAGCCGTTGATTCTGATTTTGGCAAAAATGGGGTTAAATGCGGATCATCTTGTCGGCCGCCTACACGGGAGATTAGTCGCAATTGCTGCCGTAAACGGCATTGCTTTTGGTTCGTCAGTACTCATCGCGCTTGTCAGCTGGAATGTTTTGGAGAAGCAATTCTTAAAGTTAAAGGAGTTGCCTGCTCTCACATTTTCCGATGAGGAAGCACAACCGAACACACATGTTGGCAAGTCCTAATTGCTGAAGACAATAAGAACTAGTTTCGGTTTTCAAATTGCCGCGACCTCCCGGATGAATTGTTTGGCAATAGTCTCCGCATTAAAGCGACGGCGGATGCTTTGCATGGCCAGCAACCCCGTTTTTCGACAATCATCCTTTGTCATCGTTCCCAACAAATTCAGCCATTCCTCCTGGCTTTCTGCGCGAAAGTACGAAATCCCGGGAACAAGCCCCGATCCTTCCGCCCCCAGGGTCGTGGTCAAGACAGCTCGGCCATAACGGGCAGCCTCAAGAATTTTGACGCGTGTTCCGCTTCCTTGAAATAGGGGAGCGATGGACAGGGTGCTCGATTCGTATAGGGGTTTGACGTCGTCAACTCTTCCCAAGAATTCAACGCCTGCAAGGCCCCTGAATTTCTCAAGCCAACGCCCGTCCCCAACGCCGGCGATCTTGAGCGTCATATCCTTTCTCTTGTCGATTAAGCGCGGCCATATTTTCTCCAAGAACCACTGAAGCCCGGCGCGATTAGGGATCCAATCGAGACGGCCGATAAATAGAAGTTCAAACTTCGCCGAATCACGGACGGGCAAAATCGTTCCTTCATCTGGAAAATCCATCCCGATGGGAGTCACGGAGATAACCGCTCCGGGCGCAAGACTTCTAAATTTTGCCGCATCTTCCTCAGAAACGGGAGCGATCAAATTTACGCTCTGAGCAATCCGGCGCTCGAAGCTTCTGACCAGAGCCGCCTGGTGCCGAAAAAACCATCGGAACCATGGCGTTCGTGCCCGCTCCTCACATTGTTCCCAAAATGTGGTTTCGACATTGTGCGCGCGATAAACGACTCCTCGACATTTGCTGGAAAGCTCCTGAAGATCCGCTTCGCTCAGGGCGGCAAAAGGGTGAAGCCCGTCGAATACGATAAATATCTCCTGAGTAGGACTCGCGGACTTTAAAAGAAAAGCCAGGTGCTCCTTGATAGCTTTGCGGACCCCGGACGCCGCAAATGCCCTGAAAGTGAGGGGAGTCGTTAAGCTGGGAAGGCGCAGGAGCAGCGACCGGCTTCGGGGAATGACGAAACAGCTCAAAACGTCCAGTTGATTCTTGACCGCGGCACTATTTACCGATTCAGTAGCAGGAACAATGCAGACCAAATCGATGCCCAGGTTGAGCTGAGTGAGATGGCGTATTAACGTGCAGGTTGCATGCCGGGCGCCGTCTGGAGCACCCAGAGGAGACCTCGGTGCGATCCAAATAATCCGAATGTTGGATGGGTTAAATCCCATTATTGGATCGGTACTTCAAGGTATCCGAGGCCATAATGAGACCTGCCAGGAGAAATATATTCATCCCGTAAGTATGGGATAAGAAGCTCATTACCACGCCATATCCCACCAGGGCGTAAAATTGGTCCGGCCAACGTTGGCGATTGCGCCAGGCGGTCCGAAGGACGGTCAAAAAGAAGCTGATATAAAGAACTCCTCCAGGGAAACCCGACTCTGCGAAAGCGAGAAACCAGCTTGAATGACAAGTCCGATTCCCCCATTCGTATCTTGTGCCGGTGCCAGAGCTGTACCTTTCATAGTTCGCAGGATACTGATCAAACCCCACTCCAAAAATCGGGTTGTGAACAGTCATATTGATAGCGGTCTTCCAATACGTAATTCGACTATCTGAAGACATTTCCATTTCGTCTGATTCTCTCGGAAGGTATTTGAGTGTCAGCGACCCTCCTATGGCCAGAATAACAGACACCACCGCCAAGGCAATCCGTTTCTCAAACTGAACCTTAGTGAATCGACTCGTCAACATCTGTACAAAGAGAGCAATCACCGCTCCTCGTGAGCGCGTATACCAGACGACAAGCACCGAGCAACCGGCGAACAGAACTCCAAAGATTTGATGAAATATATCGGCGGCCCTTCCAAACACTGAAACAAGCGCAAAAGGAACGGCCATGACGATGACGGCAGCCACATCATTAGAATTGCCGAGCATGCCCACCGACTCCAAGCGGCCTGAGA
>Ga0182027_10002443_pt1 | contig 30152 bp, 37 predicted proteins | sample 712E1DmetaG_FD_121300 | JGI IMG/M metagenome (GOLD analysis project Ga0182027, IMG submission 121300) | Permafrost microbial communities from Stordalen Mire, Sweden - 712E1D metaG (Illumina Assembly) | ecosystem: Environmental > Terrestrial > Soil > Wetlands > Permafrost | place: Sweden...
GTAAAAGGAATTTTATTAATACGTACCGTCTGACCAGTCGGATTTGCGCCGCCGAAAAGATCAGATACCACCTGCGGACCGACCACGGCCACATCCCTCAGCCCCGTAACATCTTGAGTTGTAATAAATGAACCGGATTGCATGGTGACACTATGAACCAAGGCATAATTTGGCGTAGACCCGATTACCTGAATGTTGGTATTATTTCTTCCGGCCGTAACCTGGGCGCGCCTGGTCACTTCGGGAGAGACTTTACTGATTGAAGCGAAATTAGCGGAAGAGATAGCATTGGCATCTTCAAGAGTAAGAGTTGTATTGCTACCCGCTGCCCCTTGCACTGCTCCTGTTCTCTGAGCTCCGGGAGAAATCGTCAATAGATTCGATCCCAAAGATTGTATTTGCGTCTGAATCGATTGCGAACTGGCTTGCCCCAAAGATACCAAGGTAATAACCGATCCGATACCGATAACTATCCCCAGCATAGCCAAGGCGGTACGCATTTTATTTAAAAGTAGTGCTTCAAAAGCCGATTGGACAAGTTCAAAAAAATCCATAGATTAGTCTTTCTTTTCCTTTTTGTTTTTTTCTTCTTTTTCAATTTTTCCGTCCTTGACATGAATTACTCTTTGAGCATAAGCGGCAACGGACGGTTCATGAGTAATCATGACTATTGTGTGTCCTTGCTTCTGCAAATCCTGGAACAAACGCATGATCTCATCGCTTTGAGCGGAAGAAATATTTCCGGTCGGTTCATCTGCCAGAATAATGCTCGGATTCATCGATAAAGCCCTGGCTATGGCCACTCTTTGCATCTGACCCCCCGACAACTGGTTGCTGGTGTGTTCCATCCTATCCCCCAGACCTACCCGCTTTAATAATACTTTTGCTCTTTCAATTCTTTCTTTTTTAGGGATACCGGCGTAAATCATCGGCAGAGCCACATTTTTAATTGCAGTTGTGCGGGGCAAAAGATTAAAGGACTGGAAGACGAAGCCGATTTTTCTATTCCTGATTTCTGCCAGTTGATCTTTCGACAGCTTGCTCACATCTTCTCCGTCCAAAATGTATTTTCCTGAAGTGGGAGTATCCAAAGCCCCCAGGATATGCATTAATGTAGATTTTCCTGATCCCGAAGGCCCCATAATGGCGACAAACTCTCCCTTACCGATAGAAAAGGAGACGTTATCCAAGGCTACCGTTTGAACGGTATCCATTTTGTAAATTTTTGTCAGGCGTGAAACGTCTATCATAATTCATATTGTTCTAGTTGCCTCGCGCTGCTGCGCCACCTCGTGGTGCTCCTCCGGCTCCTCCGCCGCCAAAACCTCCAAGACGCAGACCTCCGCTAAAAGGTGACGCTGTGCTTGAAGTCGTTGTAGCTGTAGAAATCGTGCTGGTCACAACCGTATCGCCTTCGGAAAGTCCGGAAGTTATTGCCGTCTGAGAGTCAGAACTATCGCCCACCTGGACCGTCACCGCTGTCACTTGACCGTTTTTCATAACGTTCACGGTTGAGACGGTTCCGACGGTCTGAACCGCGCTTGAGGGAACCAATAGCACATTATCCTCAACTTTAGAAATTATGTTGGCCGTAGCGGTCATATTCGGCAAAATATCGCTATTGCTGGTATCATCCAACTGAATTACCGCCGGGTAAGTTGTGACACCCGAAGACACAGCTCCTGTCGTATTTATTCCCATAACCTTTCCCGTAAAAGTTTTGTTGGCAATAGCATCGAACGTAATAGTAGCCTTCTGTCCAACCTTGATATTTGCCACGTCTACTTCTGCCACGCTAACCGTGACCGCAGTAGAATTGCCGGTCTTAATTGAAGCTATGGCCTGATTTGAAGTGTTGGTTGACGAGCCGGCAGTAGTGTTGCTTGAACCAATCTGTATACCATTGACAATAGTTAAGTCGCTAATTGTCCCGCCGGTCGGAGCCACAATTGTTCCTGAAGTTAATTGATAAGTCAAACTTGCATTATTTAAATTTGCCTGGGACTGCGCAATTGCTCCTGATTGATTTTTATATGCCGCTTCGGCTGCTAACCAGGTTGCATTTTCTTCAATGTATACCGGATCATTTTTTTGGTCGGTAGAAGGATTAATGACTCCTCTATCGTTCATAAATTTTTGATTTGCCACAAACAAGGTAGACTGTAGAGAGTTTAACTGCGCATTGGCGGAATTAAGTGAATTTTGCGCTGAAAGAAGGCTTGAGTATGCCTGGGCTTGACGTTGTTGTCCGGCGGTATCCAAAGTTATGTCTGCTATTTTATCTCCCGCATTAACGATATCTCCGCTTCTGACATAAATTTTATTAACGATACCGCTAGCCTGCGTAACAATACTAACTTTATTGGCTACCGCCACTTGACCTGCTTCAGTTAAAGAAACAACCAAAGTTCCTTTTGTGACCACAGCAGTTTGATAAGTTACCGCAGATTTTTTTCCTCCGAACATTCTCCAACCAAAAAATCCCAAAACGAGGATAACCAAGATTGTTATAATTTTTCTTTTCTTTGTCGAGAAAGTGAAATCTTTTATTTTCTTAAAAAATGAAGACATAAGGTTATATTATTAAATCAAGCTGAGAAAAAGCTTAAAGAGTTACGGTAAAAGTTGTCCCTTTGCTTTTCTCGCTTTTGACAGTTATTAATCCATTATGGATTTCTACGATCTTTTTGGCAATAGATAATCCCAAACCGTAACCTGAAACATTTTCTTTGGATCTGGACTTCTCTGCTCTGTAAAATCTGTTAAATATAAAAGGCAAATCTTTGTCGTCTATTCCGATGCCCCGGTCGGAAACCGAAATAACTGTTTTTTCGTCCTGTTTTGAAACATTAACTTTAACCGATGAATTTTGTGCACTATACTTAATAGCGTTATCAAGAAGAATTACAAATAGTTCGGTCAGACTTTTTTTGTCGCCGGTTATTTCTAGGTTTTCTATCTTTGAGTTAATTTTTATTTTCTTGTCCGTCGCTACCGCTCTTACTTTTTCTACTGCGTTATCTATAACTTCCTTAATTGAAATTTTCTCGAAAGACATATTTCCATTTGGTTCTTGATAATAGGCCAAGCGCAACAGTCCGTCCGAAAGAACTCTCAGAGATTCAACGTCTTCAAGATTACTTTGGATAAGATTTTTGGCCTGATTTATTGTCAAATTTTTATTTCTCAAATTCACTTCAATTGAGGTTTTAAGCGAGGTCAAGGGGGTTCTTAGTTCGTGTGAGGCGTCGGTAATAAATCTATTTTGTTCGTCCAACATATCTTTGATCGGACGCAAAGTTCTGCCGGCCAAAAAATATCCGGCGAATCCGGCTGCTGCAAAAATTCCAAGATTAATGAGGGCAAGAGTTAGGGTTAATCTCATGCGCGCAGCAGTTATGGCTTCCAAATCAAGTCCGTGCACTTCCGGAGGAGGCGGAACCGGCAACATCAACTGCTGTTCTCTTCTCAAGCGCAATCCCTGCAATCTTTCAAATCTTCCCAGCTCTCCATTAATTTCCAAATAAATTACCAGACTAAAGGCAATGCTGACCAGCATGATGATGAAGAGATACCAGACTGTTAATTTAATTCTTGCTTTTTGAAACATTATAATTCTCCGATCTTATATCCGAATCCGCGAATCGTATGAATAAGTTCGGGACTTTTTTTGAACGGTTTATCGATCTTATTACGTAAGTATCCGATATAGACTTCTATTGTATTGGGTAAGATATTAGAATCGTAATTCCAAACGTGATTGATAATTTGATCTTTGGTCAGAATTTCATTTTGGTGGCTCAGGAGATACTCAAGCAGGGCAAATTCTTTCCCCGAAAGCTGGATAAGAGTCGATCCGCGTCTGACTTCGAATGTTTTTGTGTTCAAAGATAAGTCGCTTAATTTAAGAACTGTTTCCAAAGTTTTTTTCGGTCTTCGGCCCAAAGCTTTTACCCGGGCCAGCAATTCTTCAAAGGCAAAAGGCTTGACCAAATAATCATCCGCCCCGTTATCCAAGCCTTCAACGCGGTCTGCGATCTGGCCTTTGGCTGTCAGAATCAGAACCGGAGTGTGATTTTTTTGTTCTCTTAATTTTTTGCAGATTTCCAAGCCTTCCATTCCCGGCAAAAGTCTGTCTAAAACTATGACGTCATATTCTTCGCTTACTGCCAAATCATAACCTTCAACGCCGTCATAAGCTACATCTACCAAAATATTTTCCTGGAGAAACCCCTGCTTAATAGAATTCGCAATCTTATGTTCGTCTTCAACGATGAGGACCTTCATCTTGAGCGTATTATACCAAATAGAAGCTTAAAAATAGCTGAGAGAGCTTATTCCTTTACTGTGCCTTCTTTTATATACAAAATGTAAGGAATGACGCTTAATAAATTCGTTATCGCGACTAAATAAAATAAAAAGGTAAATCCGTACCGGTTGGCTATAAATCCGCCGATGGCCGCCGACATGGCCATGCCCATAAAGACAAATCCGTCGTACATACTCCACTCCGTCACTTCCCTGTCTTTATCAAGATGCGAAGAGAACAAACAGTTTTTGGCCGGAGAGGCGATCCCCAATCCTATTCCGATAACGGCGTAAAAAATAAAAATTGAAAGAATATCTTTCGTAAAAGCAAAGCCAAGATAGCCTAGGCTGATCAAAACAATTCCCAAAATTGAGATTGCAAATTTCTGCGCATCACTTGATTTGGACAGATATTTTCCGCTGATTAATTCAAAAATAACTCTTGAAATTAAATAGGCGCTGAAAGAAGTTGCGGCAATCTCCGTATTTCCTCCAGGAATCTTGGTGGCGGCAAAGATAGCGAAAATAGGAATAATTGCGTTCCATGAAGACCAGAGAAAAATCTCGGAAACAATGAAAGCCTTGACGACAGCGTTCATATGAAAATCCGACGGTTTTTTCCCAAGAAAAGTTTCTTTAATCATTATTTGGCTAGTGAACTAAGAAAGGAACTGACAATGGAAAGAACCAAGCTGAAAATTAAGGCCCAGAAAAATCCCGAGACTTTGAATCCCGGCACAATTGCGCTGACCAGAAGGACCATTAAGGCGTTAATGACAAAATAAAAAAGTCCAAGAGATAAAATAGTCAGAGGAAAAGTCAAAAGCAAAAGAACGGGCTTGATGAACATATTCACAATGCCCAGCACAACCGCCACTACAACCGCCGTCAAAAATCCGTCCACTTTCACTCCCGGAAGAATATAAGCGCTGATAAGAACAGCCAACGCGCTGACAATCAAATTAACAAACATGCTCTAATAGTAGGCCAAGCTTTTACTAAATGTCAATAATAAATTGAATATGTCCGGTGATATGGTTTAACGTCAAATTTATTTTGACTTATAAGCCAAAGTGCATTATCAATTTCAGCGGCCGAATATTTTTCAAGTTTCTGTTTTATCAACTCTATGCACCAAATAGTCGCACTGCGTATCCCTATCTCTTCGCGACTTCCGGCCGGAAGAAAAACATAGTCATCAATTTTTTTGGCCAGGTCTCTACTGTAAGAAATGACTCCGAACCTCCTGAGCATTTGGGGAATTTTGTAGTCGGCAAAAGCCGTAAGAGTATTTACATTTTTTATTTTTAATTCTTTAAGATAAGAAAGATCCTGAACACAGATCTGCGCTCTTTTCAAGAAATATATTTCTTTACCGTTCAACTTGGAAATGTCTCTGAATGAAGGAAAATCTTCAATAATAAGCCGCGCTATTTTTATTGCGTCATATTCCGCTTTTTTCAGAACATTAATAAACTCCCCATCATATTTTTCTCTCAAAATTTTTCCGGCTTCTTTCAAATTCTCCATCCTCTTTTCAAGCAAAGGAATTTCTGTATTTTCATTACCTGAGAATAGAGACTTGGTCTCACCAAGAGTCAGATTTTCTAAATATTCCGCCTTGAGGATAGGCACTTTTCGGATTAATGCCCGGTCAAAACATTTTGTCAGAGCATACCATCCGTCAACAGGACGACTATTATCTGGCCACTCAACTTTCCATTTTGGTTTATCTTTTTCAGCCCAAAAACAGAAATTAACTGTGTCTTCCAGAAAAATAAGCTGAACATTGTCCCTCAAACTTCCCGCATTCCCAAAATTCATTTCTTCAAGCACTTTCCCACCTTCAAGTTTTTTTGAAATAATTTTGGCTAATTGGTCCAAATTCTCCTCGTGAATTTTTACAAACTTAAGTGATCCGACAACCGCTTTCGTCGAAGCTAAAACCCCAAAAGGATCCTGCGAAGTTATTTTATATTCCATGTCTTGATTATATCAAAGCTAAAAACCGTGTCTGGATTTATAGATACTTTGATGATAAAATTGTCTAGCGTTCCCCTGTAGCTCTCCGCCAGCTGGCGGAGGTAGAGCAGGTCTTTGTTTATGTATTTTGTTTATGTCTTATATAATGCTAAAAATAACAAAATATACATAGGACAAACAGCAAATTTAGAGGAAAGATTGAGATTGCATAGAGAAAAAATATTTAAAAATAGCTATACATCTAGATTTGACGGAGATTGGATTTTAATATATAAAGAGAATGTTGAAAACAGGAGTTATGCCCTAATTAGAGAAAAACAATTAAAGAGTTTTAGAGGTAGAGAATCTTTAAAACGATATATTCCCCTGTAGCTCAATGGTAGAGCAGGAACCTGTTAAGTTCAAGGTTAGAGGTTCGAATCCTCTCGGGGGAGCAAGGCTAATTTTGGCACCCTGAGAGAGCCTTATTATAATTTTAGGTTTGACTTCTAATAACTTTATTGAGAAGATAATTCTATGGAACCCAATCTGCAAAACTCACCCACTCAACCGTTACCTTCAATAGCGTCTGATAAGCACGTAAGCCTTTTACCTGTTATTGTTGTTGGAATTGTAACGCTTATTTTAGGACTAGGTGGAGGATACCTACTTTTTGCCAATAAAGGTCAGGTGAAACAAGTAGTAACGCAAGTCTCACCAGCTACGGGACAACAGGTAAGTCCAACGAGTATTCCCTCTACAACAATTAGTTCAACTACAAGCTTAAAAACATATGAGACTAAGGGATACTCAATTCAGGCTCCTTCTACTTGGGTCGCAGAAACAGGTCAGGATAATAATGGAGCATATTTCCGTATCTTTAATCCTTCAACAATGGCGGATGTTCCTAATATTAATGTTAGCGATGGCACGCTTGGAGGACAAACTCCAAAAGAGGAATTAAGAATTACTGCAGATATTTCTTCTAATAAAACTGCCAAGCAATATGTTGATTCAATAGCTCCGACTACAATTCCATCACTTTACCAAGATTTCCTAAAAGGAAGAAAAACAATTACTGTTAATAATTTGTCAGCCGAAGTCTATCCTGATACTGGTGAAGGAAGCACTGGAGATAACATCATTGTGAATAATAATCATGGTGTATTATTTAAAATTCATGTAATTGGAGCTTATAATTCTGGGGTTTTAAAACAAATCCTTTCAACTTGGAAACCTTCATAGAAGCCTCTGTATAATCTGGTAGGCATTAAGCCACAATCGCAGGATTTAATTGCAATTTCTTAATTTCCTCCCACCTTTGCCTCATTTCACCAATGTAGCTTAAATTCTGGAAGGATTCTATTACTTTTACACTTATAATAATCTCAGGTTCGCGGAGCCAAATATTTTAGCCTCGATTTTTGATGACCCCTGAAGGACGTTCGAACCTTTTTGATATAATTACTTCACAAACAAAATTTCAAAAATATGAAATTATATCTCTCGTCATATCGTTTAGGGAATAATCCTGAAAAATTAGTTAATTTATTTTCCGACAATAAAAAAGTTGCCGTCATCGCTAATGCTATTGATTTCGTGGATGATTTCCAAAGAAAAGAAAGTACGAAACAATCAATAACGGAATTAAGAAATCTAGGATTGTTTCCTGAGGAAATAGACCTACGTGATTACTTTGAAAAACAAGAAGAATTAAATATAAGGTTAAATAATTACGCCGCTGTTTATGTCAGAGGTGGAAATACTTTTATTTTAAGAAGGGCTATGCTACAAAGTGGTTTTGATAATTTGATAAAAGAGAAAGATAAAGATCCGAATTTTATTTATGCAGGTTATAGCGCTGGCATATGCGTGTTATCCCCAACTCTTCATGGACTCGAACTCGTAGATGATCCCAATATTATTCCGCAGAGATATAATCCAGAGATTGTTTGGAACGGTTTAGATATAGTCAATTTTTCAATTGCTCCACACTATAAATCAGATCATCCAGAATCAGGAATGGTAGATAAAGAAGTGGAATATTTTATAAAACATAAAATACCTTTCAAAACTCTTCGCGACGGAGAGGTTGTTATCAAAGAGTAGTTTTTAAATAGGATCTAACAGCGCTCGTCAGGCGGAGCCAGACATTTTAGCCTCGAATTTTTGTTACCGCGGGATGGACGATCGAACCTTCTGATATAATTTACCCATGATAAATGATGAAGAGTTAATTTTTGTCGTAGACCAAAATGATAATCCCACTCAACCCAAAACCAGGAGGGAAACTCATAACCATCATCTGTGGCATAGAGTTTCACATATTTGGATTATTAATGCGCAAAAACAAGTTCTTTGTCAAAAAAGAAAGATAAACAAAGACATAAACCCCGGAAAATGGGAAGCTCATTTCGGCGGACACGTGACAAGCGGAGAAAGCTACACTGATAACGCTATAAAAGAAACAAAAGAAGAGATAGGCTTGGAAAAGACAGCAAGAGATATGATTTTCTTTAAAACACATAAATATGATCATGCCCGAGAATTCCAGGGAATTTTTTATACGAGATGGGATGGGGATCTGAAAAACCTCGCACTGGAGGAAGAAGAAGTTGAATGTGTAACTTGGAAAAATATTCCCGAACTTAAAAATATTTTTGAAGAGAAAGACACATCATGGGTACAAGATGAATATGAAAAAGATATCTTGTTAACAATTATGATTAATTAAGCTAGATAATAAGGCGGAGCCAAAGTTAATTATCGGTAATTCTCCATAATGTATAATACATAGATATATGCACGCATATTATATTTGGTATTTTTTGATCGGCGGATTTCTTGCCAACGGTATGCCCCATTTTATTTGGGGTATATCAAAAGTTGTAGCCCGTAGCCCCTTTGGCCAGAGATCACAACCAATTGTTAATCTCCGTTGGGGCTTAGCTAACTTTTTTGCTGCTACGCTACTTTCGCTTTGGCAAATTACTCAACATACATTTACGCAAGGCTCGCTTATCGTTCTCATTATTGGTTTTTGGATAATAGTTCTGCAGTTTGGATTTGGAATTAAACGCTTCATTCAATCATAAGATAAATGAAATTAAAATTAGTTATTGTACTAATCGGCATTATTCTGGTATTTCTTGGTTTGTTGTGGTTTCTGCAAGGAACAGGACTTATTCAACTGTGCCCCATCTTGTGCTTTGCGGATTGTACGTGCATTAAGAGTGGCTCACAGTTTTGGGAAATAGTTGGAGGAATTACTTTTGTTATCGGGATTGTATTTCTTTATTCCGTTAAAAAAAGAGCCTAGACCGTGACGGAGAGAAAATTAGCCTCGGAATTTGCTTCTGCTATACTGAGATTATGATAAATAAATACAGTATCGGCCTTGTTCTTGGAATTGTCTTATCTATTGTCGTTGTTTTAACTAATATTGTATTTCCAAATAATTCTTCTGATGACGGCAGAATAATAGGACTAAGCTACTTAATATTATTTATTCTCTTTATGGGAGTTGGATATTTTCTAAGCAAGAAAACAAATCCTTTAAAAAATGGAGCCATTGCTGGAGCCGTCAGTTCAGCGATTGCATTTTTTCTTACCATGCTTACTTTTATAGTTATTGATAATTTATTCCTTGGAATCGTAAGCAAACAGGCAGAGAAAATATATGGTTTTACCCATCAGAATACATATCAGACAATGAGAGATTTTATAAATTCAGGGAACTTACGAGGATTAGTATTTGGAATAATAATGGCAACTGTTTTTGGAGGATTAGCGGGAGCACTTGGTGCTAGTTTAAGAAAACTTCGAATTCTTAAATAAAGCTGTGACAATCTTGCAACAAAAATTACAGATTGCTGTTACAATTTAAATTAATCTACTCATGCGGAAGAATAAAATTATGAAGCAAGTAAACAAAAAAACTCCCAAAGGGTTTACAGATGAGGAACGAGAAGCGATGAAGGCTCGCGCCCAAGAGCTGGTAAGTCAGTCGCGCGCGAACAAGAAAAAAGAGGACGGAGAACGTGACGTGCTTGCGGCGATCGCCGCAATGTCGGAGCCGGATCGAACTATTGCCAAACGGCTTCATACCCTAATTAAAGAAATTGCTCCCGCCCTCCTTCCTAAAACCTGGTATGGATTCCCCGCATATGCAAAGGGCGATAACATCATTTGTTTCTTTCAGTATGCGGGAAAGTTCAAGGCAAGATATGCGACATTGGGTTTCAGTGACAAAGCCAAACTCGATGAAGGCAATATGTGGCCTGTCGCTTTTGCACTTAAAGATTTGACTGCCGTCGAAGAGACTAGAATTGCAGCGCTCGTAAAGAAAGCGATAAGCTAATTAATGAAACCAAAAATCAATTTAATAATCCTGAAGCAACTGCTGATATTTTTGATGCTTCTTACTTTTTTAGTGAGCCTAATCACCGGCCTGGTCAAATTCCCAGAACTGCAGAGATTTTTCCTGTTCATCTACAACTATATTTCCCCATCAACGCTTTCCCGTTTGCACGATTTTAGCGGATTGACATTGATCGGTCTAATTATTATTCATTTAATAATAAGGAGAAAAAGGCTATTTCCCTGGAGCAATAATATTGCAGAAAAATTACGGCAGCCCAAAAATGGGAAAATAAAAATTTCTGTTATCCTAATTTTTTTGTCGGTAATTGTAATTGCTGGCCTCATGCTTTTTGCCATTAAACGACAACCTATAAATCTAGCTGCTGTTGAAATAAAAAGTTATCGTGGCGAAAAATTAGGATCAATTAGTGATTTTGTAGAAAATTCTATTAAAGGCCCTCAATATATAGACAAAAATAAATATTCTCTGGAAATCACCGGCCTTGTTTCAAAACCAACTTCATATACTTACGGTGATATTTTAAAATTACCAACTTACCAAAAAGTCGTAACTATTAATTGTGTTGAAGGTTGGAGCGTAAAGGCATTATGGGAAGGAATACTCGTTAAGGATTTGCTGAAAAATTTAACGGTTAAACCGGAAGCCAAAACCGTCATTTTTTACGCCGTTGACGGTTATTCAACTTCTTTTCCGCTGGATTATATCTTGAAAAATAATATTATAATGGCCGACAAAGTTAATGGAGTTGTTTTGCCTCCGGAAAGAGGTTTTCCGTTTCAATTAGTCGCCGAGCAAAAATGGGGATATAAATGGATTAAGTGGATAACCAAAATTGAACTATCAAGTGATACTAATCATAAGGGTTTTTGGGAAAGCCGCGGATACAGTAACAACGGCGATCTAAATAGCTCCCAATTTGCACAATAGTAGTTCCCCGTCTATTCAACCAGAGGGAGCAAGGTGCAAATCTGAACCTTGCCTCGCAAATTAATCTAAGCTTTTGGCGATCCCAAGAGAACGTTCGAATCATTAACATCGGACAAATTTGACTAATAAAACAGAGGGGATATAATTCTAATCATGGAAACCTTACCTAAACAGTCGGAGGAATCGCCACTTGATGTTATGCACGAGACTATACTTAATGCTAAAAAATACGTGGGAGAAGAATTTACCAGAACAACTAATTCTTGGTGTAATTGTTTTGGGTCAGAGATTGCAGTGCTTGGAATATACTTATTTTTAGCGAAAGATACTGTGTCTCCCGAAGATCGAAAAACTTATAAAAAAAGGCTGGAAGAATTAAAAATTGAAATGAATGAATTAAGCAATAAATTCCCCAATAAAAATCTAAATCCTGATCAAAAAACCCAGACTGCTCTTTTCAGAAAATTGAATATTTTTGAGGAATATAAGTAAAAGGACAATGTGTTTGTAAGGATATATTTTATGGAACTCATGACAAGGCTTATCGTTTTTGTCGTAATTGTTATTTCTGTTAATAATTTCGTGTTGTATTATGCCATTACCAACAAAATACATTTGAGAACATATCCGCTTGGTTTGCAAGTATTTTTGATTAGTCTTATCGAAATAGTGGCAATTGTAATTTGGGGTTACGTCCACTTAAGATGACTGATTTATATAAATTATTCCGTTACTTAGCCATTTTCGGCAACTTCATGTTTATCCTTTGGATTACTTATAACGGTATTAATGAGGGATTTAGCGGGACTATCATTCAAAAAGTCTCTTATATTAGTTTGCTTTCCCTGTTGATTCTAAATATTTTTCTGCTTTATCGCAAGAAATAGATTCAAACATCCCTCACCGGGCGAAACCAAGGTACCAAAAATAATTCTGATATAATTAGGGCGTGAGAAATTACAAAGCAAGAAATGTTGATGAATACATTGCAAATGCTCCAAAGGACTCCCAAGCCAAACTTCGGGAAATAAGAGCGGTAATAAAATCGGCTGTGCCAAAAGCAATAGAGGGAATAAGTTGGGGTGTGCCATTTTATAAATACCACGGTGTTCTTGCCGGATTTGCCCCATTCAAAAACCACGTTAGTTTTGGCTTAGCATTCGTTATTGATAATAATGACCGCAAAATCCTTGAAGAAAAAGGTTATGTAACCGGGAAGAAAACCGTACAAATTAAGTTCGACCAAAAAGTTCCAGTTACTGAGATAAAACAAATTATAAAAACGAAAGCGAAAATGAACGAAGTCAAAAAAGGATAAAATAATTTATAACAGCGCTTCCCCAAAGGCTGACAGGCATCCAGCGGAGCCAAGGTGCAATTCTGCACTTTGCCTTGCAAATTAGCCCCAATTTGATAAAATCCTTTAATTATGCAAAAAGAGAATATTTTAGTTGTCTTTGGCTATCATCCAAAAGAAACATTCGCCGTAAAGGTAGGAGAAGACTTAAGTAAGAAAAACAAAAATCCGAATATCCATGTTGTTCCCTATACGGGAAAAAAAGATAAGGGCTTATCCAGCTATCACCTTAGAAGCTTTGTTGAGGAGCTTGACTCACCCAACTTTTCAGTTAAGTTTCCAATCGTTTTACATGATGACGATGAATCTTTGAACAGCTCCGGTCACGGAATTTGCAATGCGGCTGTAATATTCCGCTCTAAAACAAAAGAGGAATTAAAGCAACACGGAAAACTCTTACGAAATTTCATTCTTGATTACAATAAACCAGAAAATTCCAACATATTGGTTCCCGGTAGATTTTTGACCTTTAACACAAAATACAGTTGGATTGATGTGGAATTAAATCCCAGAATATCAGTAAACAAAGCTGAAACAATTATTAATAATCTTGCTGAATATTTGCTTGAATCACATGATTCCACACAAAAAGATAAAAGAATATAAGTTTTTGTATTTCCGTCTTCGCCATAGACAGGGCCCCAATTCTAAGCGATTTTTCCTAAAGGCAGACTGCGTCAGGCGGAACCTCAATGAATATTTATAAACTAAACTTTTTCAGAAAAAACGATTTCACTGTTTCGACAAGAAAAAGATAAGCCGCTATAAGCATAACAAGAATAACAAAATACCCCGGAGGCGGAACCATAAACCCTAACGGCTTTGCGAGCGGCGTAAACGGAAGAGCAATTCCTAAAGTAGTCAAAAATATGCAGGTCGCAAACAACCACTTGCTCGGTTTACTTAAGAAGAAAGGCGTTCTGGCAGTCCTGATTACAAACACAATTAGAATTTCCGTCGCAATCGATTCAATAAACCAACCCGTCTGGAAAAGTGATTTGTGCGCGTGAAAAATAAAAAGCATGACTCCAAAAGTTAGAAAGTCGAAAATCGAACTTAACGGACCGAAAAAAATCATGTAATTTTTGATAAAATCTATATTCCAATGCCGCGGCTTAAGAAGCGATTCCGAATCCACATTATCGGAAGGAATGCCGGTTTGAGAAATATCATATAGTCCATTGGTCAGAAGAATTTGTACCGGAGTCATGGGTAAAAATGGAAGAAAGAAAGATGCTCCTGCCGCTGAAAACATATTTCCAAAATTGCTGCTGGTGGCCATAAGAATATATTTAATTGTATTGTTAAAAGTTTTTCTTCCCTCAATAATTCCGTCAGCAATTACGTCCAAGCTTTTCCGAAGTAAAACTATGGCAGCCGCATCTTTGGCGACGTCTACCGCAGTGTTGACCGAAAGACCAACGTCAGCTCCACGCAGTGAGGGAATATCATTGATGCCGTCCCCCAGGTAGCCTACCGTATGACCCAGTTTTTGTAGTAATTTAATAATTCGAAGTTTTTGTTCAGGATTAACTCTGGCGAAAATATCTATTGATAGAATTTTTTTCTGTAAAGCCTCATCAGACAAAGAATCTATTTCATTTCCTAACATGATTCCGTTAACAGGTATCCCTACTTCATTGCATATATGACTTGTAATGACTTCATTGTCTCCTGTTACAATTTTTGTTTGTACATTGAGATCATGCAACCGAGCTAAAGATTCTTTTGCCGACTTTTTGGGAATATCAAGAAAAGTAAGATATCCCTCAAAAGTTAAATCTTTTACGTCATCCCACAGATAATTGTCTTTCTTAATAATTTTTTTGGACGCTATAGCCACCATTCTCAATCCCTGACTATTTAATTCGGAAAATTTTTTATGAAAATATTTTTTATCAATTTCGTCATTACAAAAGCTAAGAATATTATCCGGGGCACCTTTTACCGTAATTTGTCTTTCGTTTCCTTCTTCCATAACGCAATACATTGCCTTACGGTTATAATCAAAAGGCTCCTCTTCGATTTTTCTGCTTTTTTTATAAATATAATTATTTTTCGTAGCATACTCCCAGATTGCTACATCGATGGAATTCCCAAGAACTTTATGATGAATGATCGCGTTGTTGCAATCCAATGCAAACTCTAAAATTCTTTTGTCCGTCTCTCCTTTCGAATTATAATAATTCATAAGAGTAACCTTACCCTCCGTTAAGGTTCCTGTTTTATCTGTGCAGAGAATGTCCATGTTGCCCAAATTTTCAACGGCGATAAGCTGTTTGGCTACGATGTGTTTTTTGGCAAGTTTTCCTGCTCCGTGAGAAAGACTGACAGTGACAATTACAGGAAGAAGCTCCGGAGTTAAGCCGACTGCGATTGCTAACGAGAAAAGCAGTGATTGAATTAGCTCGTGCCCAAGCAATGCGTTAATCGCGAAGATCGCAATTGTCATTACTGCAACAACTTTGATAATTAAATTGCCGAAATTAATCAGGCCTTTTTGAAAATCCGTAATTGGCTTGACGAATGTCGTACTTTGGGCTATCTTTCCGAATTCGGTCATCTTACCGATGCGAACTACAATTCCCCTGCCTGAACCGCTCTCCGCAATGGTTCCCATAAAACCAATGTTTTTGTAATTCGTTATATTTTTTCCCCCTGTTTTTAACGGCTCCGTGAACTTGAAAACCGTTTTTGATTCCCCGGTTAAAGCGGATTCATTCATCTCTAAATTTTGAGTTTCAGTAAAACGCAGGTCTGCGGGAACGATGCTCCCCTGAGAAAGTAGAACTACGTCACCGATCGTAAGATCAATTACCGGAATTTCAATTTTCTCATTATCTCTTATCACCAACGCCGTTGGGGAAATTTTTTTCAAAAGATTATCAATTGTTCGTTCAGCGCTGTATTCATTCCATAAACCGAGACAGACGCTGGCTACGATAATTCCGAAGATATAGTAGGAGCTCACGTGTTGTCCAAGAAGATATGAAAAAAACGTGGCAATCCCCAAAATAATAATCAAGGGATTTCCCGTGAATTGACGAAGAAGAATAACCAATAAATTAATTTTTCTTTTGTGGATAATATTTAATCCGTATTTTTTTCGACGGAAATTTGCTTCTTCTCCGGACAGGCCCGCCAAAGAAGTCTTAAGAACGCCTAATGTCTTCTGAAAAGATAATTTTTCAAACAAATCATCCTTCTGATCTTCCATATTTTTATTATAGCAAGTAAAAAGGTTATTTTATCCTTTGACAGAAATTTAAAATTTCATTAAGCTAGTAGTATGACTAAAAACTTACAAATGCTTTTTTCCCCCAAGTCCGTGGCCGTAATCGGAGCATCTGCCTCGCCTGAAAAAGTCGGCGCGATACTTTTAAAAAACGTAATTGCCTCAGAATTTGCCGGTAAGGTTTATCCTGTTAATCCGAACGCGGAAAATATAAATGATTTAAAATGCTATCCGAATGTTGCAAGCCTGCCCGAAGTAGTCGATTTGGCCTTGATTGCCATTCCCGCAGCCGGAGTAATCCAGCTTTTAACTGAAATCGGCGAAAAAGGAATTAAAAATGTTGTGGTTTATACCGCCGGATTCAAAGAAATCGGAGAAGAAGGAAAAAGATTGGAAAATTCTTTAATTCAAACTGCTCAGAAATATGGAATAAATCTGCTCGGACCGAATTGTTTGGGATTTGTGAATAAGCTCTGCCCGATTAATGCCACCTTCGGACAGACAGTCCATCAGGACGGAGATTTGCGCTTCATATCTCAATCAGGAGCACTGGCGGCCAGTCTTTTTGATTACTGCAATGCTACTGGCTTGGGTTTCAGTGAATTTATTACTCTCGGCAATAAATCCGTTGTCAATGAAAATGACGTTATGAATTATTTTTTTGAAAAAGACGAAAAAAATAAAACCGGAGAACAGGAAAATCCGCTTGGGCTATATTTAGAATCAATTTCAAATGGCAAAGAATTTCTAGAACTGGCCCCGAAATTATCCCGGAGAAATCCCTTGTTCATTATCAAGCCGGGAAAAACTTCCGCCGCGGTCAAAGCCATGCAATCTCATACGGGATCTATTGCCGGAGCGGATAATGTCCTGAACGTCGCTCTGGAGCAAACCGGTATTGTCCGCTGTGATACCCTTGAAGATTATTTTGATCTTTCACGCGCTTTTGCTTGGGAGAAAGCGCCGCTTGGGCCAAAATTAGCGATTGTTTCCAACGCGGGCGGCCCGGCGGTAATCAGCGCCGATGCAGTTTTGACCGAAGGGTTGGAACTGGTCCAGTTTGACCAACAAACACAGGACAAGTTACATCAGGTTCTACCCCGCTATGCCAGCGTAATTGATCCGGTTGATGTTTTGGGAGACGCTTTAGCGGATAGAATTTATCAGGCCTGCGAAATAATTTTACAGACTAATCAAGCCCAAAGTTTAGTGGTCATATTAACCCCACAGGTCATGACCCAAATTACAAAAACTGCTGAACTAATCGGAGATTTATCCAAAAAATATAAAGTGCCGATTTTCTGTTCATTCATAGGCGGTAGTCTGGTCGCAGAAGGAGAACAAAAATTGAACGAATACAAAATCCCCTCTTTCCGCTTCCCCGAACGGGCAATCTCAACCATTGCTTTAATGTGGAAATGGAAAAAATGGCAGCAACTGAACTCTGCAAATACAACTAATAATCTTGATTGTCAGATTATGCCCGAAGACAGTCAAAAAATAAAAGATGTAATTGCAAAAGCAGTAAATAATAACCAGAGTACGCTTGACAATCTGGACGCCAATGAAATTTTAAGACTTTCCGGCATTCCCACTCCGCCCACCCAAACGATCTTCGATTTAGACGAAGCCAAGAAATTTGTTCAGGAAAATAACTATCCCGTGGTCTTAAAATTATCTGCTCCGGGACTCCTGCACAAAGCCGATCTCGGAGGAGTTATCAAAGACATCTCAAGCGATGAAGAACTGGAAAAGGCGGTAATTGATCTTGATCAAAAAATTACCAAACTGTCAGCGGATTTTAAAGGAAATATCGTCAAGCAAATTCAAAAATATATCACTTCGGGAACGGAAGTAATAATCGGCATCAAGAATGATCCGACTTTCGGTCCGGTCTTATTATTCGGAGCCGGCGGAAGCTTAGCCGAACTCATCGTTGACAGGAACTTGCGCTTGCTCCCGATTAACCTGCGGTCCGCCAAAGAGATGGTTGAAAAATCAAAAATTTATAAAATTCTCAACGGTTACCGCGGCGAGAAACCGCTGGCTTTGGATAAATTACATGAAGTGATTGTCCGGCTGGGACAAACTTACGCGGCGTTGCCAGAAACTGCGGAAATCGAAATAAATCCCCTAATTGTCACTCAAAGCGATGCTTGGGCGGTTGACGGGAAAATAGTTCTGAAGGCCCAAGAACCGAAGCCGACCGTAGTCGGACCCAGATTTAAAATCGCTAAGGCTTTGGAATGTAAAACCCTAGCTGGCAAATTCCATAACTTTATTTTTGAAACGGAAGCTCCGATTAGCTACAAACCCGGACAATATATTAGCGTCAAAGTGGCCGATACCAGAATTAACTGCTATTCGATTGCCACCAATGAAGGTGAAAATAAATTTAGCCTATTAATCGACACTTCCCCCGGCGGCCCGGGATCAATCTATTTTGAAGCTTTAAAGGCCGGAGATAGAATTAATTTCTTGGGACCTTTCGGAACATTTGTTATTAGACCGAATGACGATGTTAAACATATTCTCTTCTTAGGTACCGGATCGGGCTGTGCGCCCCTCAGATGCATGATCGATGATTTACTGAAAGTACAAAACGTTAAGACTCAAATCACTCTTTATCTGGGACTCAGATTTCAAACTGATATTTTCTGGAAAGATTACTTTACCAAGCTCTCTACCGACTATCCGAACTTTAAATTCATTATCGCTATCAGTAAGCCCGACGCTACTTGCCAAGAAAAAACAGGACACATTACCGAATGCATCGGCCAGGACCTCCCCGACGCTTCAGGTATGTCGGCCTACTTATGTGGTAATATGAAAATGATTGAAGAAACAACCAACATGCTAATTTCCCGCGGTATGGAAAAAGAGAAAATTTATACAGAGAAATTTTAAACTTCAAATTTATGGCTCAAGATATTTTTTCACTCACAATTGGCGGACAAGCAGGTCAAGGCATCAAGGCCGCAGGACTGATGCTGGCCAAAATTGCTACACGTCTGGGCAAAGATGTTTATACCTATTCCGAATATCCCTCTCTCATTAAGGGCGGCCACAATTTAACCCAGGTCTCAATTTCCAAGGAAGAAGTAACCGCTCCGAGAAAAACAAATGAATTCTGGATTGCCCTTGATCAGAATACTTTGAATGTCCACCTGCCGGAATTCAAAGACGGCTGTGAAATTATTATTGATGAAGAAAAAAAATATGATCTTTCTCAAATTAATAAAAAAGCTAGTTTAATTCCCATTCCTTTGGGCAAATTGGCCAAAGACGCCGGCGGATCACCGATCATGAGTAACACCGTCGCCATCGGAGCGGTAACCGCTTTGCTCGACGGTGATTTGCAGGTCTTCAAAGGTTTATTGTCGGACGAATTCGGACGCAAAGGCGAGGAAACGGTAAAAATAAATCATCTGGCGGCGGAAAACGGCTACAATTATGCCTTGGAGCATTTCGCCGATAAGAAAAAAACTGTTTTGACTAAAGAAGAAGTTATTAATCAAAAAATGGTGGCCAACGCTAATGACACAGTGGCACTGGGCGCAATCGCGGCGGGCTTGCAATTCGCGGCGATTTACCCGATGTCCCCGATCTCCAATATCCTGCACGTTCTGGCCGCCTATCAGGAGAAATATGGCTATATTTATAAACAGCCGGAAGATGAAATTGCGGCGATTAACATGGCCATCGGTGCTTCTTTTGCCGGAGCAAGGTCAATGACCGCCACTTCCGGCGGCGGATTTAGCCTGATGGTTGAAGCTTTGGGTTTGGCGGCCATGATGGAGACGCCACTAGTTATAATTGACGGCATGCGTCCCGGTCCGGCGACAGGATTGCCGACCTGGAGCGGACAGGGAGATTTACGGTTCGTACTCCACGCCCATCAGGGAGATTTCCCGAGAATTGTCTTGGCGGCCGGAGACCCACAGGAAGCCTTTTATTTGACCATGCAGGCCTTTAATTTGGCCGATAAGTATCAAACACCGGTCATAGTCCTGGTTGACAAGAACATCTGCGAACATGACCAAAGCCTGCCGATTTTTGATATCAAAGATTATGAAATTGACCGGGGCAAGTTTACCACCAAAAAAGAAGAAGGATTTGAACGCTACAGATTGTCCACCGACGGAATTTCACTCCGCTCTGTGCCGGGCTCGGGCAATTATTTCATCGGCAACTCCTACGAACACACGGCCGTCGGACACGATACCGAAGAAATCAAAGAAATTAACGAACAAATGCGAAAAAGAATGACCAAGCTCGCCACTTGCGCTGCCGATGAAGACACTTCACCGAAATTGTATGGGCCGGAAAATGCCGACGCAACACTTGTTTCCTGGGGAAGCAACAAAGGCAGTATTCTCCAGGCAATTAAAGATTATCCCAACGTCAATTTTCTGCACATCACTTGGATGAGCCCCTTCCCGACCAAAGCCGTTAAGGCCATCCTGGAAAAAGCCAAGAGTATCGTAAATATTGAATGTAATTATTCCGCCGCTTTGGGCGGACTGATTAGAGAAAATACGGGAATTGAAATTACTGACAATCTTTTGAAATATGACGGCCGTCCTTTTTTCCCGGAAGAAATCAGCGAAAAATTAGACAGCATACTGAAAGGATAATATGACCTTAATTACCGATCTAACGACAACTTGCTCTCCAACCTGGTGTCCGGGTTGTGGAGATTTGGCAATTTGGGCGGCTTTTAAAAATGCCTGCGTGGCTAAAGGCTGGGACAATAGCAATACAGCTTTGACGGCCGGCATCGGTTGTCACGGACACATGATAAATTACGTCAAGATCACTTCCGTTGAGGGCTTGCACGGCCGGGCTCTCCCGATGGCGACCGGCATTAAAATGGCCAATAATAAATTAAATGTTTTTGCTTTTACCGGTGACGGAGACAGTTTGGCCGAAGGCGGAAATCATTTCGTTAATACCTGCCGAAGAAATCACGATATCACGGTTATTCTGCATGACAATGCGATTTATGGCTTAACGACGGGACAAACTTCTCCCCGCTCGCCTCACGGTTTTAAGTCAAAATCCACTCCGTTTGGAAATCTGGATGAACCGATTAATCCTGTCACATTGGCAATCGCCTCAGGCGCAACTTTCGTCGCCCGCGAGTATGCATCTCACATTCAACAATTAAGCGAATTAATTGCCAAAGCCAACGACCATAAAGGAACTGCGATTATTGATGTTTTGCAGCCCTGCGTTTCTTTCAATGATTTATATACTCATGATTTTTATCAGAAAAATACCTATTACCTTCCCGAAAATTTTGACAGAACCAATCAAACTAAAGCCTTTGAAAAATCATTAGAATGGGGAGAAAAGCAAATCCCGTTGGGAATTTTCTATCAAGTTGAGAGGCCATCCTATGAAGATCAAATTCTTCAAATTGTAGAAAAGCCGTTAGTCGAAAATCCCCCGACAAAAAAAGATCTCTCCGAAGTCTTCAAAAAATACACTTAAAAATATCCGCTTCTCGCTATGTCGATCAAGAACTTGCTCTTGACTATATGAATTTGGATTCATATAATAGACCGATGAACTACAACTGCTGTAAATCCCGAAGTACTGAATCAAAACAAGTTTCGTCACTCTCTTCGCTTCTATGTCTTGCCTCCGAAGAAAGCAGGCTAAAAATATTATGTATTCTCAGAAAAGGCGAACATTGCGTTTGTGAGATAACAAAACACGTCAATCTTTCCCAAAGTCTGATTTCTCACCACCTCAAAGATCTAAAAGAGGCAGAGATAATTATTGATGAGAAAAGAGGATTAAACGTTTTCTATTCACTTACGCCAAAAGGTAAAATAATTATAGATTTACTTTTTAAAATAGATAAGGAGGTGGCGAGTTTATGAAAATACAAGTATTGGGGTCCGGATGTACTAACTGTAAAAAATTGCATGAATTAACAGTTGAAATAGTTAAAGAATTAAAACTAGATGCAAAGGTAGATTATATAACCGATGTATCAAAAATAGTTGAACTGGGAATTATGCAGAGCCCCATTTTAACGGTTAACGGAAAACCAATAATGGTTGGTTTTATTTCCAATAAAGAAAAAATAAAAGATTTAATCGTTGAGGCATTGGAATAATATGGACATATTTTATTCTATTCAGTTGTTTTCCGATTGGTTAACCTACGATGTTTTTAAATTAGGACAAAATAGTCTTTTGGGAAGTTCTCTTAATTTCTTCATCTATGACAGTGTTAAAATCCTAATTCTTCTTGCTGTCATTATTTTTCTGGTCTCATTTCTAAGGTCTTTTCTTTCCCAGGAGAAGATGAGAAAGCTTCTTACGAAGAAATATCCAATTATCGGAAATGTATTAGCCGCTTTATTTGGAATTATCACGCCTTTCTGTTCCTGTTCGGCAGTTCCGTTATTCATAGGCTTTGTGGAAAGCGGTGTTCCTTTGGGCGTCACATTTTCATACCTTATCTCCGCTCCTATGGTAAATGAAATTGCTCTGGTTATGCTTTTTGGACTATTCGGACTACCCGTTGCCCTTCTTTATGCAGCATCGGGGGTAATAATCGCAATTATCGTAGGTTTTTTGATGGGAAAAATGAATCTGGAACACTTAGTTGAGGATTATGTTTGGAAAATAAAAGCCGGGAGTTTGACGCTAGAGCAAAAAATGTCTTTTAAGGAAAGAGTGAGTCAAGCATATGCTTACACTTCAGATTTAGTAAAAAAGGTATATCTTTATGTTTTGCTTGGGGTTGGGGTAGGAGCTTTTATTCACGGCTATGTTCCGTCCGATATTCTTGTAAAAATTGCAGGCAAGGTAAACTTTTTTGCTGTTCCCATAGCTGTGCTGATAGGGGCTCCTCTATACTCGAATGCGGCAGGCACTATTCCGATTATTCAATCGCTTATCGAGAAGGGTCTTCCATTGGGAACAGCATTGGCATTCATGATGTCTATTACCGCCTTGTCTTTACCCGAGATGATAATCCTACGAAAAGTATTAAAGCCAAAATTATTAGGCATCTATATTGCGGTACTGACAATAGGAATTGTATTTACGGGCTATTTATTCAATCTGGTTCTATAAACTCTTCTTAAGAGTACTTATTCCAAATATTTTATATATTAAACAAAAACCGGTAATGCTTGTAAATAAAGCTATGAAAGCTAAAACGTACAGAACGGTTTGCAGTGTTCCGCCGGAAAGTCCGTAACCAATAAATCCTAAAATAATTGCCAATACGAATCTTATTATTCTATCCGCTTGACTCTCGTTTTGATATTTTTTACACATTTAAATCACCTCCTTACAAAAACTGTGCAATATATTTGCGACTTTGGCAGTTTTATTGTCGATTACCGAATAGTAAACGAATTTGCCCACTTTTTTGCCTTTAACAAGATTAGCTTTTTTAAGTTTTATTAGGTGCTGGGATATTGCCGATTGGGAAAGGCCGCAACTTTCAATTAATTCTTGAACATTCTTGCTTCCCTTAGATAAGCAGCAGAGGATTTTTATTCTTATCGGATTTGAAATTGCACTAATTGTTAAAGACTCCATATTGACATATTAGCATCTTCTAATATATTATGTCAACATGCTCAACGCTTTAGGTTCTTCACAAATTGACGCTAGAGAAATATTTAAAAAAATACAGGCAGGAAATAATGACTTTACATTACTTGATGTCAGAACTCCGGGAGAGTATTCAAGGGAAAAAATTGCAGGAAGCATTAATTTGCCGGTTGATTTAGTTGCAGAGCAAATTGAAACTGTAATTCCAAATAAAAACGCTACTGTCTATGTTTATTGCCTCAGCGGATCAAGAAGTGTCGAGGCGGTCGTCGTTATGAGAGGTATGGGTTATAAAAAGGTTTTTAATATGGTAAGCGGCTTGTTGGCGTGGCGGGTGTACAAACTACCGTTGGAAAAGTAATTTGAGAAAATTTTACATCTTGCAAACAAGCAAAAAAATGTTTAATATAAATTAGTTATGGATAACCAAACACCACAAACAGAAGATAAAGAAATTCAGATCGGCAAATACAAAGTTAAGGTCATCAAAAGTCTTTGCATCGGAGCCGCTTCCTGCGTTGCAGTCTCTCCCAATATTTTTCAACTGGATAGCGAAAATAAAGCCATAATTCTGGAAGGACAAGATTTGCCGGAGAATATCTTGATGGCGGCCCAGTCTTGCCCAACCAAAGCCATCATTATCACCGATACCGAAACCAACACTCAAGTTTGGCCCGCATAAACTATGTCTTCTACTCTAAAAAAAGGCATTTACTTTGCATTTCTGACTGCTTTTATTTCCGGTGTTTCGAATTTTGTTAATAAGATCGCCGTTGACGTCATCAAGCCGCCATTGATTTTCACCGCCGAAAAAAATGCTCTCGTCGGACTATTGATCATCGGAATCCTGACTCTATCTTTTAAGTGGAAAAAAATTAAAAACTTAACCGGAAAACAAATTTTTTACTTGGTACTGATCGGCATTATAGGCGGATCTCTTCCCTTTTATTTATTCTTTACGGGTCTGTCTCAGATTCCGGCCATCAATGGAGCAATTATTAATAAAACTTTGGTGATTTGGGTGGCAATTTTGGCCGTGCCATTTCTCAAAGAAAAGATTTCGCCGCTACAAATTGCCGCTGTTTTACTTTTGTTCTATTCCAATTTAATCATCGGCGGCTTCACTAAATTCCAATTTTCTCAGGGCGAATTATTTGTTTTGATAGCCACCATTCTTTGGGCCATTGAGCATGTCTTGGCCAAAAAAATCCTACCAAGCGTTGATCCCGACATTGTCACAGGGGCCAGAATGGGTTTTGGGTCATTAATTTTACTTTCGGCGGCGGCAATAACCGCGCCGGCTGCTTTGGTCAGAAGTTTTGCCCTCTCTTCAACGCAAATGTTTTGGCTGGTGACAACCGTAGTATTGTTGCTCGGCTATGTAACCACTTGGTACAGAGCCTTACGGTTTGCTCCGGTAACTGTCGTGGCCTCTATCCTGGTTAGTGCTACTCTAATTACCAATGTTCTTTCGGCCATTTTTGTCACTCACGTCTGGAATATTCAACTTATGATTCAAGCCCTTTTGACAATTGTCGGAGTAGTAATTTTATGTCTAACTGCTGCAAAGACGAAGACAAATCCTACCTTATCTTACGAGAAAAGCTGACAAACTTTAGCAGACCAAAACTGAAGATTTTTTTCCTCCCGAGAAGTTAAAACCTTAACAATTAAATTCCAATGGACCGCAACCGTATCGCCGACCTTCAACTCGGGTGTAAATTTTGAATCGTAGGGAACTTGCGCCTTAATTTGAGTTAAAGCATAACCATTTTTACCGCTTTTCTTTAAAGAATTCAAATTTACTACCGCTACTTTTTTATTAAGTTCTTCGACTTTCCCCCAGCGAATCATGCAATTATTGATTGAATCAAGATTGAAAGGCACTGCCCCGCTGGCCTTACCGACACCAATAAATAAAACATGAAAAAGATGATTCGGAATAAATTTTTTCGGTTTTTTAGCTTTTAATTCATTAACAAAAAATTCCGGCACTCCCTGCTTGGCAAAATTATCAAGCAAAAGCGAATAGTCCTTCTGCTTGGCTTTTTTGAGCTCATCATTTCCCAACCAATAGCTCTCAATGACGGAGTACGAAGAAAAAGGCTTTTTCAGAATTTTGCTTAATGTTTTAAGATATGGATACAAAACTATGAAATTATTTAATTCTTCCCTTACTCCGTCGCACTCGTTGGAACTAATGCATTTTTTGAATTTGGCCACTGCACTTTTTTGGCCGCAATAACCTAACGAATTTGGCGCCAGGGAAAAACGTGATTCCAATTTCAGGGCCGAATCTTTCATTACGGATAATAATACTCATTATGATAGACTAAGTCCAGCACCTTTTAAGGTGCTGGATAAATCAAATGAAAGTTTATGTTTTTGGCAATGAAGACCTGGCGGAAGATAAACGCGCTTTTGATGTGGCCGGAAAATTGGCAGGCAAAATTGAAAACGTCGACTTCGTGAAAGTTAAACCGAACGAAGACGTGCCATTTATTGATGAAAAGTTTGTGGTCATTCTTGATGCGATTCAGGGAATCGAAAAAATAACGGAAATTAAAGATACGGACTTGGACAAATTGATATTGCCTCCCCGTTCTTCCGTTCATGATTTTGATCTCGGTTTTCAGCTTAAATATTTAAAGAAAATCGGTAAACTTGGCAGGATCACTATTGTTGGCTTACCGATGCAGGGAGAGCTTGATTACTTTCTGATCCAGTCAATCTTGAGAAAATTGGTCGCGCAGGAAACGCAGGGATCATAAGCCCGGACGATTTTTTCCGCCGCCAAATGCAAAAAGTCTTCATCTTTATCCAGATTTTCATTGAAATATTTTTTCAAATCGTTTTCGATTGTGATTTGATTTTGGGCGGTCGGCACGATGACGTCGTAGTCCTCGATAATCCCCTTGTCGTTAACTTTGACCATATGATATAAAGTTCCCCGCGGCGCCTCAACTACTCCGACGCCTACCCCTGCCTGCGGCGGCTTGGTTACCGGTCTTTCCTGAACAATTGTCGTGGTTTTCAAAATATCAATGGCGTCATCAACGCACTGTAAAATTTCAATCGCTTGGGCCAGATTATTGTGCTGTAAATTATTTGACGGAAAAACATTAAGATACGTCTCAACATCCGCTTTGGTCCGAGGATGCAAAATGTCTTTGTTGAAATTAACTCTGGCCAATGAGCCAACCAGGAAATCTTCATGTGTGTCGGAGAAAACATAGCCCTCAGACTCGGAATAAGGAACGATGACTTTCTCCATGAAGCTCAAAAAATCTTTCGGCACCACACGCTTGCCGTTGGAATTCATTAAATCGCCTTCCAGGAAATCAAACTGTTTGTCGTTGCGAAGATACAGATAGTCGGAATTTCTGACAAAGGTTTCTTTCCAGTCATAGAAAGTTTTAATCCCTCTTAAAACTTGCGGGCGGATGGCTTCAAGCCTGGCAACTAAATCCGGAAATTTTGTCTGATCAGGAGTCCTTAAAAATCCACCCGGCACAGGCAAAGGCGCATGAACGGCGGCGCCGATAATTTGATTTGTAATTTCCGTACCGACTTTTTTGATATCAAATGAATCATGCAACAGAAGATGTCCGAGATTATCGTGATCATCGGGAATATCCAAAATCGAATCGACTCCCAAAAGGTCAGGCAAAACAAAAAAGTACAAGTGTAAGGCATGATCTCTGATCATCAGTCCGTCATAGGCCAGACGTCTTAAGATTTTTGTCTGCTCTGTGACCTCAATTCCCTGAGAAGCTTCAATCGCTTTGATGGCGGCAAATAAGTGGGCCACCGAACAGGTTCCGCAGATCCTCGATAAAAAGGATGGCGTGGCCACTGTCGGCTTGCCTTTTACGGCTTCCGTGTAAAAACGGCGGTAATCCTGCAAAAGAAACTTCAAGTCCGTGACTTTACCGTCGGCAACCGTGACTTTGAGTCCGGCCGAGCCCTCAATCTTGGTAATATTGTCAATTGTAATTTCTCCGCTATGCATACTGAATTCCCTGATTAATTTAAAATAGCATGAAGTCCCGCTTTAGCGGGATCATGTGACTATTCCGAAAAGCTTCAAATATTTTTCAACCGTCGCTGTGAAAGTCGTGACATTCATCGGGCAACCCTGAACATAATCGTCCACTTTTATCACTTCATCCAATTTCTTAACTTTTTGCCCATAATTAAAAGTCTTGATGTACCACTGAATCTTGTCGTTTAATTCTTTATCGGCAAATGAGTTCCTGCTGGCCGAGGGCATGCCCGTACAAGCGCAGGCGCCGATCGCCACCACATATTTGGCATTCTCGCGGATCTTTTTCATTTCTTCTTCCTGTTTCGGGGATGATGCCGCTCCTTCGATAAAGACTACGTCCAAATTGGACATGTCATTTTTAGTTTTCAAAACCCTCATGTGTTTAAATTCTATTACCTTCCTCCATTCATCCAAGTGGTCATTCAGAAGCTCCGTCAGGACAATAGTGCTGTCTTCGCAGCAGGTAAAAGAGAACCAACCGATGACTAATTTTTTTTGTTCCACAACTAATCTATGATAACAGAAATTTCCAAAGAAAAAAATGGTAGAATAAGAGTGAATATGTGTATTGCGGCACCGGGAAAAGTCATCAAAATCGAAGGCAAAAAAGCCCTGATTCAATATCCGGGCGCTGAAACCGGATACGCGATGATTACCGATGAAAAGATAAAGATCGGCAATTTTGTTTCGGTACAAATGGGATTAATTGTGAACGTTCTGACAAAAGCCGAATCTCTCTGTGCCCAAAAAGCCTGGAAGAAAAACTAATTTACTTCAACCCTTTTCGCAGAGCATTAATACAAAGGAGGGCGCAGTTGTGGCGGGCGGGCGTGATCGAAACGGGCAAATTTTTTAGGACATCTTCATTTTTAAGCTTTTTTATTTTTTTAACCGGCATATTTTTAATTTGCTGTGTAAATAAAGAAGCCGAAGCTTTAGAAATAGCGCAGCCTTCTCCCTCAAAAGCTACTTCGGTCAATTTTCCGCCTTCGATTTTACCTGTTAACCTAATTTTATCTCCACAAGTCGGATTGATTTGCGACACGTTAATATCGGGCTTTTTAAGCCTCCCGTAATTTTGCGGATTCTGCCAATGTTCCAAAATTATTTCTCTATATAACGGATCTTGTGTCATGTTGAATTCCCTGATCAATTTAAAATAGTATGAAATCCTGCCTTAGCAGGATTTAAATATCCTCTTCGCCTCTTCTAATCCCTTTACCAATTTATCTATATCTTCAGTTGAATTGTAAATAGATAGTGACGCCCGCAAAGTACTGGGCGTATTGAGCGTTTGCAGTAAAATATGGGCGCAATGATGTCCGGCTCTGACACAAATCTGACTGCGGTTTAATATTTCCGAGACATCATGCGGATGAAGACCCGGGATGTTAAAAGCGAAAATCGGCAGTCTATTCTTGCTTTTATTGCTACCATAGATTTTAATTCCTTTTATTTTATTCAGAGCTTTAAGCCCGTATTCTGTTAGCTCTTTATCAAGACCGGCAATAGTTTTAAGCCCTACCGAATTAATATAATCAATGGCCGCTCCTAAGCCCGCAACCGCTTCTAACTTCCCCGTTCCAGCCTCGAATTTAGTAGGAGCAGGAGCAAAAATTGCCTTTTCTTTAGTCACATGCTCAACCATATTTCCGCCACTAAAAATCGGCTCCATTTCTTCTAATAATTTTTGCTTACCCCACAGCACACCAATACCCGACGGCCCATACATTTTATGTCCCGAAAAAACTAAGAAATCGCAACCCAGTTTTTGAACATCAACCCGTAGGTGTGCAACCGCTTGTGCCGCATCAACTAAAAATTTAGCATTCACGCATTTCTTTTTCAGAACCGGGATAATTTTCTCCAAAGGATTGATGGTTCCCAAGACATTTGAAGCCTGCGTTAAAGAAATTATTTTTACTTTTTTAAATTTCAACTTTGCCTTAAATAATGACTCATAATCCAACTCAAAATCTTTATTAACTGGCAAGTAAAATATTTTTATTCCCAACTTTTCTTTCAAACGTATCCAAGGGACAATGTTGGAATTATGTTCCATTTCGCTCAAGACTACGATGTCTCCTCGTTTTAAATTTTTCTTGGCGTATCCCCAAACGACCAAATTAATCGCCTCCGTCGCATTGCCAGAAAAAATTATTTCCGCCGGATCTTTGGCATTAATAAACTTCGCTGCCTTAACCCGCGTCCCTTCATAGATTTTCGTTGCTATAAAACTTAGATCATAAACTCCGCGATGAACATTGCTGTTATATTTTGTATAAAAATCTGTGACCGACCCGATTACTACTTTCGGTTTTTGCGTGGTAGCGGCATTGTCCAAA
>Ga0182027_10002445_pt1 | contig 30139 bp, 26 predicted proteins | sample 712E1DmetaG_FD_121300 | JGI IMG/M metagenome (GOLD analysis project Ga0182027, IMG submission 121300) | Permafrost microbial communities from Stordalen Mire, Sweden - 712E1D metaG (Illumina Assembly) | ecosystem: Environmental > Terrestrial > Soil > Wetlands > Permafrost | place: Sweden...
GAGCGCCTCCTGCAATTCGCGCCGCGGCAGGCTCGGTGAATCGGCAATCACCGCCAGCGCGCGGCTGCCCAGGACTTCATGCGCCACGCGCGCGAGGAAAACCGAGTCCACGCCGCCGGAATAGGCCACGAGGCACGAGTCGTAGGCGCGCAGCACGGCGCGAAGTTGTTCAAGCTTGTTTGCCGACACGATTCAAAGCTCGCATTTGTTGCCGCGCTTGTCGAGCCGCGCAAAAATTAGGTAGTGGGTTAATTTGGTGGGGCGAGACTCCGTCGAGCCCAAACTTCCAGCAGCGCTTTCCAAAGAGTCAGGGCTCGAGAGACTCTCGCCCCACCGGTTTTTATCAAACTGACCCACTACCAAAAATTACAATCGTGCTTGACGCGGGTGGTTTTTCTGATTGGATATGTCACCTATATGAAGACGAAAATTTTTGCGGCGTTTATTGGATTGACCATCGTTGCCACCGGTTGCATCTCCACCGTCAGCGGCACAAAAACGGCTGCTGTGCCGTTGGAGAAGGATCGCATTGAGGGACGTTATCAGCGCACCGTGGATCAGGTTTATCAGGCGGCGGTGCAGGTCATTCAAAATAATGGCGTGGTCATCACGGAATTCATTCCGCACGACACCGTCAATACCGTGCGCTCGTTGCAGGGTAAGGTTGGTCAGCGTGATATTTGGGTGCGCGTCGAGGCGGTGGATCCCAAAATCACCTCGGTCATCGTGCAGGCCCGCACGAAATGGGGCAATCGCGACATTGACATCGCGCACGAGCTGGAAAAGGAAATCGCGCTACAACTGGCGCGGTGAGCCGCGCTTCAACCCGATATTCTGTTCGTAAACGCCGAGTTTCACGCTCGGCGTTTCCTTTTGTCCCTTAAGCTCAAATTTCAGGCGTCCCAGCCGCGTTCGCGCCATTTCCGTAACCGACAAATCGGGAAACCGTTTGATGATTTTTTCCAAAGTCCGGCGCGCCGTCTCGTAGTCCGCGCCAAGTCGAATCTGCAAATCCGCCAGCAGATTCAACCAATGCGCAACGTGTTTGGCTGATTGCTCCGGCTGCTCAATCAATTGCTCCAATTCGAACGTCGCCAAATCCAGTCGCTGGTAATGTTCGGCATAAATAATGGCCAGTTTTTCGCGCGCCTCCGTATCAAGCGGATGCCGCTCCAAATGCTTCACGTAAACGGCCGCGAGCTGCGCCGGATCCACTTCTGCCGGACGCAAATGTTCGGACGATTCCAACAGCCCGACGCTTTTGATGCCTTCCGGCACGGCCACAGGCTGGCGGTCGAGCGACGCCAATAATTGTTTTTCCGTGCCGCCCAAATGCGCGATGCGTTGCGCGGCCTGCAACGCCAGCTCGGTATCGGGAAATCGCGCGATAATTTTTTCAAATGCGTCGCGCGCCGAACCCACATCCTGCGCCAGTCTGATATGCCAGTCGGCAAGCTGGTTCATCGCGGCGGCAACCTGCTTGGGCGGTGCGTCGGGCCGGTCGCAAAAATGGTTCAATGTCATTTCCGCCGCCGGCAAATCCTTCAAATCCTCCGCCTGAATGCCGGCCAGCAACATCACGCCCTCGAAATCATTCGGGAACTGCGCGAGTTGTTTGTGAATTTCGATAACCGCTTCGGGAAATTCCCGGCGCATTCGCTTGGCTCGCGCGATGGAATAATACGGTTTCGGCTCCGGCGGTTCGTTGCCGCCGTCAATCATGCTTGTCAACGGTTTGAACAGCAACTCACTGATGTTCGGCGCCCATACGATGCCCAGAACGATCCCAACGGCTGCAATGGAACCGGCCATCAAGAACGCCGACCCCGCATCTCCCATTTCTCCACCCCCAGCCGCAGATCCGCTGACGCCTCGAAAAAAGAAAATCTCGCCTGTCACCAGGGCGATGCTCAACACCCACTTGAAAATCAACTTTGGCGGATCGTCACTGTTTTTGAGTGCGCGCCAGAAAACCCAGCCCAGGAAGCCAAAAAGAAAAACGGCCGAAATCACATCGACAATGGTTTCCAGAATCCGGTTCATGACTGATTAGGGCAAACTTCATCCCGCTTGCTGTTGGGTGCAAGTAGTTTTTCACCCGTAACGAAATGGTTTTGCCATCGCGAATGTGTTCGGCAAATGCCGAATTTCATGCACTTTGCCGTCCGTCAGCAAAACCTCAACGATGTCAAAACGGATTTTTACCGGCGGATTTTTCAACAACTGCAAATAATCGAGCGCAGCCTGTGAAAGCCGCCGCCGCCTTTGCGCGTTCACCGCCGCAGCCGGTCGCGTCCATCCCCCGGACGAACGGGTCTTGACTTCCACAAACGCCAGGCAATCGCCATCGCGGAAAATCAAATCAATCTCGCCGCGTTGTGAGCGGAAATTGGCTGTAAGAAATTTCAACCCCTGCCGCCGCAAAAACTTTTTGGCCGCGCGCTCACCCAATTTGCCGCGACGCAAATGTTCCGCCTGTTTTTCGCCAGCGAACCGCACCTTGAATTTTTCCAGCAGATTCATTTTTTAGACACGGATTAACACGAATTCAAACCGGCTGAAATCAATCTATGAAATCCGTGTCTAGAAAAGTTCACGTTCGATGGGTTTCAACGGTGCAAAGCTGCGACGATGAATCTGACAGGGGCCGTGCGCTGCAATCGCCGCAAAATGGCGCGCTGTGCCGTAGCCTTTGTGTTCGGCAAATCCGTAAACCGGCCAGCGCCGGTCAAACTCCAGCATCAGCCGGTCGCGCGTGACCTTGGCCAGCACACTCGCGGCGGCGATGGAATAACTGCGCGCATCGCCCTTCACAATCGCCGTCTGCGGAACGCGCATCGTCCTGACCGGCAGGCCGTCCACGAGCGCGTGCTGTGGCTGTGGATTCAATTTCGCCAGCGCCGCATTCATCGCGTCATGCGTCGCGCGAAGGATATTAATCGCGTCAATTTGCGGCGCATCAATTTGCGCAACGGCATATTCCACTTCGTCGCAGGAAGTGAGAAACGCGAAAAATTGTTCGCGCTGCGTTTTGGTGAGTTGCTTGGAATCGTTGAGGCCGGCGAGCTCGCGCGGCAGACCGGTTTTGGCCCATTTCACCGGCAAAATCGCCGCCGCGGCAACGACCGGTCCGGCAAGCGGACCGCGACCGGCTTCGTCCACGCCCGCGATGCGCGTCACGCCGCGATTCCACAATACGCGCTCGAACTCGAAACGATCCGTTTGTATTACACGAGCCATTATTTTACAAATTGCCCGTCCCTGCTTCGCTTTCGGCACGGCATCCTTCGCTCTCCGCTGCGAAAAGACTGGCCTGCCATCCGTAGCTCGGAACTATTGACGAGGGAGTCCTCCTTTGCAAGGCTACGGAGGACTCCATCCTTCGCTCAGAATCTCCAGACGTCGGTTCCGAGCGAAGGATGGTGCGCGCTGCAGGTTTTGAACCTGCGACCCCCAGTGTGTGATACTGGTGCTCTACCGCTGAGCTAAGCGCGCAACAAACACAGCGTATCCACCGCCGGCGCTGTTTCAAGGTTTTCTTAGAACCGTGTCGCGCTGCGCCCATTCGGGGTTCGTGTTTGGAAAATCCAGGTTGTAATGCAACCCGCGGCTTTCGGGCCGCATCAATGCGCAGCGCACAATCAATTCCGCCACCGTCGCAATGTTGCGCAATTCCAGCAGGTCGCCCGTTACAATGAAATTCCAATAGTATTCGCGGATTTCCTCCTGCAAATTCGCAATGCGCTTGGCCGCGCGCTGGAGCCGTTTGTTCGTCCGCACAATGCCAACATAGTCCCACATGCAACGGCGGATTTCGTCCCAATTGTGCGAGACGACGACAAGTTCGTCCGGGTCGGTCGCCTTGCCCGACTGCCACGCGGGAATTTTCGCGTCATCCTTTTTTTCGGGCGGACTGGAAAGAACCTTCTGCGCTGCGCGATGCGCGCAAACGAGCGCCTCCAGAAGTGAATTGCTCGCCAGCCGGTTCGCGCCGTGCAATCCGGTGCACGCGACTTCGCCGACGGCGTAAAGCCCGGCGATGTCCGTCTCGCCATCCACGTTCGTCATCACGCCACCGCATTGATAATGCGCCGCCGGCACAACCGGGATCGGCTTTTTCGTGATGTCAATGCCATAGCGCAGGCACGTCTCGTAAATGTTCGGAAAACGCTCGATAATGAACTGCGCCGGCTTGTGCGTGATGTCGAGCCACACGTGTTCCGCGCCGCTCTTTTTCATTTCGCTGTCTATCGCGCGGGCCACCACATCGCGCGGCGCGAGCGATTTCATGGAGTGGTAATGCTCCATGAACCCGACGACGCCGAGCGTTTTAAGCACGCCACCCTCGCCGCGCACGGCTTCGCTGATAAGAAACGATTTCGCCTCCGGATGATACAGGCACGTTGGATGAAACTGAACGAACTCCATGTCCGCCACCGCCACACCCGCACGATACGCCATCGCCACGCCGTCGCCGGTCGCAATGTCGGGGTTCGTCGTGTAAAGATAAACCTTGCCGCAACCACCCGTCGCCAGAACCGTCACCGGCGCGGAAAATGTTTCAATGCGACCGGATTTTTTATCGAACACATACGCACCCAGACAGCGGCTCGCACCCGCGAGACCAAGCTTTTGGCTCGTGATTAAATCAATCGCGAGGTGATTTTCAAAAATTTGGATATTCGGCTGCTGTGACACCGCGTTCAGCAACGCGCGTTCGACTTCGCGTCCGGTCACATCCTTTGCGTGCAAAATCCGCCGTTTGGAATGACCGCCCTCCCTGCCGAGATCGAGTTGTTTGCCGCCGTCCTCGTCTGGCGCGTCGCGCTTGGAAAATTTCATCCCCAGCTCCATTAACTCCGCAATGCGCGCCGGGCCTTCCTCGACGATGGTGCGGACGACGTTTTCCTTGCACAATCCCGCGCCCGCCGCGAGCGTGTCGCGCACGTGCAAATCGAACGAGTCCTCCTTGCTCGTCACCGCCGCGATGCCGCCCTGCGCGTAATTCGTGTTCGACTCCGCGCTGTCCTTTTTCGTGACGATGGCCACGCGCCCGCGCGACGCGACCTTCAACGCAAACGAAAGCCCCGCGATGCCGCTGCCGAGAACGAGATAGTCAAATCGTTTCATTTTTTCACAATCGCGCATTGTCAATCAACCGCGTCTTTCCCACAAAAACCGCCAAAGCCATGTGCGTGCCGCGTGTTACTTTTGAAACCGGCAACAACATGTCCGGTTCAAAAAATTCAACATAGTCCAACTTTGCCGCCGGTTCACATTCGACAAGCCTTTTCACGGCTGCCTTCAATTTTGGCGCAGGAAACGCCCTCAGTTTTTTGACAGTAGCGCGTGCCATTTGAATCGAGCACCAAAGGACGGTCGCCTGCCGGCGCAAATCGCCAATGAGATATTTATTGCGCGAACTCATCGCCAGCCCGTCGCGTTCACGTAACGTCGGCGCCACGATAATTCTTACCGGGAAATTCAAATCGCGCACCATGCGTTTGATGATGGTCGCTTGCTGCCAGTCTTTCGCGCCGAAAACCGCCACATCCGGCAGCACGATGTTGAATAATTTGGCGACTACCGTCGTCACACCGCGAAAATGGGTCGGGCGCGACGCACCTTCCATCGCTTTGGATAAATTTGCCTCGACGACATAAGAGCTGAATTCGGTGGGGCGAGACTCCGTCGAGCCCAAACTTTTTGCGGTTTTGATTTTAGGGCTCGAGAGACTCTCGCCCCACCTCGGATACATTTCCCTGTCGCTTGGCGCAAAAACAACGTCCACGCCCGCCTCGCGGCAAAGTTTCAAGTCGCGTTTCAAATCGCGCGGATAGCGGCTGAAATCTTCCTTCGGTCCGAATTGGGTCGGATTGACATAAATGCTGACGACGACTTTGCCCGCCTTGCCGACCTGCTGCCGCGCCACGCGCACGAGGCTCATGTGCCCGGCATGCAAATAGCCCATCGTCGGCACAAAACCGACTTGCGGGGTCGTAGCCATTTTGCGGCGAACAGTTCCGCTCGCTTGTGGGGTCGTAGCCTCTTTAAGGCGAAGACCCATGCGCTTGGATGCCTGCTGCCATTGTCTGGCAAGCCGTTGCATCGCGGCGACGGAAGTGACGATTTGCACAGTCTGAAAGGTGGAACAGTTAGAACGGTCAATCAATGCAATTGTCGTTCCCAAATGTATTTTCTGATTTTGCGAGACCTATACCCGCAGGGCCTTGTCCCCAGAACTGGTGACTGGCAGGAAACGCCATGTCGCGTATGCTTGTGGCAGTAAGTATTTAGTTCTCATTGAGGGGCCGGAGTAGTGTCCGGCCTCTTTTTTTATTTCAGACTCCCCTGCAACTTTATTTTGTCTGCCCGGTCTCTTTTTGGAGGGCAGTCTTGAAGGTCACGGAGACCGGCTCAAGCGGCACGCCCTCTTCGCTTTGGAAGGCATCAAAATACTCGGAGTTGAGCATGAACTCGTAAGACCAACCCGGCTTAAGCTTGACCGGCACCGTCCACACTTTGTGTTGGGCATCATAATGAGCGCCTTTGCTGGTCTCGGGACAATGGGGGCCGCTACCCACCAGTGCCCAGTCCTTGTCAGTCATGGGCCGATCAAAGACCACCTGAATGGTGGTCAAGTTTGGATCAACGTCTTGCGCCCCATTGGCGGGAATCATGGAAACGACTTTGGGCCGCTTGCTCGCCAAATCAGCCAGCGTCTTGGGGAGATTTTTCGCCGTCTCGGCAAAGAACGTGGCCAAGCGCGGCGAGAAGTCCTCAAGCGTCGGATACTGGTCGCGGTGCGCCTCATAGTCGCCAAGCAGGTCCGACATCTCCTGCATCCAGAGAAAGCCTTTTCGTTTCTCTACCTGAATGGCGCGCCGGGCTGCCTCCTCCCCTTCATACTGGCGCACATAACGGATGACGCAGGCGCGGACGAGTGACTCGTATAACAGCGTCTGTCCGCTGCCATAGGCCTGGGATCGCATCCGCCCGGCAACCTGCTCAAAAAGGGCATCGCCTGACGGCTGGAGTTCGGCCAGGTGGCGCTCGATAAGTGGATTGGCATAAGAATGGCAAAACTCGTGGACGACCGTGGGCAGCGCGTCGCGCGTAAATTCGGGCAACCCCTCCTTATCTGTCTGCCACACGCCGAGAATGCAATAGAGTTCTTCGCGGCCGTCCGCAGCCCGGAAATGCGGACCATAGCACCCGCCGCCATTGAGCAATCCTAGCGCGACGGTGAAGCTGGCGTGCGGCCTCGGGCCAAAGTAGGCGTCGAACCATTCGAGGTGCGCCTCCTTGTCCAGGAGTGTTTGCATCCGCGCCACCGTAGTCTCGTATAGCGGACGGTGCTGCTGAATGAATTTCTGGAAGGAGCTGTCTTTGATAAACTGCCGCGCCAACGCCAGGAAGTTAGTCACATCGGGAGCCGTCCAGCGTTTGTCCAGACCTTCAGGCCGGGGTTCGAGTGGAAGTTTGAGCTTGAGGTGCTCGGTATCGGTCAAATGGACCGCCATGCTCATGACGGCATCATAAGAAACGCCGTGGGTGCTACACAACTCCCGGGCTAGATTGACCACCGCATCGTCGCGAAACTTCCCAAATTGCTTGTCCGCGTCCTCGGCGTAAGATTCCACTCTCGCCATGTTGTACTCCGGGTTGCCGGCCAGGTGAAAAATGAGGCTCAAAAGTTCCACGCGAGGATCGACTACCACCTGTAGCGAATGCGCGGAGCCTGGAGCCGCTTGGCTGGTGGCGCGGTTGGTGGATTCGGCAGCCATCACGGTCGATTGAGACAACGCGGCTGCCGCTGCGATGACGATGGTAAAGAGACGCATTGATTTCATTTGGTTATCCATTGGTTTTGGCATAGATGCCATCCGGTAGATTATCAATTACCATGCGCAATAAAAAATTACAGCGGTTAATCGGTTTTCCATTCCGAAACTTTGCCTGAATCAGGTCAGGGTTAACTCACAGTCACAGGCAAATAGGCCTGAAATGTGGAGCCTCTTCCGATTTTACTTTCCATGAGAATGAAGCCGCCATGGCTTTTGACGATGGACAAGGCGGTGGACAATCCCAAACCCCGGCCTTTGCCGAGTTCTCTTGTTGTGAAGAACGGCGCGAAAATCCTATCGCGAACTTCGGGCGGAATCCCGTGACCCGTGTCCGTCACTTCAAACAACACATATGGTCCTGGTTTGGCGTCGGTATTCGAATCGGCAAACCGGGCGTCGACGATGAAATTGCGCGCTCCCAACTTCAGTTTGCCGCCGTTTGGCATGGCGTCGCGCGCGTTGACGGAAAGATTGAGCAACACTTGATGTAATTGTGTCTGGTTGCCCATGATAGGGTGAACGTCCATGGCAATCTCAGTTTCGACCTCTATGGATTTGTTGAATGTTTCGGAAATGATGCCAATGACGCCTTCGAGAAGTTGCTTGGGATTGATCGGGTCGCACTTGCCTTCCAGCTCGCGGCCAAACCGAAGAACTTGTTTGGCAACATCCGCGCCGCGTTTGGCGCCGGCCTCCATCGTATCCAGCAATTTCAAACATTCCTTATCCTGAATCTTTTCGCGCAATAATGCGGCGGAAGTCAAAATGGGCATGAGAACATTATTAAGGTCGTGGGCGAGATCCGACGCGCGCTGGCCGATGTTTTCCATTCGTTGGGTGCGCTGGGATTGATCTTCCAAACGTTTTTTATCCGTGATATCGCGACCGATGCCAACCAAGCCGATGATCTTGCCGTCGGCATTACGCCAGGGAACTTTTGTGGTGAGCAACCAGCGGACTTCGCCGTCGGGTTTGATAATTTTCTCCTCACGGCCGATGATTGACTGGCCTTGCCAAAGCACCGAATAGTCGTCTTGAATCAGCTTCTCGGCGATGTCCTTTGGGTAAAACTCGAAATCCGTCTTACCCAGCACCTCGGCCTCGGTTTTACATCCCATGAGTTTTAAATCGGCCGGGTTGGCCACGATCTTGCGTGCACCATTGTCTTTGGCGTAGACGACGTCCGGCAGATTATCAATTACCATGCGCAGTAAATTGCGCTCTTCCATAAATTTTCTTTCGTTGATTCTTTCCGGAATTATTGCAAAACGTCTGGCGAAGCAACAGGAATTTCGCAACGGTTATCGTGTTTTATGCACTTTTTCCTTGCAGGAAAAAGGTGGTGGTAGGTGATGGATTCGAACCATCGAAGGCGTAAGCCAGCAGATTTACAGTCTGCTTTATATTGATGTTTTGCTATCGTCTGTAAATAATGATTGATTTGTGATTGACTTCTTTGCATCCGTTTGGTGAAATAGGCGCGTGTAGCAGAACCAACAAGAAAGCGAGCGCACTATGAAACATCGAACCGGCCATTTATTCAAACGAGGCGATACCTTCTATCTCTTTTGGAAGGTCAACGGCAAAGTCTTTAGCAAGGCTTTGCGCGACGACAACGGCAAGCCCATCACCACAAAACGCGAAGCGGAAGAAGCCAGAATCAAACTCATGGCTCCCTTCACAGTCGCGGATGAAACCGCCGCACTGGAATCCATCGCTGGCAAGCTGGAAGGCCGCAAGGCCGAGCTTGCCAAGTGGGATGATGAACAACACCCGCCGTCGTCCATCCGGCAAGCATGGAGTGATTATCTCGCCTCACCCAATCGCCCGGACAGCGGCGACTCGACACTTCGCCAATACGAATTTCAATGGCAAGCCTTCGCCGATTGGATGAATGAAAAGCACGCCGACACTCTGACGGTGCGCGAAGTGACAAAAGAAATCGCCGAGGAATACGCCAGCAGTTTGAATCACGGGAAATTAAGCCCGTCCACTTACAACAAACATTTGAATTTGCTCACGCTCGTTTTCCGCGTCGTGAAAAACAAGGCCAAGCTCACCGGCAATCCGTGGGAAGAAATTCAGCGTAAGCGGCTGGTCACAAACAGCCGCCGCGAACTCACGATTGATGAACTGCGAAAAATCTGCCTGGCCGCCACGGGCGAATTGCGGACATTGTTGGCACTCGGCATTTATTGCGGCTTGCGACTTGGCGATTGCGTCACGTTGCGCTGGGGTGAAGTGGATTTGCCACGCGCTATGATTCGGCGTGTCCCGAACAAAACCGCCCGCCGCAATCCCAAGCCCGTGATAATTCCGATTCATCCGATTCTGATGGGGATGCTGTCAGAGACGCCGTTAAACAAGCGCGGCGAATATGTCCTGCCGGAAATGGCCGCACTCTACAATCATCGCACTGACATGGTAACAGACATGGTTCAAAGGCATTTCAAAGCGTGTGGAATCACATTGCACAAGCCCGGCACTGGCAAAGACGGCAAACGCGCCGTTATCGAAGTTGGTTTTCACAGTTTGCGGCATACATTCGTTTCAATGTGCCGTGAAAGCAACGCGCCATTGGCCGTTGTGGAAAGCATCGTTGGCCATAGCAACCCCGCGATGACGCGGCATTACACGCACGTTGGCGAATTGGCCGCTGGCCGCGCCATTGCCTTGTTGCCGTCAGTAATGGGCGACGCGAAGGCGCACGACTTGCAAAACGAGCCGGAAAACATTTTACTCAAAGCGCACAAGCTCGCCAAAAAAATGACCACCGCGAACTGGCAAGCCAACCGCAACAAGCTGCTGGCACTTTTGACGGCAAAGGAAGTCCAGCTTGAAATTACATGAACTGAATTGAGCATGGGCGACACAACCTACAAGGCGAAAATCTATGGCCAGGAGCGCGAAATCCGCTGCTTCGATAAATCTCATCTGGTTTTGGCGGACGGCGCACGCTACGAGTTTGTTCCGGCGAAAAAGCCGGCCTTCCAGTTTACGATGCAAAGACTCGTTTCCGTCAGTCGGCTCCTTTGGAAAGATTGCGAATGGTTGATGGAGGGCGACCGGCTACAAGACCTGCTCAATGAGGAAACGCAGAAAGCCGAGACGGAACGAAAGCAGAAATACGCCGCACTCGATAAGTTTCTCTACGATGAATTTCAGCCAGATGATTCGTTTAATCAAACAGTGGGCAAGCCAATACCGGGTTCGACTGGTGGTTGGTTATCTGGCCTTGTCTCCGACAAAACAAATCAGATACTTCGGCAAGACGTTTGCGCCGTGGCTTGGTTTGAAGGCATCGAAGACCCTGTGCTGCTGCGAAAATTCGATCTGATACTGCTGACGGAAGGACACGCGGCCATAGACGCGAAGCTGGATGCGTTGAAGGATTCGGTCGAGAAAATGACCGGCGAGAATGCAACCGAACTACGGCAAACTAAGAAGGCGCTTGGCAAGGCGCAAGAAGCAGCCAGCATGAATTTGAAGGAGGCGTTGTTCCAGAGGTGATGATTGGGATTGGCGCGGTTGACACGCACCGCCAATGACGGGGTTGAACGTCCCGTTCGTTTTTTCAAGCAACGGCCATCTCTTTGTCGAATTCGATTTATTCACCGGCAAAACTTCCGCGCCAAAGCCGCTCCCAAAATTTCCAACACCCGCCGAGTTGCGCGCCCGCTACGAAAGTGCGAAAGGCTTCAAACTCGATTCGTCTTCGGCCAAGCCACTGCTCACGCGCTACACCGGTGGCGAAGCCACGCGGCGTTACTATCAGGACGCCGCAATCCGCGCCGTCTTGGAAAAACTGGCACTCGGCAAAAAGCGCGCACTGCTGACGCTCGCCACCGGCGCAGGTAAAACTTTCATCGCCGTTCACCTGCTCAAACGCATTGCCGACGCCGGACAACTCCGACGCGCACTGTTCGTTTGCGACCGCGACGAACTTCGCAGTCAGGGCTTGGGCGCGCTGCAAAACGTTTTCGGCGCGGAAGCCGCTGAAGTTTACAAAGAAGCTGACGGTTCAAATCACGCCCGCAACGCGCGGATTCACGTCGCCACGTATCAAACGCTCGACGTGGACACTGAGGACGGCACGGCGAATTTCCTAACGACTTTCTACCCCGAAAATTATTTCAGCCACATTATCATTGACGAGTGCCACCGTTCCGCTTGGGGCAGATGGTCGCAAGTGCTCACGCGTAACCCGAACGCCGTGCAAATCGGCCTTACCGCCACACCGCGCAAAATTGAAGTCACGGAAAAGACCAAAGAAGCCGCCGCCGATCTGCAAGTCAGCGCCGACAACCTCAAACACTTTGGCGAGCCAGTTTATGAATACGACATGGCGCAAGGTATTGAGGACGGCTACCTCGCCGCGTGCGAAATCCACCGCTTCGACCCGTTCCTCGATGATAAAGATGAAAGGCGCGAAGGTATCACGCGGGAAGATTTGGCAGGTAAGAAACTCACCGATGCCAACACTGGCGCACCCATGCGTCCTGAAGACGCTAGAGCGCACTATGGCGGAGCAGACCTCGACGACAAATTATTAGTGCCCGAACGTGTTGCCGCTTGGACACGCCTTTTATTCGGCCAGTTTCTCACCACTGGCGGGCCGGAACAAAAAACCATCATCTTTTGCGCCCGCGACCGTCATGCCGACGATGTTGCCACCGCAATGGGTAATCTTTACGCCGACTGGTGCAGAGAAACCGGCAGGCCGCGTCTCGATAATTACGCCTTCAAATGCACCGCCAGCGTTGGCGGTGCGCAATACCTGGCGGATTTGCGCGGCGCATCCCGTTCCTATTTCATCGCAACCACCGTGGACTTGCTCACGACCGGTGTGGATGTGCCGTGCGTCCAGAACATCGTCTTTTTCAAATACGTCCGTTCGCCCATTGCGTTTTATCAAATGGTCGGACGCGGCACACGGCTCAATCCGGCGACGGGCAAATTGATGTTCCGTGTTTATGATTTCACCAATGCCACGCGCTTGTTCGGCAAGGAATTCGTGACCAAATGGCAGCCGCGCAAAGGCGAAGGCCCGGAACCGCCGTTGCCGCCCGAACCGACGATTCAAGTCGAAGGCTTCGACGTGCGCATCTCTGACGCCGGGCGCTACATCGTGACGCAGGTGGACGGCAAGGCCATGCCCGTGACCGTCGAGGAATACAAGGAACGGCTCTCGACATCCTGTGGCACGAACTTGGTGTGTCGCGCCAAATAAGATCGCTTTGGTCGGAGACATTCTGATTTCTGTGCGTGCCCCTGTCGGGCCGACTAACGTCGCAGATGTTGAATGTTGCATCGGCAGAGGTTTGGCCGCCATCCGCCCCAGAACAAAATATGCCGACCGAGATTTTATTTTATCAGCATTACAACTATACGAATCCGATCTCGTAAAACTTGGGAGTGGTAGCACGTTTCAGGCAATTGATCGAGACGACCTCGAAATGCTCGAAATTCCTCTGCCGCCGCTGGCGGAGCAGAAGCGAATTGCGGGGATTTTGAAGGAGCAGATGGCGGCGGTGGATGCCGCGCGCCGCAGCGCTGACGCGCAATTGCAAGCCGCCGAAAATTTGCCCGGCGCCTATCTCCGCGCCGTTTTCAACAATGACGAATCCAAATCGTGGCCGAGAAAACGATTGGGCGAGATTGCAAAAACCAGTAGCGGCTCGACCCCAAGTCGTGGACGCTCGGATTATTTTGGTGGGAAAATTCCGTGGGTGAAAACGGGTGAGTTGCGCGACGGATTCATTCAAGACACGGAAGAATGCGTAACCGAAAAGGCGCTCAAAGAATGTTCACTTCCGCTGTTACCAGTGCAAACGCTTTTGATAGCAATGTATGGTCAAGGCCAAACTCGTGGCCGAACAGGGTTATTGAAACTGCCTGCGACCACGAATCAAGCGTGCTTTGCCATTTTGCCCAATCCCGCCGTTTTCGACACTGCGTATTTGCAATGGTGGTTCCGTCACAGTTACTCGCGGCTCCGGCAAGAAACAGAAAGTCGAGGAGGCAATCAACCAAACCTCAATGGTATTTTTCTACGCGAACAAGAAGTGCAACTTCCGCCACTTGCCGACCAGCGCCGCATCGCCTCGGAACTTTCCTCGCAGATGTCGTCAGCGGAGCGGCTGCGCCAGACGTTGGCGGAGCAACTGGACGCGATCAATCAATTGCCCGCCGCGCTACTGCGCCGGGCGTTTAACGGAGAACTATGAGAGACCAGAAAAACAAAATCATACCGTTGGAAACCGTCCCATTGGGGCAAGCCTTTCCGAATGAATCGCAAGACTTGACGCCGTGGCTGGCTGAAAACATTGATGCGCTTGGCGAACGTCTCGGCCTGAAACTCTCAATTGAGCAACGCGAAAAATCAGTGGGGGACTTCCGTGTGGATTTGCTTTGTCAGGATGCCGAAGGGCAAAAAGTCATCATTGAAAATCAGGTGGAAAAGACGGATCACGATCACTTGGGTAAATTACTCACCTACCTTGTGAATCTTGAAGCGAAAATAGCCATTTGGGTAACGAGTGACCCGCGACTGGAACATCAGCGGGTTATCGAGTGGTTGAATGAGGCTTCGCCGAATGATACGGCATTTTATCTCGTGAAGGTGGAAGCCATAAAAATAGGCGAGGGTATCATCTCGCCGCTTTTCAGTGTGCTTGCGGAACCAGATAATCAGACAAAGGAAATCGGCGAGGACAAGAAAGAGTGGGCAGAGCTTCATCACCACCGGCTTGAGTTCTGGAAAGGCTTGTTGGAACGCAGCAGGGCAAAAACCAAACTGTTTTCAACCATCAGCCCAGGCCGCTATCACTATATTTCAACCGGCTCCGGCAAGGCAGGCATCCATTTCTCCTATTGCATCTACATGGATTGTGGCACGGTCGAACTTTACATTGATGCTGACCACGACACGGGAAAAGGCAACAAGGCTGTTTTTGACAAACTCCAATCGCAACGAGAAGCGATTGAAAAAGAGTTTGGCGCGCCTCTGGAATGGCAACGTTTGGACGCCAAACGCGCTTCACGGATACTCAAAACCTTCGACACTGGTGGCCTCACCAGGCCGGACACATGGCCTGCGCTTCAAAACCAGATGATTGAAGCAATGATCCGGTTTGATGGCGCTTTGCGGCCCCGACTCGCAAAAATTTCGATTTAATCCCAATGCACAAGAAAATTACCAACGCAACCCACAACGTTAATGGTAATGGCAAACGCCACGCCACGCAACAATCGGTCAATAGCGCAGTCAAAGCCATCTGCGACATCATGCGCCGCTCGAATTGTGCGGGCGCGCTGCAATATGTGCCGGAACTGACGTGGATTTTGTTCCTGCGAATCCTTGACGAGCGCGAGACGCGCGAGGTGGAGGAAGCCGAAGCGGTGGACTCGGAATATACGCCGTCACTGGCCGCGCCGTATCGTTGGCAGGATTGGGCCGCACCCGAAGGCGAGAAACGGAAGGAATTGCAGAATGGCGCACTCGGCGCGTTCTTCAGCTTCGTCAACGGCGAATTGATTCCACATTTGAAAAAGTTGCGTGAGCAGCCGAACGCCGAGCCGCGCCAGAAGGTCATCAGCGAAATTTTTTCCAGTGTCGAACGCACGCGCATTGACACGGAACGTAATTTTCTGGACGTGCTGGACAAAGTTCACGAGATCAGCGCGGAGACAGTTGACCCAACACACGTGTTCACGATCTCACAGGTGTATGAGGGACTGCTGCTCAAAATGGGCGAGAAGGGGAACGACGGCGGGCAGTTTTTCACGCCGCGCGAAATCATCCGCGCGATGGTGCGGGTAATTGACCCGAAGATTGGCGAGACGGTTTATGACCCTGGTTGCGGCACGGGCGGATTTCTGGCGCAGTCGTTCGAGCACATGGCCGGGCAGAATAACTCGAAAATCAAATCGCCCGACCAGTTGGAAACGCTGAAGCACCGGACATTTTTCGGACGAGAAAAGGACAACGCAATTTATCCCATCGCGCTGGCGAACCTTGTGCTGCACAACATTGATGAGCCGCATTTGTGGCACGGCAACACACTCACCGGCGCGGAAACCTACGGCGGACTGTTTCAGGACGCACCGCAACTGCATGACGTGGTTTTGATGAATCCGCCGTTCGGCGGCAAGGAAGGTAAAGACGCGCAGACGCGATTTGCTTACAAGACTGGTGGAACGGAGGTGCTGTTTCTTCAACACGTCATTGACAGCCTCAAAACGACTGGACGTTGCGGTATAGTTCTTCCTGAAGGCGTGTTGTTCCGCACGAACGAGACGGCATTTGTGCAAACCAAGCGCAAGTTGCTCGACGATTGTGACCTTTGGTGCATTGTGAGTTTGCCGGGCGGCGTGTTCACGGCGGCGGGCGCGGGCGTAAAAACGAATCTGCTTTTCTTCAACAAAGGCAAGCCGACGGAGAAAATCTGGTATTACGATTTGTCCGATATCAAAGTTGGCAAGCGGACGCCGTTCCTGCTGGAGAAGTTTGAGGAATTTTTCAAACTGCTGCCGACGCGCGGCGATAGCGAGCGCAGTTGGATGGTGACGCGCCAGCAAATCGAAGCCAAGAATTACGATCTCAAAGCGGTGAATCCGAACCGCAAGAGCACCGAAGACACGCACACACCGGAAGAATTGCTGGCGGTCATCGAGGCGAAAGAACGTGAAGTGACTACTGCGCTTGCTGCATTACGTAGTAATTCTCCGTAAATATGAGAAACGATAAAGCATTCCACGCTCCGATTCATCCAAAAGACACAAAGACTCAAACCTTTGGATGCCGTCACACTAATCCAGATATTTGTGCTAAAAACCATATGCCGAAAAAGTGCGCTTTCGTAAATTCGGATGGCATGTGCTACGCCCCGCCGGCCTCATGGCCAAAGCAGTTTGAGAAGCTTAAAGCAGCAAAGAAGTGAACGTGGCCACAACTTCAGACCTTCGACAGCAACTCGTGGCTATAACGCCCGAATGGGAATCGCGTTACGGTATCGCGCCCTCCGTCACTTCAGCGATTTCGGAATATGCCGCGTTCGCATCAGCGGGGTGTTAGAATCACGGTTTCTTGCATTTGGCTCTTACTGAAAACACGGCAGCTGCCTGTAAAAATACACCTAATAATCCAAACCATCCCAAGAACCGCAACCACCCTGCCATGTTATCACTAATCTGACTCTCCGCCTTAATCGCAGCCAGTTCCCGACGCATCCCCTCAATCCACATTTCTTGCGTGAGTTGCTGCTTCCCGCTCTGCAAATTATCAATGACTTTCTCGAACTGCTGATAATCTAAAGCAGCACGCTGGCTATACCGGAACTGCACCTCCGAACCAATGAGTGCCGCAATTGCAAGTATCAAAAACAACACGCTCGGAAAAAGTAAGCTGAAAATGTTTCTTTTGGTCATGGTTGGCTCCAGCGCGGTATTAGGGCGCATTGTCATAGTCTTTTCTATACTGGGCTTCGCGTGCTTCTTGCTTGGAGAGTTCGTCCTGGATGAGGCGAACTATATCCGCCTCCTTCAGTGCAACATCTTTACGATTTATGCGAGTGTGTTTCTTGCCGCGCTTCCCCAATGCAAGAAGAATCCATCCAGCAAGAAGCGTAGCCGAAAACTGTGGAACAAACTGTATGACAATTTGCGTAAAAATCCCGCCGCTTGTGGCAGACGCCTGCACGATATGGGCAGGCTCTGACTTGGTAACGCCATCCGGCGGCGTTGAACTGGCGAGTGCTTGCGCCATCTCATCATCCGAGAATAACAACCTGATGGATTTGCGCTCTCTCATGCGGGCTAACGAACCAAACTCAGCCACGCCAGGCCTATGATGTCAACCGCGAAGGCGGAATTAAAGGCACAACCGGCTTTCTCAAAAATTCCTTTACGTCCGGCGTTGGGGTATCTCGCTCATTTTCGCGCTCACTCCCCCCAACCCCGCGACATGGGCGGGGGGCGTGATCGTCCACAATTTTTTGCAAGCTCAGCAACCATTGACGCGCTTTTATTGGTTGAGTATCCGGTGGGTGGGTTTTGACATCACAGGGCATTGATTGACTTGTGATTGACTTGTAAGCATCGTTCTGGACGGGAACGCAAGAGACGGTAAAAGCATGAGAGCGCACAGATTCAAAACCGCCATTCTGATAAAACAGTTGATAACATTGAACAAAATAGGGATTCCCTCTGTGTTTTAAGGTGGTGGTAGGTGATGGATTCGAACCATCGAAGGCGTAAGCCAGCAGATTTACAGTCTGCCCCCGTTGGCCACTTGGGTAACCTACCAGCCAAAAAAGGTAGGGACGCCCGGCCCGGGCGTCCGTGCGGACGGCTCGGCAATCCGTCCCTACCGAAACAAGGCCGCATAGTAAGCCATGCCAGCGTTCGATTGTCAATTTTGCTGCGTCTTCCGCCTTCGTCCCGCAAGGCGGGACTATGGCGGACAAGTTGCTGCTCATTTTTGGCCATCTGTGCATATCTGTGGCTCGCAGCCTTTACGCGAAGCCTGGGTCTGCGGTAAAATAGGCGAATGTTCGATTCGTTAAGCGGCAAACTCCAGAACGCCTTTCGCAACCTGCGCGGGCTTGGAAAAATTTCCGAGGCCAACATCGCCGATCCCCTGCGCGAGGTCCGCATGGCGTTGCTGGAAGCCGACGTGAATTTCAAGGTCGCGCGCGATTTCATCGAGCGCGTCAAAACCAAGGCCATCGGCGCGGAAGTCATCCAGAGCATCCAGCCCGGCCAGCAAATCATCAAAATCATCCACGACGAACTCGTGGATTTATTGGGCGGCTCGTCCCGCGATGGCGGGACCGCGCTGAATCTCGGCGGCAGTCCGAGTTGCATCCTGATGGTCGGGTTGCACGGCTCCGGCAAAACCACTTCCAGCGGCAAACTCGCGCGCCTGCTCCAAAAACAGGGCCGGCAACCGTTGCTCATCGCCGCGGACGTCAACCGCCCGGCGGCCATGGACCAACTCGAAACGCTCGGCAAACAGCTTGAATTGCCGGTGTTCGTGAAGCGCGGTGAAACGGATGTCTTGAAAATCGCCCGTGAAGCGCTGGATTACGCGAAAACGAATAATCGCAACGTTTTGATTTTCGACACGGCAGGCAGGTTGCAAATTGACGAGCCGCTCGTGCAGGAGCTCGTCCGCCTGCGTGACCTCGTGAAGCCGCAGGAAATTCTGCTCGTGCTCGACGCCGCCACCGGACAGGAAGCCGTGAACGTGGCCACGCATTTCGATCAGGCGCTGCAAATCACCGGCTCGATTCTGACGAAGCTCGACGGCGACGCGCGCGGTGGCGCGGCGTTGAGCATGAAGGCTGTCACCGGCAAGCCCATCAAGTTCGCCGGCACCGGTGAAAAGCTGGATGAGTTCGAGGCGTTTCATCCGGAGCGCATGGCATCGCGAATTCTCGGCATGGGCGACGTCGTCAGTCTCGTCGAAAAGGCCGCCGAAGCGGTGGATTTGGACGACGCCAAGCGCATGGAAGAAAAGATGCGCAAAGGCGAGTTCACACTCGAAGATTTTCTGGGGCAATTGCGTCAGATGAAAAAGCTCGGCTCGCTCGAAAACGTTGTCGGCATGTTGCCGGGCGGCGCGGAAATGTTGAAACAGCACGGCGATTTATCCAAGCAGGAAAAGGAATTCAAGCGCATGGAAGCGATGATTTGCGGCATGACACCGAAGGAACGGCTCAGTCCGCAAATCCTGAACGCCAAGCGCCGCATCCGCATCGCCAAAGGCAGCGGCGTGAGCGTAACGGAGCTGAACACGATGCTGAACAAGTTCGGCCAGATGCAGCAGATGATGAAGAAAATGGGTAAGTTCTCAAAGATGATGGCAAAGATGGGTGGTGGCTTGCCGGGGATGTTGGGGAGGTAGATTTTCACGCCAAGGCGCGAAGTCCGCAGATTATACGGATTGGATGGATTTTTCAAATTTGTTCAAGGCACGCCATGTGTTAAAGTGGGGGTGACGTATGACCAGATCGGCTTCACATCAGCCCGCGACGCCGCGCCGGAGGCTGCCGCGCTCGTTCAAGGATTTGACGCCGTCCAAACATTTCAATCCCCGCACGTTTTTCCGCGAGTTGGTTTGGAAAGCGCTGCTCACCCCGCGCATCGGACGATCACGCCGCCCGATTTTCCCGAAACTTTCGCGCGGCCAGGTCGCCATCACGTGGATCGGTCACGCGTCGTTTTTGATCCAGTTCACAGACCTGAACGTTTTGATCGATCCGAATTTTGCGAATTGGCTGTTTTTTTTGAAGCGCATCAAACGCTCCGGTCTGAAAATTCAAGACCTGCCGCGGATCGATTTGGTGCTGCTCACGCACGCGCACTTCGATCATTTTAACAAGCCGACGCTGCGCCGGCTGCCCCAGCCGAAAATCGGCGTCATGCCGCGCGGCGTCGGCGATTTGGCGCAAAACCTCGGCTTCGCGCGCATCATCGAACTGGATTGGTGGGAAAGTTTCTCACAGGAGGAATGGAAGGTGACGTTCACGCCGAGCCTGCATTGGGGCGCGCGGATGCTGCGCGACCAGCATCGGGGTTACGGCGGTTTCGTGCTGGAACACCAGGGCCGCCGGATTTACCACGCGGGCGACAGCGCGTATTTCGACGGTTTCAAGGAAATTGGCAGACGGCTCGCGCCGGAAATCGCGTTGCTGCCCATCGGCGCATACCATCCTGAATCGTTCCGGCGCATGCACATGGGGCCGGACGAGTCGGTGAAGGCATTCCGTGATTTGCACGCGCGCTGGCTGGTGCCGATGCACCACGGCACGTTCAAATTGTCGTTTGAGGAAATGGACGAACCGCTGCGCTGGATGCGCGAAATCGCCACGAGGGAAAATCTCACACGGGAATTGCGGATTCTCGAGGAGGGTGTGCCGGTGGTGTTTTAGCCCTTTGCGGTTTGCTGTTGCCAACCCGGCAAAGCGGCGAGCGCGGATTTGATTTTTTCTGTACTCAATTTCTTCATACGATTGAATCTTGCATAAATGAGTAACACCATTTCATTAACACCGGGCTTCAGCCCGGTGATAACCGGCAAGGAATGTCAAAACCGTTTCAACGGTTTTCCCGCACCCGCAAGCCGTTGAAACGGCTTGCCGGCCCGAATGCCTCCGCCACCCGGCTGAAGCCGGGTGTTAATGAGAGCAATTACGGGGTTGTCCGCGATCCGTTTCCGCCTTCCTCCTTCAACCTTTCTTAAAACCATTCCCTGCGTCCTTCCACATAAGTTCGCACGAACTCTTCGTCGGGCTTGCACAGATAAATGATGCCTTCGATGAGACCGATGATGTGCATGATGGGAGAAAGGATGAAGCAGGAAAGCACGCTGACCAGCAGCATGACCAAACCGGCGCCCGTGTAGCCCAGAATGAATTTATGGATGCCCAGCGAACCCAGCAGGATTCCGAAAATGCCCGCCGGAATTTTGCCGGACGCCCGCGATGTGACGACGGGCGGTGGAACCATCGGCGGCGGTGCCACCTTCAATTCGGGCGCAAATTCGGAAAATGAACCCAGCGGTTTCCATTCCGATGCGCCTTCCATTTGAGCAAGTGTTTGCCACTTGACGCGGTTTTCGGCGATCCAGCGCCGGATTTGCTCCGCGTTCACCGGCCCGTACTGCCGGCCATCGGTTCCAATGATTTTATACATAACGCGCCTTTCCGATTTTGGTTGGAGTCACGAAAATATCACGGTTGTTTCGGGGGTTTGCCAGACAAATCCAAGACAGGAGGGGAAATATGTTCAGTCTCGAAACTTTCGAGCGATTCCAAACTGTTCCTTGATGCTTCGCGCATCAGACTGATGCTTGTAACCAGCGACCAAAACCACGACAGCGCGAACAGGATGGCACCCGCCTCCAGCAGTGCCATCTTCGACAGACGCGGCTGCTCTTCGCCAAACATCAGGCCATAATACTGGACTATCACCTTAAAAAACCACACGGCAATCATCACAAAACCAGTCACCGACAGAGCGAGTTGCCCGAGACCGGCGAGCCAACGCCCCGCTATGATTGAACCGAGACCGGGTGTGGCCAGTTGATTGACGATTAAGGCGTTGCGGGCGGTGGTGTGGCTAACCGGATTGCGACTGGGAGAAGATAGTTTCATAAGCATACATCAACGCCCCAAAGCCGATGGGTATGGTGATCAATATACCCACACAACATAACAACAGACCGGCGACGTTGACCAGGCTGATCAAAATCACCAGCCCGAAAACCTGCCACCAGTGTTTGCTGACCATCTTTCTGCTCGCCCCCATCGCGGACCAAAAATCCATCTGCCTGTCAATAATCAGGGGCAGTGTGAATTTCCAGCTCACAGCCAGATAGATCACGGGGATCATGCAAATGAGCAGAACCGGCAGGCTGATTGACCATGTGGATTTGATGGCCGCCAGAACTTCAGCGTTGTTTGATCCGGCATGTTGAATATGGGTGATTGCCGGAAAACATTTTACACACAAAACGATCACGAATGGAATCATGCACAACCCGATCAACAAGCCCGGCACAAGGGTGCCGAGAAAAAGTTGAATGAAGGCCCTGCGAAATCCGGCGAATACGTCACCAACGTTCGTCGGTTGACCGCGGATTGCCTGAATAAAAATATAGAAAACACCTCCCATCAACGGACCGGCGATGAACAAATTCGCAATCGAAAACAACGGTCCAATGTGTGGAATAGACCCGAGCCCGCCAATCGCGCCTTCGATCAGGAAATAAATCAGAACGCCGACGAACAGCAGGCCGAAATTATTTTTGACCAGTTCCCATCCGCGGCTGATGCAACCGCCGATGTCCAATTCATAATCGCGTTCCAGCCAGTCGACAGGAGTTGCGACCGACGGCAGCGGGGTGAAACTGACGGCCAGCGCGGCGGCAAACTCTGGAAATGCCGAGAGCGGTTTCCACTCGGCGTCGCCCTGCGCTTGCGCGAGTGATTGTGCGCCGAGCCGGCCCTCGGTAATCCACTGGCGTATGTTGTCCGCCGTGACCGAGCCGTATTGTTTTTGGTCGCCGCCGATGATGGTGTAGGTCGCCATAACTTTACCAAGTTTCTTCAGGTTCTAGTCCGTCGGGCGTTGTTATGCAAGCTCTGGTTTGTAATTACGTATTTCGCACGAAAAGTTTCCCAGGCAACTGCTTGATCACGTGTTTCATCTCCAGACTCAATAACGCCACGCTCACCGCCGAACTCGGCAACCCGCTGCGGCGGATCACCTCGTCAATGCTCGATTCCTCATGGCTCAAGGAATCATAAACGTGCCTTTCGTTCTCGGACAATTCGAGCGCGGGTAGTACGCCGGTTTCTCCAGGCGACGGCGGGCGGTTGCTCGCCGGAAACAAATACTCGAACTCGCTCAAAATGTCCTCCGCGCCTTCGCAAAGTTTTGCACCCTTTTTAATCAAATCGTGACAGCCCTTGCTGCGCGGCGAATCAATCCGCCCCGGCACGGCGAAAACCTGCCGGCCATATTCCGTCGCAAAATTCGACGTGATGAGCGCGCCGCTGTGCAGGTCGGCCTCCACGACCACCGTGCCGAGCGTCATGCCGGCAATGATCCGGTTGCGGATGGCAAATGACTGTCTGTCACCGTTGCGATTGAACGGAAATTGTGTGACGACCGCCCCGTTCTTTGTGATTCGCTCAAAGAGTTCCGCGTTCTCCGGCGGGAACACAATATTGATGCCCGTGCCGAGCACGCAAACCGTCCGTCCTTTTGCGGCGAGCGCTCCTTGGTGCGACGCCGTGTCAATACCGCGCGCGCCACCGCTCACGACCGTCACGCCGACGTAGGCCAGTTGATACGCCAGCTTGCGCGCGGCCTCGATGCCGTAATGTGTCGTCATCCGTGAGCCGACCATCGCAACGGCGTTTTTGTCCTTCGCGGTCAACTGCCCTTTCGCGTAAAGCACAATCGGCGGGTCGTAAATTTCCCGCAGCGACGCGGGATATTCCTCATCCGGTTGAATCAAAACGTGGCAGCCGGATTCCTGAATGCGTTTCAACTCACCAGCAAGGTCAACCGTTTTCTCCCAACCGGCGATCGCCCCGGCGGTTTCATCACCGATGTTGCAGACGCGGAGCAGTTCACTTTTGGACGCCTGAAGAATTTTTGGCGCGTCGCCGAAATGTTCGAGCAACAGCCGCGCACGCACCGGGCCGACGTGTTCAATGAGGTTGAGCGCGATGAGCGCCTCCCGTGAGTCCATGCGGTCTGGATAACGGTTGTGAAGAAATGCCGCAAGCCCGCATTTGGCATGGTTGCAATTCGCCGGCTTTTTGTTACTTAATGCGCGTGCCCGATCCCAGTTTGCTGATTCTCATCCCGGCCCATAACGAAGAGCGCCGCATCGAACCGGTGTTGCGCGATTACGCGCGCTTTTTCCGGGAAAATTATCACGGCAAATTTCAGATCGTCGTCCTGCTCAACGGTTGCACGGACAACACCCTTGCGGTCGTTCAACGCATCGCTGCTGAATTTCCTGCAATCATCGCGTTGGAATTCAAGGAGCCGATTGGCAAGGGCGGCGCGCTTATCGAAGGTCTCAAGCTGGCGATGCACGCGGATTTGATCGGCTACGTGGATGCCGACGGCGCGACACCGCCGCATGCGTTTTTCGAGTTGCTCAAATATATCGGCGAAGCGGATTGTGTCATTGGCTCGCGCTGGCTGCCCGGCGCGGTCATTCACCAATCACAGGCCAGTCATCGGCAATTTGCCAGCCGCGCGTTTCATCTCATCGTGCAATTGTTGTTTTGGATGAACATCCACGACACACAATGCGGCGCGAAAGTAATGCGGCGCGAGGCAGTCGAAAAAATTCATTCGAATCTGCGCATTGCCGACATGGCGTTCGACATCAACCTGCTTGTGGCGCTCAAGCGCGCCGGCTTTTGCATTCTGGAAGTGCCGACCGAATGGACGGATCAAGCCGGATCGAAGGTTGTGCTCTTCCATTCGTCACTCGTAATGTTTCTGTCCGCCGTGCGAATACGATTGATTTACTCCCCATTTTACAAATGGCTGCGACCATTACGGCCACTCGAAGGTTGGATTTACAAGAAGCTCCGCGCGCCACAACCGTTGCCTGGATCCAAAGTCCAAAGCCCAAAGTCTAAAGCTTGAAGTCTCAACTCGTTTTCACCCGACTTTGGACTTTAGACCTTGGACCTCGGACTTCTGAAGCTGAACCACGCACAAACACCGAGCAATAAGGTGCTAAAAACGCCAAGCGTCTGAATCATCATACGTAATCCCGCCTGGGTATCGGCCAAATTTCCCGCGTGTTGGCCAACCATTGCCAGCGCCACGCCGTAGCCAATTGCGACCAACACCAGCCACGGCACGACCGCGAATCGTCCGCGCGCCAGCAAGGCATTGATGAGCACATTCGCCAGCGTCAGCGGCAACATGCCCCATGCAAACCACGGCACAAGCGGCGTTGATACATCGAGAAATGACTTGTCATACACGATGCGCAAAGGCAGCGACGGAAACAGTGTACAGCCAATCACCGCTGCGCCGCCCGCCAGCAACGTCAGACCCAGCGCATGCGCAAGCACGTCCGTTTTCTCACCGCGCGCCGCGCTGTGCGCGATTTTCGGAAACATCACCAGCGTCAGCGGCTGTGCGAAGAAAACCAGTGCCCGGCCAATCATGCCCGCTGCGGCATAGTAACCAGTCTGCTCGCCCGGGAAAAATTTTCGCGTGAAGACCATGTCCGCACTCAACATGAACACCACCGCGCCCAATCCCAGCGTCAGCGGCACAACGCGTCGCAGCCATTCATTCCAATCCACCGGCGCGGTCTCCGTCCGCCAGACATCACGGACTTGCCAGCCGCCGATCACCATCACCGCCATCATACCCAACAGCACCGCGCTGACTGCACCCGCAGCCCAACCGTGAAACAACAGCACGACCACACAGACCATGCCAAAACGTCCGACACCGTTGAAAATATTCGTCCAGCCCAGCCAGAGAAAATTCTGCCGTCCCTGCAACATTCCCGCCACCAACGGCATCCACATCGCCACAAGTCCGATGATGACGGTGACCGCCAACGCCGCTGGATTTCCAATTTTCAAACCGGCCAGCGTCTGATTCCAAAACACACCCACGATGGCCGCCATCGCCAGCCAGATGAAAAAAATCGCCCGCCACACACCGTGAAATGTGCTTGTCACCCTGCGCTGCTGTTCGTCGGTAACTGCCGCCGCCGCCTGCTGCGCAAAGACCATCTGCAATCCGACTGTCGGAATGGCCATCAGGGATATGACTTGCAGCAGCGTTGTGAATAAGCCGTATTCCTCCTTCGGCATCAGCTTGGCGACCATGTGAACGGCATAATAAAGCACACCGGCAGCCGTCGCCGTCAGCATCATCCAGCCGCTTTGACGGAAAAACGCGGCGCGGTGATGCGCGGAGGAGGCCGCCGGGGCCATCTCGGTTTTCTCGCCTAAATTCACGCGCGAAGCTTGCCGGATGAGTTAAACGGAGAAAAGGCATTTCAACCGCGAAATACACAAAACACACGAAAGAAGAATCAGGCTGGAAAAATTTTGTTCGCGTGGTTCGTGTATTTCGCGGTTGCAATTTCCGTCTTAAACGATTTCCACCGGACATTTCGGCAGCGCATCGAGAAAGGCCTGACCGTATTGCTTGGCTAAAATCCTGTTGTCCAAAACCACGATGATGCCGGTGTCGGTTTTGGTCCGGATTAACCGACCGACGCCCTGGCGAAATTTCAAAATCGCTTCCGGCAATGAAAATTCGCTGAAGGAATTGCCCCCGCGCGCCTCAATCGCCTCAATCCGCGCCTCGATGAGCGGATGGTCGGGCACGGCGAACGGCAGCCGCGTGATGATAACGTTGCTCAACGCCTCGCCCGGCACGTCCACGCCCTGCCAGAAGCTGTCCGTGCCAAACAACACCGAGTCCACGTCGTCCTTGAATTTTTCGAGCATCGTCGAGCGCGGCGTGCCTTTGCCCTGCACAAAACACGCGACGCCGAGCTTGTTAAAGAACGGCTCCATCCGCTCGGCGAGTTCCCGCATGAGCTTGTAATTCGTGAACAACACGAACGCCTTGCCGTGTGTTTGTTTCACGAAATGGGCAATCCAATGTTCGAGCGCATCGGCGTAACCGGCTTCGCGCGGGTCCGGCATTTTCTTGGCGACAAAAATCTTCATCTGCCGCTCGTAATCGAACGATGTGCCGACCTGTAAAAGCGTCGCCGCTTCGGCTCCAACACGTTTGGAAAAATAGTTCAGCGGCGAGTTGAAGGTTGAGGGTTGCGGGTTGAAGGTTTTTTTGCGCGGCGCGTTCGTTGAACTTTCAACTTTTAACTTGGAACCTCCAACGTCTTTGTCTTTCACGGCCAGCGTCGCACTGGTCATAATGATGCTCGTGTCGCTCTCGAACAGCCGGCGGCGCAAAAATTCCGCCACGTCAATCGGCGCGGCGTTCAACGCGAGATTTTTGTGCGCCTTGCCGCTGCGTTCGACCCAATAGACATGCTCCGGCGCGCTTTGTTCGAGGAACTCTTTCACTTCGTCGCGCAGTTCGGCAAGCCGGCGATTGCACTCGACCAGTTCCTGCCCGATGTCCTTGTCTTCGCTCGTCTTGATGAGGTCGCTTACCGCTTCGCGTAATCGCTGAATCGGCAGCGTGACGTTGTCCTTCACCAGTTCCGCGCGCCGAATGCGAAGTTCCGTCCACTTTCTTGTGGTGGGGCGAGACTCCGTCGAGCCGTAACTGTTGCCTTTGGTTGAAGCTGCCATTTCCTCGCACGCATCTTCGACGTGCGCGAAAAATTTATCCGATTCCTCCAGCAAATCTGCCGCGAGCTTCACCGCGCCGCCTTTGCGCAACGTGGCAAGCAGCCCCTTTTCCGTGCGCGGATTCCAGAGCCGGTTCAGCGCGTAACGCACCTGCCCGCTCGACACGCTCAAGCCGATGTGTTTCGACGCCACGCGCTCCATCTGATGCGCCTCGTCGAAAATCACGAAGTCATTCTTGAATAAAATGCCGCCTTCAATCTCCTCCTCGATGCCGCCGAGCAGTGTGAAAAACAGCGTGTGATTCAACACCAGCACGTCGGACGAAAGAAATTTGTTCCGCGCCCGCTGAAAGAAACAAACACCGTGGTCTCTGGCAAAATCGGACGGGAACCCGCAAACTTTTGGCGAGCAAAGCCCGCGCTCGGAACAGACCTGCGCCCAAACCTTCGGATCCGGCTCGACGTCGAAATCCGACAGGCTGCCGTCCCTGGTTTTTTTCGCCCATTCGGCGATACGCTGCAATTCCTCGGTCTCGGATGACGTGAACAGGTTGCCAGATTGTTGCATGGCCTTGTGCAACCGGCGCGTGCAGAGATAGTTTGCACGGCCTTTGAGCATCGAGAAGCTGAACTTCACCGGCAGAATTTGAGTGAGCATCGGCAGGTCCTTTTCGGTGAGCTGTTCCTGCAGATTGATGGTGTGCGTGGAAACGATGGCTTTTTTCTTCTCTGCGAGGGCGAATAAAATCGCCGGAATCAAATAGGCGAGTGACTTGCCGACGCCCGTGCCCGCTTCGACGACAAGATGTTCGCGCTTCTGCAATGCCCGCGCCACCGCCACGGCCATTTGTTGTTGCTGCGGACGAAATTCAAAATTCTTCGCCTTCGACAAAATACCCGTCGGCGAAAAAAATTCTTCGACCTGTTTTACAAGATCAATGCCTGCACCGGTCGGCTGGTGTTCGATGACCGAGATCATTTAGTTTACCGCAAAGGCGCGGAGACGGAGAGAGTTTGCAGAAAATTCCCGCGCGAACAAATTCATTTACAAAAACAAAAAGGCGCGTTCCCGGTCAGGAACGCGCACGATTTGACCGCGCAAATTTGATTACGGCATTTACCGCATCCGCGGTGACCTTATTACCTGTATCTGCGACGACTTCGTTTTTGTTGAAAGCGATGTGGGTGCGTTCGTAGTAAATGTAGTAAATGTGGGTACGTTCGTAGTAATAAGGCTCACGATATTGACGCCCTTTATGTTGTTGTAGGTGAATACGAGCCTGTCAAAAATTTTGATGTCGCTCAATGGCGCATTGGTCTTGCCGTTGACCACAATGGCGCAGTTGTCGGCCAGATGAAATTCCCTCGAGTTGAAGTTTAACACCGGTGCTGTCGTTATTGTCCGATTGGTCTGGTTAAGCGCAATCACTCTACCGTTAAACGTGGAGTCTGTCTGGGCGATTTTATGGGCGACAGCCTCGCCACCCGGCGTTTCATAAGTAACCGTCACGTTATTGCCCGACTGAATGTCCGTGACCGTGCCGATCTTGCCGTCAGACAACACAACCTGGCAGTCGTCCGCAATTTGGAACGTCTTATTCAGCACGATGAAACGCAGCATCAGCGTATGATGCGTCGGGTCATTGGTCCTCACAGTGCCATCACAGGTCATCAGTTCCTGTTGAACACTATCCGCCACCAACAAGTCGTTGGCATAATAATAACTATTAACCTGGATCCGCTGGCCGCCCGCGCCAGCCTTCGGTTCCTGCTGGGCGGGATTCGCCGTTAACATGTTGGTGATGTGATGATAACTGACCGTGACCTGCTGGCCCGGCCGCAAGTTGCTAACCGAACCCGTGGCCTTGTCCGCCATCATATATGCGCAGGCATCGCTGAGAGTGAATTTTTTGCTTGATAGAGAACCCTTCTTCACGTCCAGCACACGATCCTGCGGGTTAATGGCAGTAACTATGCCCATGTAGGTTTCACCCGGTTGAGGGGCCGTTGCCGCCTGATCCGCCGATGACTTGAGTGCCGTAATGATTGCCAAAATAGATACGCAAACAGCCACCCACTTCTGAGATGAAGGGATTTTCATAGTGGCAATCGAGTAAACCTATTATGCGCCGCTGTCAATTATTATTGCGAATCTTGTCCGCCAAACAAATCCATCTGTGGTGGCGGGGCGAGTTGCTTGAGCTTGTCGCGGTCCTGCTGGCGGCGCGGGGACTGGCGGACCGTGCCTTCGGGTGTGAGTTCGGATTCTTCGAGGTTCGCCAGAATTTCCTTGGCGCGTTCCAAAACGGTTTTTGGCACGCCGGCGAGGCGCGCGACGTGGATGCCGTAGCTCTTGTCGGTGCCGCCTTCGACGATTTTACGCAGGAACACTATCTGGTCGCGCCACTCGCGCACAGCCACGTTGAAGTTTTTCAATCGCGGCAGCCGTTGC
>Ga0182027_10002446_pt1 | contig 30129 bp, 29 predicted proteins | sample 712E1DmetaG_FD_121300 | JGI IMG/M metagenome (GOLD analysis project Ga0182027, IMG submission 121300) | Permafrost microbial communities from Stordalen Mire, Sweden - 712E1D metaG (Illumina Assembly) | ecosystem: Environmental > Terrestrial > Soil > Wetlands > Permafrost | place: Sweden...
AAAAACATCTCCAACAACAGCAACTTTTCCCCTTGAAGTATTAACCAAAAAAGTAATTCCAGTTCTGGAATGCCCAGGTGTTTTTATTATCTTAATATTTTCACTAAAATCTTCTTTCCAGTCAATACAACTGTTTTTATCCCATATCCCATAAAACTCTACGGTTTTAGCATCAGAAAACATTCCAATATTTCGAAAATGGTCAATATGAGAGTGAGTTAATCCAACATAATTGACATCTGAAATTTTCAAACCCTCTTTTTTTAATGCATCAGTTAATACCTTCTGGCTTTCAAGAACACCAGGGTCTACTACCATTACTATTTTTCCATCTCTAATTAAAGATATAGTTGCCTCTGTTTTTTCATTCTCAGAATCACTGCCTGTATATCCCTTAACAATTACTTTTACTTCTGCCATGTTTTTTATCTTAAGTTTTTGTTTAATTCAAAAACTCATCTCCAAGTCGAGGATTAAATTCACCACTTACATTTTCAAGCATTTTTGTTTTTGTTGCAATAGATCCGCGCCACTGGGGGTGGGCCAAGACCCATCCAAGTTTAACAAGAGCTGTCTCGGGTAAAATATCTTCAAGATAAACAACCCCGGTCTCAAGTATTTTTCTTTGAGGAGCATAAACATAAGGGTCAATTCTTCCATAAATAGTCTGAGGAACAGCAAAAATATACATACCTTTTTTTATTAATTCTTGAAATTTAGGTAACCAATTCAAGTTTCCTTCAGTGCAAACATGTCCAAGACCAGTCATCTCAATTATAAGTCCTCGATAACCTTTTTTTCTGTAATAATCAAGTATATTTGGATCCTGTCCAGGATAAAATTTGATTAATGCAATGCGATTATCATAAACAGCATCAACTTTTGATTTTTCATTTGCTTTGCCTCTTTTATTATAGTCTGTTATTATTTCAATTTTCCCATCTGGAAATATTTTTGCTATAGGTTTTGTATTCACCGGACGAAAAGTATCTCTTCTAGAAGTATGCATTTTTCTAGTCTTTGTTCCTCGGAGTACAGAACAGTAATCATCATTAGTTGTTGCATGACCAACTAATACCACTTCAGCAATATCAGAGAGTGCAACGTGAGCAGCACAGACTAGATTCATTCTAGAATCAGCACTACCTCGATCAGAACTTTTTTGAGAATAAGTTAAAACCACAGGTTTACTAATTTTTCCAAGCATAAATGAAAGAGCAGCAGAGGTATAATGAAGTATATCTGTCCCATGAGAGACAATGACTCCACGAACATTGGAATCATTAAGGCTTTTAGAAACAATTTTAGCAATTCGAATCCAGTCCAAGGAATTCATATTTTCACTTTGTTTCATAAAAGGAATATGCAGCCTGACATCAGCCAATTCAAAAATCTCAGGATATATTGAAAATAAATCTTTTGCATCAATTAAGCTAGTTACACCTCCTGTTTTAGGGTCAAGTTTTGAAGAGATAGTTCCTCCAGTTATAATAAAATCAATTATAGGTTTTTGATGAGATAGCTTAAATTCTGTTTTACCAGCATCTTTGGAATTTTCAGAATCAGGAGAATCTGAAGTTATCTTCTCTTTTTTTAAAATAGCTTCCTCAACAACTTTAATCTCAGTTATATCTTCTTTTTTAAAACCGATATTATAGCCATTATCTAATTTAACAAGCAAAATACCGGTTTCATGGCTTTCCAGAAGTCTGCCTGTCTCACTTTTCCCGCCAATGATTACTTCTATTTTATCTCCAACTTCAGGCGCTTTAAATGGTTTTTTTGATACCATATAAAAACTAAAATATTCATATTTATAAAATCACCTTTTTCTTGTAGGGATGTCATTTAAAAAATAATATTACTTATTTAATGACTCGTTTAATATTCTTAATATTTCAGGCATAGTCATTAAAATAAAATAAGGAGATGCTCCAACAATCCCTCCGGACAATATCGCAGCAGACTCTTTAGCAGTATACATTCTGTTAATCCATTTAAATCTCTCTGGATTATTTGTCAAAACTTCTGCATGATTTTGAGCCAAGTCAACAATTCTGGTGTTTTTTACCCCTCTTCTTAAAAAATATTTTATTTGTCTTGAATGATTTTTACCTGCAAGTAAGGTTTTCTCTTCACCAGATTTATATGCTCTCATAAATTCAGCTTGATATGCTGATCTTGCCTCACTATGGGAATATGAAAAACCATTTCTCTCTTTCTCGCCCATATGAACATAAAAAGGCAGTTCTCCTCTTGCTTCACTTGGAAAGTTAATTTCTTTTAAATCCATTTCAACAGACCTTGATTTCTGAGAATGTCTTGAAAACATGTATGAAAAAAATAATGGGAGGGTTATCCCACATTCTGCTCCTTCTTTAAAAGATTTCATGAAACTATTTACACAAAAATCAGGAATTTCAGTTGCATCAGGCCTGAAAAAAATCAAACTCAAACCAGACTCATATAATAAATTCCTTTGATTATCTAATGCATCTATAACTAATCTTTTATATTTGCCACTTCCAGAGATTAAATCATGTTTTATTCCAAATAACTTGTATCTAAGACCATCAATCTCTACCTCTTCACCTTGAAATCTTTCGGCAATAGGGTTTTTTAAATTTTCTAACTCCATACGATTAACCTCTAAACTCCAGTCATGCTTAACCTGTCCTAAAAAGGAACCAGTATCCTTAAAATCAAATCCTTTTTGAGAATAGGCACTGATTAAACTATTAATACAGTCAAATCTTGTAATTTCATCATAGGTTAATATAGGTGCATCGCATTGTTTCATTTCTATTTCATAAAAAGTCCCTATAAAAACCTATTGTTATTCAGTTTTTATCAATTCTAATAACTTTCATACACTCTTTCAATTTCCATAGCAACAATAAAGTCTATTTCAGTAACTTTATTTCCAGCAGAATGTGTATAAAGTTCAAAAACAACTCTTGAATAATAAATATGAATGTCAGGATGATTATCTGTCTCTTGAAAAACTTCTGTTAAAGAATCAATAAAATCAACAACCCACCGTTCGCTGATGCTCACTCCGCAGCAAGCTGCGGGGTATGTTGATTAAAACTCGAACAGCTTTAATTGCTCTACACTTCTTCCTTGATTTTTTACATACTTTTTTACTTCTTCCAATCCTCTTCCATCTCCAATCGTATCAATATGTCCTCCATCTGTCCAAAACTCCCCACCCCATAACTCTTCATCTTTTATCTTAGGAAACTTCTTGAATATTTGTATTGCTAAAATACTTTTACATATCTGCATTATTCTTGAAGGTGAATATCTTGGAGCACCCTCAATAATCAAATGAAGATGATTCTCTTCATAACCAAGAGCTTCAAACCAGAGATAATATCTTTTATTAATTTCTCTACAAATCTCTTTCATAAAGTCAAATATTTCTGGAGTTATTAACTCCTTTCTATACTTCACAACAAAAACCATATGATATCTTATTCTATATGAACAATGAGATGCTTTTCTGAGCTTCATTATTTTATCTAGATACTTGTATTCATAAAACTGTCGCAGCAAGCTGCGGGGTAAACCCCACCGAGTAATTTATTGCTTCATAATAATCCATGAATTTAAATTCTTTTACAAGTTTGTTATCCCTATATTCCCAACCAGGCAAATCCCTCAGTTCTTCAATAATTTCGCTTTCATTTAATATATGAATTTCTTCTTTAACCATAAAAATTTTATGAACAACTAATTTAAATAATTTTTTATTTAAAAAAATTTCTTAAAAATTTGCATCAATTTTACATATAGATTCATACAACAAATCAGAAACCATTTGTAATGTTTTATCATTTAAATGCTCTGACTTGTCACTCGGTTTATGATAGTGAGAAAATAAAGGAGCCTCGCTATAAGCTCTCTCAGAAATTACAGAATCATCAGCATCAGAGCCAAGATATTTAGCAGCAACTTTCAAATCATCATCACTAATAGCAGTTATGCAAAAAGCTTCTTTTAAACCTGCCAAATTAAAACTCTGGTGATCTCCTGTATTTCTTAGTAATTTACTTATATCTGGAAACCTAAAGCATAAAACCCCATTTTCATGGCAAGTTTCTTCAAAAGTCTTTACTAGCCTTCCTTCATATAAGGATTCACTCCACCATAATGCTAATTTGTCTCCACAACCAACCATTTCCATATTATATAATCCGATTAATCCAGAAATATCATAAGTTCTTGCATAATAAAGTGAACCAGTTAAGTCTTCCTCTTCTTGGTCAAAAAAGAATCCTCTAACCCCAATATTTTTTAAGGGTTTTGCCTTTACTCTTCTTAAAATATCAATACTAACAGCAACAGCAGAAGCATTGTCATTTGCCCCCGGGCTTCCAGAAACTTTATCAAAATGGCTTCCAACTCCTATTTCATTTTTCATCCCAGAATAAACAATAATATTTTCTCCAGTAGAATAGGGGTCTCTCTCAAAATCTATTCTCTCGCCTCTTAAAATAGAACAAATTAATTCCATTCTCTCCCTATCAGACTTTCCCTCAAGATTTTTCACTATATCAATTAAACTCATTAAAAATTGAAACTCAGGCTATTTTTAAATATTTATGAGATAGATAATATCACTGTTTCACACAATCCTGAAATTCTCTTGAATATCCAGAAGGACATCCGCAATCATATGCCTTTTTAACTAAATTTCCATTATAGCAATACATAGGCTTTGTTTTAGAACATGTTTCTTCAAGAGTTCCATCTGAACATTTAGTTGTAGCCAAGGATTTATTGGATGATATCGAAGAATTAGAAGAATTTGAGGAATTAGAATTATTAAATTTAATAAAACCAGATAAATTTGGTTTGTAATAAGCGATTAAGGAAATAGCATCAAGAACAACCAAGATTATTATTAGAATTATTAAAATCTTAAAATACCCACTTTTTTCTTTTTTAGGAACTAGCTTTTCACGTCTTTCTTCTCTCCTTTCTTCTCTTTTAGCAACCTTATTGATATATTTATCAATATCTCTTCCAAGCTCGTCAAATCTATTCTTTAGAATTTCAAGTTCACCCACTTTTTCCTCTTTTTTCTCCATTAATAAAAAGAAAGCGAAAATGATATATAAAGATTATTGGAATTGTATATATCTATAATGTAATTACTAAGAATTGATGAATAAACAATTCATTATACAAAATGTAATCTATTTCTCTTCTTCCTTATAGATTTCTTCACTCTCTTTCTATTGTATATTTTAGACTTATATAATAAAAACAAAAAAAATATTACAACAATTAATAAAATCAAAGCATAAACATATTTCATAAATCCTAAATTCACCAAGGGAATAATTAATTTTTGAAGATTTCCGGAAACTTTCAAGCTTGCAACACTTCCACTGACAGTTGATGAAGAAGTGATAGTGTATACAGGAGTCAGAAGAAAGGCATGTTGTTGTCCGCTCGGATTCCGACCTGTCCCTACAATTTGTCCTAAGTCATTAATATCATTTGCCTCCTGAAGTGTCCAACCCTGAATATTTGCTAAATTATTCAAATCAATTAATTTATTGTTGTTATAAACAAAGGCATGATAAATAGCATTATCTGTCTCTGCCTTCCCAACAACTTGTCCATTATCATTTATGCTATGAGCTTCGCTGATATTGCCTCCAAGTGTTCCAAGGTCTTGCATAGTTCCATTGCTGTAGAGGAAAGCATGATCATAACCATTAATAGTTGAATATCCTACGATTTGCGCATTATTATTAATTCCAAAAGCTACACTTATATTGCCTCCAAGTGTTCCAAGGTCTTGCATAGTTCCATTGCTGTAGAGGAAAGCATGTTGTAAATTAGCGTTAGTAGAAGCATCCCCCACAACTTGTCCATTGTCATTTATGCCATAAGCTTCGCTGATATTGCCTCCAAATGTTCCAAGGTCTTGCATAGTTCCATTGCTGTAGAGGAAAGCATGGTTGCGGCTGTAACCACCCAAGGTTGAATAACCCACAACTTGTCCATTGTTATTGATGCCATAAGCTTCACCAACATTACCATTAAATGTTCCAAGGTCTTGCATAGTTCCATTACTGTAAATAAAAGGATGATGAGGAGTATAAGGAGGTAAAGGGGAAAGGATTTCAGAATATCCTGCTATTTGTCCATTATTATTAATAGCAAAGGCTTCTGCATCTATGAATTCATTATTTCTACCACCAATAAGTCCGAGATCTTGCATAGCCCCGCCATTATAAAGAAAAGCATACCATGCATTTGGTGGATTAATTTGGGTAAATCCAACAACCTGCCCATTGTTGTTGATGCTCCAACCTTGGCTCCATGGTCCACCAAGCGTGCCAAGGTCTGTCACATTGTAAGTGAGTACATCTTCACAACTTCCACAACTTCCTCCATTTTCATCATAAACACTTATTGATAAATTTTGATAAATATTATCAGCTCCAGAACTCACTTTAACCCTGAAATTATATACTCCAAAAGCACTTGGAGTTCCTGAAATTATTCCTGAGTTTGAATCAAGAGATAGACCTGGAGGCAAATTTCCAGAATCAATACTCCATGAAGCTATACTTGTGTTTCCTTCAACATAAACATTATCAGAATATGCTGTTCCAATTACTCCATCACGAAGCATTGTTGTTGTGATTGTTGTTTTATTAAATGAATTAACAATATTGACTAGTATTGATCTGCTAGTTTCCAAGCCATACTCATCATAAGCTGATAAGTAAAAATATTGCGTATTATAACAAATATTAGGCATCCAAACAAGGCAATAAGATTGAAGAATCATATTATTAGTGCAGTTTAAATAAGTTTTATCTGAAGAATATGTGCAGTTTAAATGAGTACCAGTAACATTCCAAGAATAATCAGGGTCTCCACTATATGTAGAAGCATTTTGATAATATTCTACAAATATATTATTATAAATATAATTAGTATTATCATATGCCTCTGCAAAAACCTGGTGCATTGTCCCATTTAAAACTATTGTTGGATTAACATATAATTTCATTTTTGGGGCAACATTATCAGGATTAAATCTCTTGTAATTTATTGTAAGTTTTGGCCTTAAGATTAAATTTGAATTATCACAGCTTGCAATTCGTAATGCACCTTGTGATGGCTGAGTAAACAACCATCCATAATTTGTTTCACCAGAATCATATCCTGAAACTAAAGGAGTTATATCATAATTGTAAAAACCACTAGAAAAATTCCAATCCTGAGTACGATCTTCGCACCAGTTAGGAGTCAAGACTGGACATTTTCTTGTTGTAAAATTTATTAATTCTTGTGTCCTGTCAATTCCAATTTCATCTACGCCAGGAGTAAACCAGGTTTCATTTTGAGAAGCATTATTCCAACTAACTTCCATTTCATTCCAGTTTTTCAATAATTTATATGCAGAAACAACATGAGAGTAAGGATCATTTTTATAAAAAGTCAAGTTTGCACTTGTAATAATTGCATCATCAGGAACAGGCCCTCCTTCATGATTAAATATCTTGAATTTCAATAGGCCCCTGGTATTGTATTCTTCAGTCAATTCAAAACCAGGCCGACATCCACTTCCTATTATTGAATAATTTCCAGAAATAAAATTCTGGCATGGACCCCATCCATCAATTCCAGAATCTTGACATCCTGAATAATTATTAAATCCCTGTTGCAAATCTATTGATAAAATCTTTGAATCAGGAATGATTCTTAAGAAAAATTGTTTTTCATCAGAGTTTCCATGAGAATCTTTAACTTGAACTGTAAAATTAAAATCACCTGATTCAGATGGTGTTCCAACAAGATTTTCATTATAATTTTCAGAATCATTTACAAGAGAAAGTCCATTCGGAAGTCTTCCAGAAACAATCTGCCAATTGTAGGGAAATTGGCCACCAATAACTTGAAAAGAATAATTAGCATAATAAACCTCATTACCGTATTCAATATATTTTGCCTTATAAAGAGTTCCAGCCATACCAGGGTCTAATTGAGTCTGATTATTTATTATTTCAGGATTTTCATAACCCTGCTCAAATGCATATACTTTTCCTTCAGTAGTTCCAATAAATAATGTATTATCCTGAACAATGAGTCCTGGAAAAATATTATGATAATATGGATTAAGTTCAGGGTCTGCAAACTCCCATATTTTTTCACCATTTGTTGTATTTATTGCAACAATATTTTTAGCTGAAACAAATAAAACATTCCCAGATAGAGCCATTTGCTGAGAGTTTCTAAGTTGGGAACTTGGTGAATAATCACTAATATTCGTTTTCCAAAGTACATTATTATTTGATAAATTTATTGCAGTTATAATGGCAGTATATACTTTAGCAGATTCATCTCTTTTATCTATTTTTATAAATGCGGTATTGTTTTTAATAACAAATCCTAAAAGCAAATAATAAGGAGTTGTAGTATAAATGGTATGAGAAAAAGGAGCACCCAAACTTAAAAGATTTGTCAGGTCGCTATGAACTTTCATTTCTCCATTTGTTGCATTATATCCTATTATTACAAGATTGCTGCATGGAAAATATTGAAGAGAATTCTTATTATTATTGCAATCATTTGTTATGTTTGTTGCTTCAGAACCCATAGAATAAATCAAGCCATCTGAATAAACCATTTCTCCAGAATTAATATTTGACCTAAGTCCTGAATTTATTATCTCTCCAAGGGTTATATTCTTGCTGACAGTATCTAAAAAATTATATCCTTGCTGCCATAATAATTGCCCCCCCCATAATGTGTTTGTCTCGTTGCTTGCATATAATTTTCCATCATTAGTGTAGACAATTCCATTATGAATAATAGGCATTATTCCAGGAATTCCTTCAGGACCTTTTGGGGTGCATGGACCATTCCAACCATAGCAAAAACTTTTGTCCCATAATGACTTGTCAAAATGATGCCAAACAGAGATGCCGTTGTTGTTGTTTCCAGATGAGTCATAAACAAAAGTGTTGTTTTCTCCATGGGAAGAATCATTATTAAAATGCATTAAAACAACAGTTGAACTGTCAGGAGTTAATTCAGAGTTATACTTGCTTGCAATTTCTTCAGTTGCCAAACTCCTGTTAAACATTGCAAATTCATCAATAAGGCCTCCAAAACCATCACCCCAGTCACCTGCAACACCTCCAAGATACAAGCTGTCCTGGCTGCTTCCTAAATCCCGAGTCTCATTTTGTTCAGAAACTTCAACTCCATTTTTATATATTATTATTTTTTTATGGTCATAAGTTACAGCGAGATTGCACCATTCGTTTGGAGCGCAATTAAAGCTGTTATTTCCAACATTAACATAATTTGTGCTAAAAACAACTGTCCCATTATTGAGTATTGCTTGGTAAAGTCCATATAATCCATATCCGCCAGGTCCTCCTTTTGTAAAAAGAACTTCATTGCTATATGGAGCAAAGTCTGGAGATCTCACAATACCATCCCACTTAAACCAGAGCATTATTGTCCAGTTGCTGCTTCCAGGATTTAATTGCGTATTTGTGTCTATTCTGTTGTAAGGAGAACTTCTTTTACCAAGATCAATATATTCAAAGCTCTGCCAACCATTTTTTTCAAACTTAAAACCTCCGTTGAATTTACCATTAGGGTCCGGCTGGGGACCTGCAGAGTTGGAAAGATCGCGCACACTAATCTCATAGCCTGAAGTATCAGTTCCAACCCATCCTTGAGTAACATAAATATTATTTACAGGGTCAACATTAGTTGCGTCTGGATGAAGATATATATTAGGTGCTTGTAGTCCTGAATTTACCTCAAAAGGGAATTCATTATAATGAGTATCTGTTCCAATCAAATATTCATTTATTAATGCCTCAGATTTAGCCTGGTAATTGTCGCCGTAATACGATATTGCATTATCAATTGTAGAAAATAATTTTTTTCCTGTACTTAGGTTATATATTCCCCTATATATACTAAGACCACTACCGCTGCTATGCACAACCGAAAAAAGCAATCCATCCCTTGCCAAGAAAAATGGGCCATAACCAGGATACCATGGTAAGCTTGCATCTGCTGTATATTTCAATCTAAATGGAGGAGCAATATCAGAGTCAGCAATTTTTGAATTATCTGAATCTTTTTCAAATGAGTACCAGCCAGCACTAGAAACATTATGTGTTTCGCACATAAAACTTGCATTGCAAATCATTCCAGTTCCACAATTTCCACAACTTCCACTACATCCATCACTTCCGCATGATTTTCCCAAACAACTTGGACTGCAAACACATGCACCATTATTGCAATTAGTGCAAGTCTGTTTTAGTAAAAAATTTGTAGAGTTCGTGCAATAAGAATTTATGAGACCAGGATTATTGCAGGTATAATTGATATAATTCTGAAATACATTATTTCCATTGCATATTGGATTTCCAATCCATCCATTCACACCGCAATTAGAATTTGTTGAACAAATTATTGGAATATTATTACAGACTCCACTATTGCAAGTTTGAGTTGAGTTACATGTCTGCACAAGAGTTTCATTAATACTTGGATTACTAAAGCAGCTTCCGGAGTTGCATCCACTAGAGTAGCAAGTCTGGTTATGATAAACATTTCCATCTGGCTTGCAATAATTACTTCCAAATGAATTGCATGAATTAACACCGCAACTTTGGTTTAATTGAGAAGAAATTGAACTTGAGCAAGAGCTCAAAAGAGTTCCAGGATTATTGCAGGTATAAGTTGTATAATTCTGGAATAAATTTCCAGAAGAGCAAAACAAGTTTCCAATAAGTGAATTTACACCGCAATTAGAATTCATATTGCATATAACACACCCGCCTGTTCCATTGCAAAATTTGTTTATAGAACAGCTTGTTCCAGTAGAGTTATATGAGTCAACAGGACAGCTGCAATTATCATCATAATATTCAGCAATATCACATTCTCCAGTTGATGCCCTGCACAAACTTCCAGGAGTGCAACTTGGAAGAATGCATTCTACGTTTAAGCAGGTTTGGTTAGATATGCAACCTTGTTTTTCTATAAAAGATGTTGAATTTGAACAAGAACTATTTTGATTTCCAGGACTACTGCATATAAAAGATGTATAATTTTGATAAATACTATTATTATAGCATGTTGAATTTCCAATATAAATATCAGTTCCACATTCAGTATTATTATTGCATATAATTGTAATATTCTCACAGGTTCCATTAATACAAGTTCCACCTAAACACCCTACAGGATTTCTCAAGTGATAACATCCATCTGTTTCTAAGATACAGTTATAGCTAATATTATTATAACAAATATTTTGAGAATCAGGACATTCATTTATGCAACTAACAGGATTAGGATTGCCTCCTCCACCAGAGCCGCCCCCACCTCCAGATGAGCCAGATGTTGTAGGTTTAGGCAAAGTTGGTTTTTTAGTTGTAATTGTAGGTGTTACAACTTCAGTCCCTGAAATTGTTTTGTATTTGAATACCACATCAACTTCAGTTATCTTTGTAAAATCAGGAATTCCAAGCTTATCAGAAATAATAGTATAATCATAACTACCTAAAAATTTCGGCTTGATAAAAATATTCCACCAATGGGTCTTGTATGGAATAGATATTTCAGAAATACCATCATTAGTCTCATAACTATACTCTTTTCCAGAATCATCCTTGAAAATAAAATTAACATCAGTAATATTTCCATAATTTATTCCACCATTCAGTTTCAAATACACACTTTTCAAATCAGGCCCAATATCAGCTCTTTCAATATTTGCTCCATAATTCAAACTTCTAAAAGAGCCATTCATATAATAATAAAAAAGAATTCCAAGAATAATTACAATTGCAGCAATTCCAATGATTAAAAAAATATTAAATGTCTTTATTTTTCCCTTTTTTAATTCATTATTAACTGGACTTCCCAGGCTGATTTCTCCTCTTTTTTTCATTGTAAAATTATAATTTTTAAACTATATAAATATTTATACCTAAAATCAATTTACATACCAAGAAGGCTTTCTTAAGAAGAATTTTTAAATCCTTTTTTCATGAATAATCCATGGCATCAGAACAAAATAAAAAGGAAAATCCATCAAAGAAACCTTTGGTGTCTTCGATTATGATAGGGTTGGAAATTCATGGATATTTGGAAACAAAAGAAAAATTATTCTGCAGTTGCAAGAATTTCCATGACATGAAGCAAATAAAGCCAAATACTAATATTTGCCCAATCTGTACAGGTCAGCCAGGATCAAAACCCATGCTTCCAAACAAGGAAGCTATAACAAAAATTCTTCAGATAGGTTTAATGCTTAACTGCAAGCCAAATTTATATGACCCCAAAGAGTTTAGTAAAAGTAATTCTAAAAAATCTGATGAAGATTTTTTAAATTTTCAAAAGCCACTGGTTTTCCAAAGAAAACATTATAACTGGCCAGACATGCCAACAGGATATCAAAAAACAATTTCAGGAGCACACTCAACACCTCCCGTTGAAAAAGGAGAATTCTTAGGAATAAGAATTACAGAAGCTCATTTGGAAGAAGACCCTGCAGCCTGGAACCCTGAGACAGGAAAAATAGATTATAACAGAGCAGGTGCACCTTTAGTTGAAATTGTAACTGAACCTGATTTCAAAAATTCAGAAGAAGTTGAAACCTGGCTAAGACAGCTAGTCCTAACTCTATCTTATATTAAAGCATTAAACAAAGATGCAGGAATAAAAGCAGATGTTAATGTGAATATAAAAGGTGTCTCAAAGAGAACAGAAATAAAAAATGTTAATTCAATAACAGAAATTGTAAAAGCCATAAATTCAGAACTAAAAAGGCATGGCATAGATAAACCTCAGGAGCAGGAAACAAGAAGATGGAATTCAGAAAAAGGAAAAACAGAATTAATGAGATTAAAAGAGCATGCAGAAGATTACAGGTTTATTCCAGACCCAGACCTGCCAGGAATTAAAATAACAAAACAAAGAATTGAAGAAATAAAAAAATCCTTGCCAGAATCCCCAATGCAAAAACTGGATAAAATAATAAAAAAACATAAGATAGATAAATATGACGCAGAAATCTTGACAAAAAATCTTGAAATAGCAGAACTCTTTGAACGCGTTATTGAAAAAATTCCGCCAAAAATTGCTCTTCCATGGATAACTGTCGAGTGGCTCGGAGTCTTGAATTATAACAAAAAAACAATGGATGATGTAAAAATAAACCCTATTCATATAATAGAATTATTAGAGTTATTAAAAGAAAACAAGATAACTCCACTCAAAGCAAAAGATATCTTAAGAAAATTCATCCCGGAATCATTCTCCCCAAAACAAGAGGCAAAAGAAAGCGTTGCAATAACAGACGAAAAGCATATTGAAAAAATAATAGATGAAGTTCTAAAAAAGAACCAAGATACAGTCCAAAGTTTCAAATCAGGTGAAACAAAAGCATTGAATTTTTTGATAGGCCAGGTTATGCAGGCAACAAACAAAAGAGCAGACTTTGCAACAATAAGAAAAATTCTTGAGAAAAAGTTAAAATAAACCTCCCTATTGCCAAGAGCATAGAGCATCTATAAATAATTTTGGAAGACAAAGTCTAACCAAAATACTATTTACATTAGTTAGTGCAAAAAATATTTAGCGATTCTTCTGTTTCAATATCTTTACTTTATTTTCACCCCTAAACCAATCCCTAGAAGTTGAGTATGCGAAACTTCAAACAAAATTTTAACATTATTTACATTTTATCGGATTCACTTCCCATAAGCCTTCTTTATCTTATTCTTAAAATCCAGAAACTTTCCCTTCTTTATTGCCTCTCGAATCTCCTCAATTAATCTCTGCATATAATACAGGTTATGATAACTTGCAAGCTCTCTTCCAACAGATTCTTCTTCCTTGAGTAAAGACCTTATATAGGCTCTTGAATAATTCTTACATACAAAACATTCACAATTAGGGTCTATTGATTTTTTATCATATTCATATTTTTTATTTAATATCTTCATTTTCCCAGAAGAAGTTAAAAGTGTTCCGCGTCTTGCAGCCTGTGTTGGATAGCGCGAATCAAACATATCACAGCCAAGGCTAACAGCTTCAAGAAGCCAGATAGGATCACCCTCACCCATTACATAAATTATTTTATCTTCTGCTACTACTTTTTTATGCACTCTAATTGCATCATGCTCTTGTTTTTTTACATTTTCCATATTTCCATTATAACATGACTCGGGAAGTGCAATTCCTCCAATAGCATAACCATCAAAATTCATTTTCAATAATTCAGAAGAGCATTTTTCCCTAAGATCAGGATAAACTCCACCCTGAGATATGCTAAACAAAAGCTGCCTTTTTTGTCTAGAAATTTTTTTCTGCATTTTATCATGATAAATCTTGCATCTTTTTGCCCAAAGAATTGTTTTTTTAACAGATTCTTCAATTCCTTTTTTTGAATTATTATAAAGAGGCATAGAATCCAAACACATTGCAATTTCACTTCCAATATCAAGCTGTATTTGCATATCTTTTTCAGGGCTTATAAAAAGTTTTTCTCCTGAAAAAGGATTTTTAAAATAAACTCCATTATCATTTGAATCAATATATATAGAATTAGAATACATTTGAAATCCTCCAGAATCAGTTGCATTTATTCCTGAAAAATTCATGAATTTTCCAATTCCACTCATTTTCTTGATTGTTTTTTCACCGGGCCTAAGATGAAGTATCAAGGCATTGGATATAACAGCTTCAACTCCAATTTCCTCAAGTCTTTTGGAATTAATATGCTTGACAGCAGCTTTAGTTGCAACAGGCATAAAAAAAGGCGTGATAATCTCGCCTTTTTTAGTAATTAGTTTTCCAACTCGAGCATTAGTTTTCTTGTCGCGATATAAAATAGTAAAAACTTTTTCAGAAGTTTTATTTTTTTTATTGCTCAAAAATTTTCTCTGAATTTTTGATTTGTTATAGAGATTTGGCATAAGGATAATAAGAAAACAGGCTTTTTAAGACTAATTTATTCAAATTTTTGTACCATTCTTATCCTAAGAATAATATATACCAAAAGAATTAAAGAAAAAACAAATAATATTACCCCAAAAATACTATAAACACTGCCCTGGCCATCAGATATGACATTTCCAGTATATTTTGGAAAGAATAGCGAAAAAATTAAAATAAAAATTAATATAATTAATACTGTTATAGCGATGATAGAATTTTTTGAATTTCTCTTTTTATGACTCTTTTTTAACTTTCTAGCCATATAATGATATGGAAACATTTCTTTATAAATATTAGCAAAAAAATTGTATTTTTAAATATTTCATTTAGAGTGTAATAATGCTTAAAACTACAAATTAATTCTCAAAATCATGATAAATCGTCTTGCTGAAAAATTTGTAAGATCAAGATTCGAAAAAGCAGGAATAGATATTGGAACATCAGATTCAAGTGAACTTCAAGTAATTGATTCAAGTTTTTACTCAGATGTTATGTTTAGAGGTTCTTTAGGTTTAGGCAATAGTTATATAGAAGGAAAATGGAAATGCAAAAGTATTGATAATGTTGTATGCAAGTTATTAAAAAGTGGTGCTTATAGCCCTCTTGTAGCCTCAGTATATAATTTTGGGCATTCAGTTGCAGATACTATTGGCAATTTGCAGAATAGATTGAGATCAAGACAAGTAGTTGACTTGCACTATAATCTTCCCCCTTCTTTTTTTGAAGTTGTACTCGGTCCCACAAATCAATATACTTGTGCATATTTTCAGGATACAAATAACTTAGATCAAGCTCAAGAGGAAAAACTTAGAGTAATTTGTGAGAAACTGCATTTAAAAAAAGGAATCAGGTTTTTAGATATCGGAGGTGGTTGGGGAGGACTTGCTGCATTTGCAGCAAAAAATTATGGAGTAAAATCAACAGTTGTAACATTATCTGAAGAACAAGCTAAATATATACAAGAACATTACAAAGGCTTTGATATCCTGGTTTTTACTGGAGATTACAGAGAAATTCCAGATGCTTTCGGAAATTTTGCATTTGATGCTGTTGCATCTGTTGGATGTCTTGAACATATTGGTCATAGAAATCTAGATAAATTTTTTAAGATTGTTTCTCAGGTAATGGATCCCCACGGAAGATTTCTTTTGCATAATATTTATACACCAGGAAATAGACCTGCAAGTAATCCTTGGCTGAGAAAACATATTTTTCCAAATGGCGAGCTTCCAACAGTAAAAATGATGGAAATTGCAAATAAATATTTGGTTCCATTAAATGAATCAGGGGTCAAAAGACAAATCCCTCCAAATATGTTTGGATCAAGTCCAATAGGATTTAACTATCATGAGGAAATTTCAGGAGATTATGCAAAAACATTACAAGGATGGCATACAAATCTAGTAAAGGGAATGCAGGAAAGAAGAATAAATCTTAGTGATGAAGATTTTAGAACATGGGAATTTTATTTTCTTTCATGTAAAGGGGCATTTGAAGCAGATCATATTAAAGTTGGCCAATCACTATTTATTGGCCAAGCACAAAAAGATGCGATTCTTGAACATGAAATTGAAGACAGAGAGTCTGGATATGCAGGTCTTCCAGGTCTTCTTTCACCTGCATTAAGATTAATGGAATTACAAGAAACAAAACCTTTAATTTGGCGTAGATGTATGAAAGAATTGATTGGATTATTGGGTAATAAAAATCAGAGTAAGTTAACGGCCGCAGAAGTAAGAGAGGCAAGACGCAGATCAACACTTGAAGACTTTGCAAGCGATGCAGTAGATCTTATATGGATGGATAGCAAAGAAAATCCCAGATATGCAACAGTTAGCTCATTTGATAGATTACTATTTGGACTTAGGAGAGTTTATTGTGAAGTTTCAGGAAGGAATATCCAAATTGAGCCAGGAGAATTCCTGACCTGGAAAAAATGGCTTCAAACTCCATTAGGTAAAGAAGTTGAATTTGGAAGGATGATGAAACGCATTTTAGGTAATAATGAATATAATGAAATTTTTAACAGCCCAATAGAAAATATTTAAAAATATCCTAAATAATAAAAATAAAATGATAGACACACATAATAAAAATGGAGCTCCTTTATCAATAAAGTTTTATGCAGAAAATGTAGCATATCACATAATGATGGGAAATTCAAATGATTCTATTCCAGGAAGATTTTTTGAAAACCTTGAAAGAATGGCAAGTGGATTCTTCGGAAGAATTGTTCAAAACTATCCGGGAGAGTTTATTGAACAAGTAGAATATGAACTTTCAAAGTATCCGGGATATTATAAAAAAGGATGATTTCTGAAAAATCATATGTTTCTCACCACAATAATTATAAATCCCTCAAATCAATAGTCTCTTTATGCAAAAAGATCTGATATATTTCGCAAAAGAGAATAACTTATCCCCTGGGAATAAGCAAAAAACCCAAATTAAAGCTATTGAAAATTCTATATTTAAAACACGTGACGCAAAATCAGTTTATAATAAAACCTTGACAAAGCTTTCAGAAAATTTCACTTTCCCAGATACAAACAATTTCTGGAATTTTTTCACCTTTACAGAAGATATTAATGAAATAAAAAAAAGACAGGATTTCTTTAAAACAATAGAAAAAACAGACAATAGTTTTCTAAAAAACTTAATGCCATTAAAACAATCCTGGAAGCCGAAATATGGAATACTGGTTGTAACAGAAGATGAAACAACATTAATAGAATTAAAAAAGTTAAATTGCCCTGTTCAATATCTAAACACCCAATATGATGTAGAAGGCCTTGATAATTACGATATTATCCAGGTGATTGATTGTGAAAAATTCACAGGATTTTTAGAACAGCTCCCGCAAACAGTATTCTTAAATTCCCTGGATGAAGTTTACCTTGAAAGATATTTGGAACTTCTATCAAAGTGGTATGAAAATATAAATATATTATCTCAAAATCAAACTAATAGTGAAATCTCAGCAATAATAAATGAATTATTCCCATTATTAAAATTAATAGATGAAAAATCCCAAAAAATAATAACAAGAGCTGAAGTTGAAAGTGCAATTGAAACTATCAACATTGAAATAGAAAATAGCTTAAAAGAAATGAGCATTTCAGGCATTTCATTGTTTGGAATGATGTCAAAAGGAAAACTTCCTCCTGAAATAGACAAGATAATAAATGACACAGTAAAAAAGACAAATCTTCCAGTACAAATTTTCCACCAAAATATTCCAGTAACAATTGATGAACAAGAATTAGACAAATTAATAAAACAGCAAAATGCAAATCTTCATACATCAGTCGCAGAAGAAATAAAAAAGCATTCAAAACAACTAAGACAAATTCCTGAAAAATTAAAATCTCTTGAATATAATTTAATTTTGTTTGACTTCTTGTCAGGTTTATCAAACACAATAAAAGAAAAGGAATTTCCAGAAATCTCAGATGAATTATCATTTAAAGAATCTGAAAACCTTTTCTTAAATTCAGCTCAGCCAATATCTTTCCATTTAACAAAAGAGAATAGATGCTCAATTTTAACAGGTGCAAATTCAGGTGGAAAAACAACCCTACTCGAGCATATTATCCAATTAATAACAATGTTCCAGCTAGGCCTTCCAATAAAAGATGTAAAAATGCCAATATTTACTGATATCTATTATTTTGCAAAAAATAAAGGAATTAATGGAAAAGGTGCGTTTGAAAATCTCTTGACCCAGATGGATAAAATAAAACCGGGCAAAAAAACCTTAATTCTCGCAGATGAAATAGAGTCAGTAACAGAACCCGGAGTTGCAGGTAAAATAATTTCAGCAACAGCAGAATTTTTCATAGAAAAGGGCTGTTTTCTCGTTATTGCAACTCATTTAGGCCAGGAAATTCAAAAAGCTCTTCCAGAATATGCAAGAATAGATGGAATTGAAGCAAAGGGTCTTGATGAATATTATGAATTAATAGTAGACCATAATCCAGTAATTGGAAAACTTGCAAATTCCACACCTGAATTAATTGTTGAAAAAATGGCAAATACAGAAAAGACAGATTATCTAAATTTCTTGCATAATAAATTGAAGAAGGGATAAAACTTCATAAATATAAGTATCAGATAAATTATATTAAAAGCTATTTCATACGCTTTTTTTAAATTGGAAAGTGAAGCTTCTGATTAATTATCATACCTCTTAATCTATCATTTCTCGCTCATAAATTCATTGCATTAATAGAATAAAAAAGATTTAGCTTGACTTTAGTCAGCTAAATCTGATAAGAATCTTTTTAAACCTCTTCTCAATAAGTTAAATCATGGCAAATATATGCGTATTTTGTTCATCAAGCAGCAAGATTGATGAAATCTATAAAAAAGCAGCAGAAGAATTAGGTGAATTAATTGGAAAATGTGGTCATACCTTAATCTATGGTGGAAGTAGGTTAGGACTCATGGGTGTTTTATCAAAATCAGTAAAAGAAAATGGTGGAAAAGTTATAGGTATAATCCCAGAACATCTTCAAAAACTTGCAGAAGGGGAAGATGAAATAATCAAAGCTAAAAACATGCATCATAGAAAAGAAATAATGGAATTAAAATCAGATGCATTTATTGCTCTTCCCGGAGGAATCGGTACTTTGGATGAAATCTTTGAAATTTTAATTGGAATCCAGTTAAAAATTCATAATAAGCCAATATCAATAATAAACATCAACAGTTATTATGAAGATTTAATAAAACAACTGGATAAAATAAATCGAGAAGGTTTTGGTGATTTAAATTTTGATATAGTTAATATTAATGATTTATTTCATTTTTCAGAAAATCCAAAAGAAGCACTCGATTATGTTCTTAAGAGAATTTAAATAATACTCTGGTTTTATATCTTTATGAAAAAGAAACAACAAGAACCAAGGACACCAAGAAGAAGTTCACAATCAGAAAAATACAGACCAGACTCAATCGTAAAAATAATTGCTCCGATTTTCCTGCTTCTTGCAATCATCTTAATATCTAAAAAAAATATTACAGGAAACGCAGTTAATAATCTAAACTTCACAGGAACAATTCCAATAGTAGTAATTCTGATAATTTCTTTAGTATTTGTTATTGCTGCAGGAATAAAGAGAAAAAGATAACTTCCAAGATATTGATTAACTATTGCTTTACTTTTTAAAGCTAAAACTATTCCTGAATCCGAAATTATAAAAAATGCTGATCAAATATTATTAAACAGTCAATTATTTAAATAAACCTTTATTCTCTATTCTAAAGAAAAAAGGTGATACCATGTTTTACATACCAGTTATAGGGGCTTTTCTTGATGCAGCAGGAACTATTGCAGAAAAAAAAACTCTAAAAAAGAAAAATATTAATTATAAAAATTTTACAGTTTACAGTTTTTTAGCAATTATAATTGTAATGATTCCTTTTCTTTTTTTTACTTGGAGAATAGATCCTGGAGCATTTGAATTAAAAAATATGATTATCTTTTTTGCAATATCAATAATTGCATTATTAGCAAATCTGTTTATCTTTTATTCATTAAAAAGAGAAACATTAACTGAATTTGAACCAGTAGCTTTAATGCAACCCCTGTTTATTATTCTTCTGACTTTTATATTAAGTTTCTTTATATCAGTTTATTCGAATGAAAATAACCCTTTTATATTGATTCTTGCTTTAATTGCAAGTATAACTTTGATTGCGGCTCATATCAGAAGACACCACCTGGTATTTAATAAATACATTATATCAGCATTGATTGGAAGTTTCCTCTTTGCAGTTGAATTAGTTTTATCAAAAATGATTCTGCCATATTATTCTTCTTGGACATTTTACTTTTTAAGATGTGTAGTAATTTTATTAATAGCTTGGATAATTTTAAGGCCAAGTTTTAAAAAGATTGACCGAGAGTCTCATTATCTAACCTGGGCTGTTAGTATAATATTTGTAATAGAAAGATCTATACTTTATTGGGGTTATGAAAATCTAGGAATAATATATACAACAATTATCCTTTCAATACTTTCTCCAATTTTAATCTTTATATTTGCAAGAATATTTTTGAAAGAAAAAATGACAAAAAGACATATTATTTCAACAATAATTATCCTAATATGTGTTATAGCGGCAATATTCCAGAATTATCTAATGGATTTAATTAATTGGATAATACATACTATCTAAAATATAAAGAGAGATATAAAGTATATATTAGATATGGGTAATTCTTAAAAATGAATATATATTGACTCAACCATGACATATATAGAAAGACATATAATTACATACAATCCGCAACAAATAAAACCAGAAGAAATGAAGGAATTTTTAGGAGAGTTAAATCTAGCTGCAGGAATATGTTTCAATGGCAGTGGGTCATTGGTCTTAAAGATACCTGAAACAGCAAAAAGTTCAATAGAAAGATTAGAAGAACGATTTGGAGATCAGATCTCTATAACCCCAGAAGCGCTACCTATATAACAAATAATTTCTTAAAATTCTCCTCAATAGCTTCTTCAATTTCAACAAGCTCCATTCCCTTAATTTCAGCAATTTTTTTATAACTCTCTACCACAAAACAAGGTTCATTTCTTTTGAGATGAAAGGGATTAAAATAGGGCGAATCTGTCTCACATAATAAATTTTGAATAGGAGCCTTTTTGACAATATCTTGAATAACTCCATTAAATACTATATTTGTTGGGATAGAAAGCATCCAGCCATTTTTAACAATCCTTTCAGCTAATTTTATTCCACCAGTAAAACAATGCATAATAACCTTGTCACATTTTTCGCATTCAAGAATTTCTATAACTTCTTCTTCGGCTTTTCTGGAATGAACAATCAAAGGAAGATTAAGCTCCTTGGCAAGTTTGACAAACTCTAAAAAGAATTTCTTCTGCTTCTCAAAATCACTGCTGTGTTTTAAATCAATTCCAACTTCCCCAATAGCAATTATCTTCTCTTTATTCTTGCGAATAAATTGAGTAATCTCCAGAAGTTCAGAATCATTTAATTTTATTGCTTCAATCGGATAAACACCCAATGCAACCTTAACAGAATTAAACCATTCAGCAAGTGCAAGTGTTTTTTTCATGCTTTTGTAGTCAACAGAATTATTGACAATAATTCCAACACTTGCTTGTTTTGCTCTGAGAATAACTTCTTTTATGTCCTTATAAGTTTCAATATGGCAGTGAACATCAATATACATATAAATTGTAAAGATAGCAAGTTTTTAAAGAATTGGATAAATTTTCACTTTGCCTGCACTTTCTCAGAACCCTCAATACAAAAATACATGTATTTAAATCCCATTTGCTTTTTTACCGGGCATCCGCCACAAATACAACCCCTGCTTTTTGTGATGCATTTGCTTTTTCCAACAGACTCAAAACAAAATGCAAATTCATTTTTACCACCTTCTTCACTGCAATCTTTGTAAGTGGGACATCCTGGACAAATGCACTTGTTCATTAATTTTTTGTTTTGTTCTTCCATATCAATAGCAAACTATTTTATTTCTATAATTTTTAAAAGTTCAACGGGCCTACGAGGAATCGAACCCCGATCACCTGGGCCGAAACCAAGTGTTTTATCCATTAAACTATAGGCCCTCTAAAAATCTCAATGAAGGATAATTAATAAGATTATGGGTTATGTAATAAATTAATTTCCATATCAAACCTAATATATTTGCTCTCCATCTATCGATGTCGAGTTGTATTAATATTAATAATAAATATCAGCGAAATTGATGAGCAAGAGGAGTCAATTGAGCAATTTTTTCTTCTTTTTTATCAAAGAAAGAAAGAATTTTTAAACCACTCTTATTTAGAATAATCATGGCAGCTAAAGCAGATAAAGTAGACACACCAAAAAAGCAAGAAAAACAAGAAAAAAATGAACTGGGTTTAACTGTAGAAAAAGACGAATTTTCAGACTGGTTTACCCAGATTATGTTAAAAGCAGACTTGGCAGACTATACAGAAGTCTCAGGTTGTATTGTCTTTAAGCCAACAGCTTATGAAATATGGGAAAATATAAGATATTTTGTTGATACAGAATTTAAGAAACTTGGAATTAAAAACTGCTATTTCCCATTATTTATTCCTGAAAAATACTTAAATAAAGAAAAAGAGCATATGGAAGGATTTTCACCAGAAGTTGCCTGGGTTACACACGCCGGAGATACAAAATTAAATGAAAGATTAGCTGTAAGGCCAACTTCAGAAACAATAATGTATCCAAGTTATTCGAATTGGATAAGGTCCTGGAGAGATTTGCCATTAAAATTAAATCAATGGAATAATGTAATAAGATGGGAATTCAAGCATCCAGTTCCATTTTTAAGAACACGGGAATTTTTATGGAATGAAGGTCATACTGTTTATGCAACAAAAAAAGAAGCGGAAAAAGAAAAAGATGAAATAATAAATATCTATAAGGAAGTTTGTGAAAAACATTTAGCCCTTCCCTCACTCATAGGTAGAAAATCTGAAAAAGAAAAATTTGCAGGAGCAGAATATACTGTTTCATTAGAATTTTATATGCCTAATGGAAAATCAATACAAGGCCCTGATTTTCATCATGATGGACAGAAATTTTCAAAAGCCTATGATATAAAATTCTTGAATAAAGATGGGAAAGTTGAATATGCTTTTCAAAACACATTTGCAATTACAACAAGAATGTTAGGTGTAATGTTTGCTATTCATTCTGATGAAAAAGGCTTGATTCTTCCTCCCAGAATTGCTCCAAATGAAATAGTGATAATTCCAATATTTTCTGAAAAAGATAAAAAGCAAGTATTAGAAATTTCAAAAAAAATATCAGATTCATTAAAAGAATATGATCCTATAGTTGATGATAGAGAAGACCAAAGACCAGGATTTAAGTTTAATGAATATGAACTAAAAGGAATTCCACTCCGTATAGAGATAGGTTCAAGAGACTTGGAAAAAAAAGAAGTAACAGTATTTAGAAGAGACAATTTAAAAAAACAGCAGATAAAAATATCAGATTTAACAAAAGAAATTCCAGCAATTTTAGAAGATATTCAAAATAACTTGTATAAAAAAGCAGAGAAATTATTATATGATAACATAGTCCCGGTAAAAAACTTAAAAGAACTGCAAAATGCAATAGAAAACAAGAAAATTGCACTCACTCCAATGTGCGCTTCAAGAGAATGTGAAGATGATTTAAAATTCAAGACAAATGGAGCAAAGGTATTAAATATTGAAGAAAATCAAAAAAAGCCAAAAGCAGACTGTGTAATCTGCAATAAATCTGCAGATTATATTGCAAGAATTGGAAAAAGTTATTAAAATATAATTTTAATAAAACAAATTGTTTTCTAAAATATTCTCTAATTCACAAGCTTTATTAAGCATTTATTTCTAAAAGTAAAATGAAAATATCAGAAACAGAGACAAAATATATTGTTGCAAGAGACTATATTGTAAAACTTCTTGCAGGTGAATTACCAGATTCTAAAGAATCTAATCAAAAATATCTTCAGGCAAGAAAAATTGTAGCAGATTGCATGGCAGGTAAATTTCCAGTATTACAAAATAGATACCCTAATCAAGATTTAGGTGAATTATTTGTTACCCTGGATGATGAAACCTTATTAAAGTTAGGTTCAGGTGCATTAGAGTTAGCAGAAATTTATGCAACTCTAAATAGGAATATGATGAGATTAAAAAAGTCAAAAGATATTGATAGATTCACTAGTGTATCAATCAATCCAGAATCAGATTCTGATACTAATATTACAGAGTCACCTAACACAGAAGATCATTATGTAAATAAAGGTGTAGAAGAGATGTTAAGAGGAACAAAAAATGAAACAAGAGCAACATATAGGCCTTCAAGTGTTAGGGCTCAAAAAAGTAGTATAACTCGTAGAGGGCGTAATGCCCATGAATGAAATTAATATGAGTTACTATTTTAAGAAAAAAATTATTATTTCTTAGAAAATTTTCTTAGTATAAAATCAGGAGCAAATTTGTTTTTAGTATAATATTCCTGAATCTCGGCAGGCAAAGTTCTAAACTGGTCAATAACACCCCTGCAGTTATCCTTACCGCAATTACATTTCATACTCCATAATTCTCCATCACCAACTTCTATTTTCTTAGAATTATCATCCATGGTTGTTGAATAATCATAGGTTATCTCTTCATCTTTATTTATATTTCGAATAGCTATAAGTTCATTCCTGCCTCTTAAAAACGCATTAGGTTTGCATGAATGATTAATTGACCTGTATAATTCATCAAGATCTATATAAATTTCATCATCAACACCCAAGGGGTCAGACCCTTCTTCCAAGTCAGAGTCAACAAGTATTATCATTTCATCAATTGTGCAGAGTTTTCCTTGCATAAAACATATTCTTTCTCCTTTAGAAATATTTCTTTTTGCAAAAGCTCCTTTTCCAGAAATTTCTGATTCACGAACTTCTAAAATATCTTCATCCATTCTAAAAGACATTTTAGAATATTATTAAACCTTACTAGTATTAACCCTTAGAAAATTTTCAGTAGATTTTATTAGCCTGAAATTTCTTTTTGTTATTAGTAATGTCAATAGTTCTATAGAATAAGTTATTATAAGTTAGAACAGGAGTTAAAAAATAGATTGCTTACATCATCATAACTCTCCAACTTTTGAATACTATCTAAACTGAAGCTATATGCAATACCAATAAAAATAGAAAATATTACATGACTATTGGCTGTAATATTTTCATAAGTCTATAATAAATCTTTAGAAGCAAAACACTTTGCAACAATCAAAGGAAATAATATTGTTGCATCTCCAAAGACTTTTATTGATTCTGAGTTCGGTTTTATTTTACCCCAAGAAACAGCTTCATCAGGCCGAGCACCAGCATCACTTCCATCCCATTCCTGTCCAGAGTTTATATAAACTGCATAGTCAGTTCCATTTCTCATCATATTTGCATTGTTTATATGATGTTTTACAACCCCCCCTCCAAGAATAATTATTCCGGTTTTCTTTTGAACAATTGTATATTCATTCATTTTATGAATATCTCCTGCAATATCAAGTTTAAAATCAGGATGCTTGTACATGAAAAAATGTATCATGTCTCCAATGCTTCCATCAATTATAGCAGGACAATAAACATCAATATCATTTTTATAACACCAGTAATAAATACTCTTTTCATTATTAATTTCCTTACCTAAAATTTTTATAAATTCACTTACACAGATTATTTTGCCTGTTTTCTTTTGCTCAACATAAACTTTTTCAAGAATAGGAGTCATGAATTCTTCAAATTTGCAATACAAGGTATTTGGAATATAAATATTTCCAGCTCTATTGACTCCTTTTTTATTGAGTAGTTCTCCAGAAGCACTAAACTGCCCCAAAACAAAATCACCAAGGCATTTAATTAAGTCTTCTTCAATTCCACCTGCAGTTGTAACAATAACCTGAACTTTCTTGTGTTTAGCAAGATACCTAAATACATCCCTAAGTCCAGATGTAACCAAGTTAGATGTATAGCCAAGATAAATTGTAGCATTATCCTTAATCATTTTATCAATAATAGAAACAGCGCGAGCAAAATGAGTTGCCTGAAATCCAGTTGAGATAAAACTATCAAGAAGTTTAGAATAGTCAGTTCCATTATTAAAATCATCAAAATCATATCCATTTATAGAAATGCCCTTGACTTCATCTGATTCAAATAATACATTTTTTCTTGCTTTCTCTTCAGATTCAGTTGATTCTGAACTTGGTTTTTTCTCTATATTTTTTTCTGTTTGTATTTTTTTATTTGCCATAATAATGTATATTTTAGTTATTTTTAAAACTATTCAACAAGTGGAATTCGTATAGGATGTAAATCCTTTATTCTTGAATATAATGTACTTCTAGTTATACTATCTGAACAATGAAGCATACCAACAGGAAATGCAATAACTTTATGGGGATCATAAATTTCCCTAATTCTTTGTGCCATATGTTTATCAGGTTTACCAATTCTTTTATTGACAAGTCTGGAAATTAACAGTCTTAGTTCTCCCATAAAACTATTCTCATCTCTTTTGACCATATTCCAATAATCTCTAACAATGTTTGGTGAAGGATTTCCTACACTTCTTCTTAAATAAGATACAAATCTCTCAGAATTAAAAGTTCCTTTTTCTTCTACGTTTCTTATAGCTTCTTTCATATAATATTCTGCAAAATAAAAAAGCCTATCAGAACCATTTGGAGAATCTACTAAATAATTAGGAATTCCATGGCTTTGAGAATATTCTTGATTAAAATTATATTCAAAACCACCACTAGTTGAACTAAACCATCTCCTTAAATCTTCTAAACCCTTACTATTTTTGGTGTATCTACCAAGATCATCAACAAATTTATTTGTCAAAGTATCATTTCTCAGTAAAGATTCTTGACAAGTTTCAGATAATAAAATATCTGGCTGAATTCTTTCATATACATTTCCAAGTTTAATTGGCCCCCTGACTAAATCAAAATGTTGTGTAGCTATTAAATATAAATTATTCATATTTTCTCCATTAATTCACCAGAACTCTTCCCAAAGGTAAAAATATCAAAATTAAACCGTTTAAAAAACTATCTTTTTCCAGCTAAAGTGCTTCTCTCAATTCATCAACTAAATCTGGAAAACTGCTTTCCAAATCAGAAATTTTTAAAGAGCTATAAACACTCCTGCCGGCTTTTAAGACATTTAAAGCTTCTTTTCTTCCAAAACAATAAACAACATTTCCGTCTCCAGAACATCCCTCTAAATGAACCTGAGTTTTTCCATCATAAAATCTAGAATTACACCCTTCGCAAAAATAATATCCCCAGGAAACATTTATTTTAGAATCAAATTGAATTCTCATAACATAAAATAAAAATAAACATATATAAAATTATACAATATAGGGTATATATTAAAATTTCATCAAACTTCTTCTTCCTTCACCAGTTCTTCTACTTTTTCCTTAAATTTAGGCAGGTCAGATACCGACATTTTAGCTCCAGTTGCATTTTTATGCCCCCCTCCTGTTGCACCTTCAATTCCCTTGATTGATTCAAGTGTAAGTTTTCTTATGTCTTTTCCGCCTCTAAGAGAAATATTAGCAACATCGCCTTTAATAAAAACAACAACTATAATTTTATCAGGATACTCATAAATCAATTGATTGGATAAATTCCCGCTCAAGCTCAAGCTTCCGCCATATTGAAAATAAATGAGTTTTTCACTTGCCTGTTCCCTTGCTTTCTTCATGAGGAGTTGATACTTTGTATTAATTTCATCATGTCTTTTCAACATTTGTTTTGTCTTTAAATTTTCTTCCAATATATCCATCGGCCCATTAACTTTAGTCATGAATTTCATCATATTGACAACATTCGTAGTAGTATCCTTGAGTGAAAAATCAAGAATCCTTGAAATTCTTCCAATCTCAGAATTATACAATAAATCAAAGGCAGATTTTGCATTTTTTTTCACTAAGTCAGGAAATTTTTTCTCAAATTCAGAGTAAAAATCAGGCATGTAACAATCACTAATGCAACCTATCATTGCAAGCCAGATATCCTCTTTCCTATTTGTAATCTTATAACACAAATAAGAAACAGGCTCATTGCTTCCATCATTAAAAAAAGGATTATAATAACTTAGCCCTTCAAAATCCGGTTTATCAACATTATGATGGTCTATCCAGACAATTGGAATATTGTCTTTATGGACTTTCTCTAAAAATTCCCTTGAAACAACAGGCTTGTCCAAAATAAAAACAAAATCAGGCTTGAATTCCTCAACTTTCCTGTAATAACTCATATTGAGATCAGGAAAAGATTTTATCGCAACTCCTCTCCCTCTTCCAATAAATCTTCTCAAAATAAGAAAACCTACCAAGCCGTCATTGTCATTGTCAAAAAAGAATAGAGGATTTTGCGCTTTCTCTAGATATTCTTTAATTTCATCAATCTGTTTTTCAGTCAGCATTTTAACACACTTTATAACAGGAATATGATATATAAATATAACTTAAAACATAAAATATGCTTCCCAATATAGATTAATACTTAGAACATCCTTCCGGCATCTTATAATTAGAAGATAAAATCCTCTAACATTGTAAATAATTGTTCTTCTAAATCAATCATAAATATTAGGTCTTTTGCCAACATTTACAATTAAAATTTCATTTTTTTCAGTATAAATTTCATATGTTATTCTTAACTTTCCTACTCTTATTCTGAACACTTTTCCTTTTTCACCTTCAACTCTTTTAATATCCTGTGGAAAAGGATTATTAGAAAGTTCTCTCATTTTTTCCATTAATCTTTGATATAATTCCCTATCGCAGTTTTTAAAAATTATTTCAGAAGAATTTTTAAGCCACAAAAATTATCTGAATAATTTTTGATGTTTAAGGAATTTTTTTGATTTATTAGAAAGAGTTATTTGATATGTCATTTTTGCTCTTTTTTGAAAAAGAACTATTTTTATTTACGTTTATGGATTTGCTCCATTTCTTTTTTAAAATCTTCAAGAGAAGTAGTTTCCCCTCTTTCGAATTCTTTCCTTGCTTCTTCAAGTTCAGCTTTCTCGTCTGATGTTAAAATGCAATCTACATCAACCATATTATTCTTTATGAAATTAATATCTATTCTTATTTCCTTCAATTCATTCAATATTTTTGACATTTCGTTTTCCATAATAACTCCAATTATTCAAGGCTTAAAAATTCTTTAGAAGAATTTTTAAACCACAAGAATTTTAAGAAAATTCTTGATGTTTAAATAATTGTTGGTTTTTTAGGATTATAATGATCAATCTATGAAAAAGATATATTTTACATTACATCAAAGCTTTTAAAATAAAATATAGTCTATTGGACATGTCAATAAACTTGGAGGTGATAAAATGTTCAATAATCACCTTAATGGTTTTAGTTTTAATTCTAACATTTACAATTAATGTAAATGCTATATGTCTTAATCAAAATAAGAGTTATTGTCCTAGCATTACAACCTCTGATTTAACCCTAAAAAAATGTATTTCTTCTTGCATTAAGGATTCAAAGACCAAATTAA